>ERZ1023658.178-NODE-178-length-24519-cov-14.720201_pt1 | contig 24519 bp, 27 predicted proteins | sample MGYA00380339_ERZ1023658 | MGnify/ENA primary metagenome ERZ1023658 (study PRJEB33179, sample SAMN07448981) | human gut metagenome | biome: Human-gut; feature: Human associated habitat; material: Faeces | host: Homo sapiens | place: India: Bhopal | collected... | reverse complement strand
TTGTCCAATTTGGCGGAGCGTAGAGGACTACGGCGCGGTGCGCATCTGTCACAACCCCATGCGGGGGGATCCATTGACGATGTAAGTAGAGGACTACGGCGCGGTGCGCATCTGTCACAACGGCATCTAAATTCGCTGCGTTTTGTCTTGAGCAAAAACTGGCTCATTAAGATGTTGCGTTGGACTTGCAGACGAAAACTTGCCACAGGCAATTTTTCGCTTAGCGTCCCTTTCAGTTCGAGTCCTCTTTTTGGGCCTATAAATAAAGCCCCACCATTCGGTGAGGCTTTCCTTTATGGCGGAGCGTAGAGGACTCGAACCTCTGCACGGCTTTAACACCGTGACGGATTAGCAATCCGCTGCATTACCGCTCTGCCAACGCTCCATAAAGTATCAACATTTATAACCGAAAACTTGCGTCTCGTCAACTAAAAAATTCACCTTATTGAAAATTTCATTTTGTTTTTTGTAAAAAGTGTGCTAAAAGTATTTCATTCTTTATCAAGAAAGGAATCGTTATGAAGAAATTTTTATTTATTTTTGTATGTGCTTTTGCTTTGGTGGGGCTCGCTTGCCCAGCAAACGCAGGTATGTTTTTTGGTGCGCGTGCAGGTGCTGAAAAATATTTGATTAAAAATACATCCGACCAGCTCGATGAAGGCCGTACAGGCTTTTTCGCGGCTGGTTTTGTCGGCTATCACGCCTCGTTTTTCCGCTTCGAGGGCGAATATACTTACTTCCCAGAGCGCAGCTTTCAAGGCAAGCAAATGAAGGCCAATACACAAATGGTGATGGGTAATTTGTACTTCTCACCTCCTATGAGATTTTTTATTCAACCGTATGTTATGGGCGGCGCAGGAGTCAGCTTGCACAAATTAGAACAAAGTGAAGTTTCTAAAAAGACAAATGCTTTTTCATGGCAAATCGGTGCTGGCTTGGAACTGGAACTATCTGAAAATGTATTTTTGGACGTTGGCGGCCGTTGGCTGAACCTTGGAGATGCTAAACTGAATTCGAAAAAATACAGCGTTGACGGTTATTCATACTATGGCGGTTTGAGATTCGAATATTAGAATCATAAAGCAAAAATAAAGTCCTCCTGTTTTGTCGGAGGACTTTTTTTATCTTGACGACGCGCATGCTGAAAACGAATTGTATAAATAGCGGTTTTGTTTATAAAATTTAAAAATATGAATTAAAAATTCATTGTAATGCAGACAAAAAGTGTTTATCATATAAAGTACATTGCGCTAAAAAAGGGGGGATTCATGGACAAGTTATTTGATGCACATTCATGCTGGACGCGATTAAAAGAGCCTTTTTTACGCTCCAAAACGTCACAAAAACACACAACGCAAGGTCGCTCGATGATCGAAATGCTTGGCGTTATCGCGATTGTTGGCGTGATTTCTATTGTTGCTTTGTTTGGTTATAGCTATGCGATGAATAAGCACAAAGCTAACCTGATTTTAAACGATATCAGTTTAGCGTTTGCCGAGCTTGTGATGAAGGACGAAAACATTGCGCCGATTGAGCGCCAGTCTGTTTCGTTTAAGCCTGAGTCAGGTTTGCCTGTACAAATCGCCAGAACAGATGCTTATTGGGACTTGGTTTATGTTGAAAGCGTGCCTCAAAAAGTATGTCAAATTTTGTTGCAGTATCGCACAACCGATATTTATGACAATATTTATAATGAAGACTTGAATGAGCTTACATCGTGTAACGAACCCCAGACAATGGTTTTTGGCAGACATGAATCTCTCCCAGAGTGCGCAGACGATTCTGATTGTGAGGGCGACAAAGTATGTCAAGGGGGTATTTGCGTCGACCCAACGCCTACAAATCCTTGCGATCCGAACCCGTGTTTAAATGGTGGTACGTGCTCGGAAGGCGAATGTACATGTATTGACGGTTATTATGGTGCTAAGTGTGAAAACGAACCAGAATGTCGAATTGATACTGATTGCGATTCGTCTAAGCTATGTCAGGATTATGAATGTGTATGCCCGAAAAAAGATAACTGCTTGAGCCAAAATGATGAATGTAATTGTACAAAGTGTGAAGAAGGCTATGTTGTTGAAAACGGCGCGTGCGTCAAAGAAGGTTGCCCCGAAACACAACAGTCTTGTACAATCGGTGCAGATTCATGGTGCTGTGAAGCAAACCAAACTTGCGGCACAACGGCGGGTCAATGCTGTGGCACAGCAAATGGCAGTAGCACGCCCACATGCTGTGCAGCGGGTGCACTTTACCCAGTTTATGCAAACGGTGAGACTGTTTATCAATATGGTTGCTGTGAAGGCCCAGTCTTTAAAAACTTCAAAGGTGAGACAAAGTGTTGCTGGGATAGTGATAATAAAAACACGTATGAGTACTCTGAAGTTATTACAAAAAGCAAAGTTGTTGATGTGTTCAAGTCGGGAACAGACGGCAGCATAGGTCAAACATGCTGTACGTACTATACACAACAAGCTAATTATGGTGAATCAGGTATTACCTATACAGATATTAACTATACACCAGCCGCAGCCCTGTGGACAACGAATTACGGCTATGAATCCGCAACATGTTGCAATGGGCGTATGTATAAAGAAGAGAATGGAAACTATGGTTGCTGTGGTGATCCGAATTATCCAAACCGTGTCGTTAAATTGGGAACATCGGACGGTATTTGCTGTGCAGACGGTCAAACCGCGGCCAGATCGTCCTCTCAATACCAATCAGACGGATGTTGTACCGATGGCAGAGTTTCTATGACTGCGCCACCCGATCCTTGGGGAACAGTCCAATCGTATTGCTGTAATCCAGATGAAAAACCTTTCGATGGCGTTTTTACAAAAGTGAACTCTTACATGGGTCGCCAGTCGGGGTGCTGCCCTGCTGATATGGAAGTAATGTATCCGACAAACGTAGACGTCAGTTGGAAAAACGGTATCGTTTCATTATGGTCAGAAACGCAAAGTACAGCAGGAAGCGGTAAGTGTTGCGTTAAAGGCACAACCTATGCCCAATGTTGCCAACCTGGAAGCACATTGACATATAACGCACTGGGTGATTTTAAAAGCTGTTGTGCTGACGGCGAAATAGCTTATTGTACAAGGTTTGATAAAAACGAAAAGTGCTTGTCCTACACATGCTCAGCAACGGCCTGTCGTCCATATTGCGCGCGATATGATTGGTATACAGGAAAATGTGTCGAAGGGGCTTGTGAAACAGATATGACATGTAAATTTAGTACGATTTGGGCGCAAACAGGTTGTTGTGCCGAATCTACACCGCCATATTGTAAAGGACCAGGTTGGATTTCAAACGAAGATGGGACGTCTTCAAGAGGTGCGTGCTATCACGGAATCGGTTGCTGTGACGGCGAAGTTTACTTCCAAAATCCAGAAGAAAACGGCGATCAATATTGTTGTTCTAAAGACCGACAAATCCGCATTGTAGATCAACCAATCGGTTATGATTCGACAATAGGCGCTTGCTCGAAAACAACATATAAGCGCAAGATGTGTTGTTCTGCAACACCATACTTTAACAGTAATTCTTGCTCGTGGGGCTGTGATTAGTAAATAAAGGAGGCGTCATTGCCTCCTTTATTTTTAATTATTACTGTTTCAGTAAATAATAATTTTAAACGACTGTGTTTTTACATTTTCTTGTTATTTTTGCGATATTTATTCTTTTATCTTATTTGTATACTTTTATATATATTTTCACCAAAAAATAAAAAACTATCAATTTTTTCTTGCCATATATTCAAAACAATGTAATATAGGTTGTGTATTCGATTCGCTATAGCGAACAGGATACATATATACTAGAATTCAATCTTTTCCTCTAGTATAGGGCAAGAGAAAGCTCTCCTACACTTTCTCTTGCTTTTTTTGTATCAGAGGTATTGATTTATAAGAAACGTAATGCTACTTATCCATAATAAGGAGATAAAAATGCAAACATTTGATACAATTATGACAAGACGCTCTGTGCGCCAATTTGATACGAAACGTCCCATCAGCCAAAAAGAAATTCGCACTCTGTTGGAAGCTGCTTTTGCGGCGCCGTCTGCGATGAACAAAAGGCCTTGGCAGTTTTTGGTCGTGACAGATGTGCAAATGCTCGAGCAAATCCGTCAGACGCACCCGTATGCTCAGTTTGTTTTGGATGCAGGCTGTGCGATTATCATCGTTGCGGATAAAAGTGCTTGCTATGAAGAGTATTGGCGCGTTGATCCATTGCTTGCAGGCGAGAACATTTTGCTTGCGGCGCGTGATATAGGGCTTGGTAGCTGTTGGTGCGGTATTTACCCGAATGAAGAAAGAATGTGCGAAATGAAACACTTGTTTGATATACCAGAACCCTTTGAGCCTATGGCCTTAATTGTTGTTGGAACGCCACTCCAAGAGCAAGTCAAGCTTAACCGCTATCAAGCTGATAAAGTACATTTGAATAAGTGGTAAATCACTCGTTGGTGTGAGCTATTTTATTTAAAACACAATAATGCAAAAGCGCCTCTTTTGCTTGGTGCTTTGTCACGCCTCGGCATAGACGATAGTCGCGATAGGACTGAAGAGCTTCTGCACGGGCTTTTAACAAAATGCGCAAAGTGTATGCTTCGCGCCAATACGTAAATATGCGCGCAATAGACTTGTGCGTCATTTGCTTTGCTTCCTCGCTGTTCCAATGAATATTATTTCCTCTTAAATACGCGCCCTCATATTCCAAATGAGCAATCGTTTTAAGATCATTTTCAGCGCGTTCTAAATCAATCTTTAGAATGCTTGTTGGTTTTCCAGTCATTTAATTTACTCTTTTATTTATCGTGTTGCGGATGCCAGTCTTTTAATTGTCGTTCGCTTTTGCTCGAAGTCTCTCAGCGCTGTGCCATATTTAGGAAAGCGCACTTGCCCGCACTTTAAAAACATCTCTTGAACGGCTTTGTTGCGCCGATTGCCGATGCCACCACGTTTACATTCGTTTGCCATATTCGCAAAATTGCCACATATAATTGCCGCTTTAAACTTTGGATAAGCGGATCTGATATTCTTGCGCTTGCCAATATAAGGTTGCATAAAGCTTGAGCCTAAATTGAACTCCATATCTAACACGGCTACTTGTGCTAGAGGTGGTAAATTATAATAAGCTTCTGTTCCAATTTTGCTTTTGACGCTTTTCATACAAGCTTCAATCCGTTTTTCTAATGCACGGTCTAAGCTAGACTTTGTTGCATCGTATTTGAATAACATTTTAAACTTGGATAAATGATATTTTTCGCGAATTGTTTTGGGAATATCTTTACCCTTCAGTTTGGATAAAATCGCTTGACGAGTGCGCAGGATTTGCTTGTAGTAGGCATACTTTTGCGCAGCTGTCAATAGTTTGCCGTTTTTATCCACAAAGTCCAATTCTTTAAAATCTTTCCAGTCACGCACGTTCAAGCCACAGCCTATTGCAACGTTGAAACCGTCCAAATAGGGGTGCTGGACAAAACCTTCTTGATCGTGCAAGAAAGTAAACACACGCCGCATGACGTATGCGTCTATACGCTTGGGATATTCAGCAATGCTATTGTGCTTAACATTTTGTTTTTTTTCGTATTTAACAGGTTGGCTTTTTTCGCCTCCCATTGTCGAGCCTCCGAGCATTAACGCTGACGCTGCCAGAATGGAAGTTAATCGACTTTTTTTAAACCTAAACTTATCTAAAAACGACATTTTTCACTCCTTATATGGTAATTGTATCACATTTTGGAATAAAAAGCAAGCCTTGAAAAAACGTTAGGCTTAGAGCCAATCTTCAAAAACCTTTTTGATGTTTTCCCAAAACGCATTCGTTTTTGGTGCAGACTTGCCCAAATCGTCTGCATCAAAGGCTTCTATTAACTCTTTTTGCTTTTTTGTCAGGTTCGTGGGTGTTTCGACATTCAAAGTCACATATAAATCGCCTCGTGCCACGCCACGCATAATGGGCATACCGCGCCCTTTGATTTTAACTTGCGTACCCGATTGCGTTCCAGCCGCGATTTTAATTGTTTCTTTTTCTTTGGTGCCCTCGATAGTCGGGAGTTGAATAGAGCCTCCGAGCACTGCCATAGGCATTGAAATAGGCACACTACAAAACAAATCTTGCCCATCGCGTGCAAATAGCTTGCCTTCCTCGACCGTAATAAAAATGTATAAATCGCCGTTAGCGCCACCGTTCAGGCCTGCTTCACCTTTGCCAGCGACCCGCATACGCACGCCCGTATCGACACCTGCGGGCACTGAGATTTCTAAAACCTGCTTTTTCTTAACTCTGCCCGAGCCTTTACAAGTCGTGCAAGGCTTTGTAATTGTTTGTCCCGTACCATCGCATGCAGGGCATGGCGTTTCCATCATAAAAAAGCCCGTTTGACGGCGCACGCGACCCGATCCTTTGCACGTTGAGCAAACTTCAACGTCTGCGCCACCTTTGCCCGAGCACGCCTCGCACGGCACATAGGTGGTTAATTCAATTTTCTTTTTTACGCCTGTGAAAGCTTCTTTGAGGCTGATTGTCAGATCATAGCGCACATCGTTGCCACGTCTCTCGTGTGTTTGAGGCGCACTGCCGCCACCCATAAAGCCGTTAAAGACTTCCTCGAACAAATCCGAAAAGCCGCCCATACCACCCATGCCGCCAAATGGGTTGCCACCCATGCCAGCGCCTTGCTCGAATGCAGCATGGCCATAGCGATCATATGCAGCACGTTTTTGCGTGTCAGAAAGGACTTCATACGCCTCTGTGATTTCTTTGAATTGCAACTCGGCCGCTGCGTCACCAGGGTGTAAATCAGGGTGACACTTTTTTGCCATATTCCGATATGCGCTTTTAATTTCAACAGCTGTAGACGTTCTTGCAACGCCCAGCACTTCATAATAATCTTTTTTACTCATAATAAAATCCTTTTATCATAAATATGTATACTTGACAACAGATTTTTCAAGAGCGTATATGAACTTTATTTGAAGAAAAGATAAAAAACTTGACCTAAGAGAGGGCTTTATGCTATAATATAAAGTATGGAGAGGTGATGACAATGACAGAAAACTTAACAAGACAAGTCGAACGCGACAAATTCGGGAGAAAGATTGCAACAACCTATTCGACCGAGGAGGGAATTGTAGCTCGGGTCAATCGCTATGTTTATACGGGAATGAAGTCTATGCCGTCTATGGGCATTGCAGAATATCACGACAAGGACGGCGAGATTGCACGTATTGTAGAAATGCAACCGCAAAAAGATAATCCGCGGATGATGGTTCCTGTTAAAGACACGACCTATGATAAAAACGGTCCGAAAAAAATTGTCGAGTACGATCCCGAAACAAGACGTATGACAAAACAAAAGGACTTTTACACAAATGATGCTGGATTTAAGTGTATTCACCGTCAAGAGTATGACGAAAAGGGTGCGCTTAAGAGCCAAAAAGAGCTGGTGCGTTTGGGCATTGGTGTGTTGGAATTAACCCCCGAAGTCAGTGAGCTTTTGAACAGATATAATCAACATTATGAGGTCAATCCTATTAAGGAGGAGCAGCAAAAAGCCAGCACTTTAACATCTACTTTAGGCAAGCAAGAAAAGCCTAAGATGTCGTTGTTGCAAAAGGCTAAAATGTTGGCAGGTTCTTTAAAGCGCTGACAAAACTTTGCAGCCCAAAGGCAGGAACGCGAATATACAATGTGTTGTCATCGCCTGATGTATAAGCACGCTTTAGTGTAATGCAAGCTCAAACGCCAGACAAGCGCGCCTTGAAATGGGACAAAGCCCGCTTAAGGAATGCGAGCGCTTTAAAAGTCGCCGTTATTTGCGCTTGGCTTTGGCGGGCGTCAAAGCCTCGGCACCCGAAACAACATCTATCAGCTCTTCTGTAATCGCATCTTGACGCTTTTGTTGGTACTCCAGATTCATCTTTTCCAAACTTTCGTCAATGTTCTTTTCGGCGTTTTGCATATTGATCATTCGAGTATGGTGCTCGGCTGCGAGCGAATACGTTAATGCCGCTGACAATTCAATCATCAAGTATTCTTTAATCAACGCGTCTAACAGTTGACGCGCAGGCAACGTCACCAATGGCACATTGTTTGTTTTCCATTTTTTCTTGCGCAAATCGTCATAGGCTTTGCGCGACACAGGAAACAAAGTTGTTTTCTTTAATGAAACGCTCGTGCCTTGCTCGCGGTAATGATAGAACATCACAACTCGTGTGACTTTGTATTGATGCATTGCTTCATACATACGCAAAATGATTGTGCCCGCCAGCGAATTGACGACTTTTATCGAGTTTGAAATAGCATACTTACCGATTAAGTTCATCTTTGCGTTTTCGGCCAGAACCGCCATTCGCTTACCAACCGACAGGAACAAAACGTCCGACAAGTGTTTTTGCGCAAGGTGAATTTCATCACGCGCTTTGGTGACAATTTCGTTATTAAAGCGCCCAACAAGTCCGCTGTCTGTGCCAATTAAAATTACCAGTGTTTTACCTTCTTTTGGGTGCTCGGGCAGAGGCGGCATTTGCCCCCGTTTCATCAACGCGTGAAAGCCATCTCGGATATTTTTGCGATAGCCTTTCAGTGACGCCGCCGCTTGGTCGTATTGCAAAATACTGACCGAAGAAAGCGCTTTCATCGTGCTGACGATATTACGCAAATCTTGGGTTGTTTTGATTCGTTTTTGCAACGTTTCTAAAGTCATTTATCTGTTCCTACTCCTCGGGACGAAAGAGCCTCTTTTAGGACAGCTAAAATCTTGTCTTTTTCGGCGTCTGTCAGTTTTTTACGAGCCAAAATATTGGCACTTTCTTTAGCACAGAACTTATCAAAAGCTTCACAAATTGTGTGCTGTGCGTGCTTGTTTTCGGCCTCGTCTAATCCGTCCAAAAGCCCCGCCACTGTTGCCATAAATATTGCAATTTGGTGCACGACTGAAACTGGTTGAAATTGACGTTGTTCCAGCACAAGACGAATAGCTCTGCCTCGGTTAATGCGGCTTTGTGTTTCATCGTCCATTTGCGTGCCAAAACGCGTAAAGGACTCCAGCTCTTCAAACTGAGAGTAAAACAATTTAAGCGGCCCCACCAGCGATTTATAGGCAGGCAATTGTGCGTCCCCGCCGACACGAGAGACTGAACGACCTGTATCAATCGCGGGCATAATGCCTTTTTGGAACATAGGGGCTGACAGATAAATCTGGCCATCTGTAATGGAAATAATGTTCGTTGGCACGTATGCCGAGATATTACCCGCTTCTGTCGAAACGATTGGCAAGGACGTCAGCGAGCCCCCGCCAAGCTCAGAAATTAAATGCGTCGAGCGTTCCAAAAGTCGTGAGTGAATATAAAAAATATCACCAGGGTAGGCTTCTCGTCCAGGAGGACGGCGCAGCAACAGAGACATCTCGCGATAAGCTCTTGCATGGTTTGTCAAATCATCATAAACAATCAAAACGTCTTTGCCTTGCTCCATAAAATACTCGCCGATTGAGGTGGCTGCATAAGGCGCGATGTATTGCATACCCGCTTCATCATCGCCCGTTGCAACAACGACAACGCAATTTTGCATTACATCAAACTTTTTCAAATCATCAATCACGCTGGCCACTGACGAGGCTCTTTGCCCAATCGCACAATAAATGCTGATGACGCCCGTATCTTTTTGATTGATAATTGTATCCAGTGCAATGGCGGTTTTTCCCGTTTGGCGGTCGCCCAAAATCAATTCGCGTTGACCACGACCAACGGGGGTAAAGCTGTCGATTGCTTTAATGCCTGTCTGAAGAGGCGTATCTACTGGCGCTCTGTCCATAATGGGATAAGAGTCAACTTCAATCGGGCGGCGTTTTTTTGGGGAAATAGATCCTTTGCTGTCCAGCGGCTTGCCCACAGGGTTAATCACACGCCCCAGCAAATCATCGCCGACAGGCACGTCCAAAATGCGTCCTGTGCGCGCCACTTTTTCGCCCGCCTTAAGCGAATCAGGATTATCCAAAAACACCACGCCAACGCTTGTTTCATTCAAGCTTTGCACCATACCCGAGATGTTGTTCGGGAAAAGCAAAATCTCGTTAATTTCGGCGTTGGACAAACCCGATACCATAGCCGTACCCGCCGTGATCGATTCAATAACCGAAACTTCCTCTTGCTTCAAAACGGGGTTTGTCTTTTTCACGCTTTGTTTTATTGCTTTAGTTGCAATATCTGTTTTGCTCATTTTTTACTCCTTAATTTTGGTGCAACAGCTCGGCATAAGCCGCATCCATATTTTGGTTGAACTCGGTTAAATAGGCGTTAAGATTCCATGAAATCATTTGCTCTCCCGCCAGGATTTGAATGCCCGAAATCAGCTCTGGATTGACTTTAAAGACAAACTTGACCGCAGCACTCTTTAGCCCTAGTGATTGAATGATAAAGGCTTGCAGGTGCTTTTTTTGCTCTGTGGGCAGCGCGCAATCCGTTTCGATTTGAGCTCGCCCCAGTTGCTGCAGTTGCTCTGCCAGAGTTGCCAGCTTTGATTTAGGAAGCTTTAAAAACTTGCTTTCGAACTTGCGCAAAATCAGCGTTGTCAAGTCAGTATCCGCCATATCGTGCAAAGCGTCCGCTGCAAAAGTTTTAAAGTTATCGATGATAGCCGTTTGCAAGTTTTCATCGAAAGCTTGTTTTTCACTGGCCAGTTCTTGCTGCCAATTTTTGTGACTGACTTGCACGGCAGTTTTGGCTTCCGAGGCAAGCTTGTTCTTTAGTTGTTCGGCGTCTTCATTTGCTTTCAAGTATAGCGCGTCTTTTTGGGCATTAAAATCGGCCAATTGTTTTTGATAAGCGCGTTTTTCTTTTTCAGCTTCAAGCGTGGCTTGTTTTGCTTGATGAATTTCGTTATCAATCAGTGCTTGACGCTCGTCAATCATCTTTAAAATAGGCTGGTACAAAAAACGTTTGAGCAACCAAATCAAGATGCCCAAGTTTATCAGCTGAGCCAGCAACGTGACAAAGTCAATGCCCATTAAAACCTCTCTCCTTACTTTGTTGTCATTTCAAGCAAAGTGTTCCAAAATGGGTTTGCATACAAAACCAACATCACCACAAGCAATGTATACAAAGCCGTTGTTTCAATCATCGCAATCAAAACGAATGCGCTGGAACGAATGCGGGATGCTTCATCGGGTTGTTGCGCCATACCTTGCAAAGCTGCCGCAGCTGCATTACCTTCACCGATTGCCGAACCAATCGCGCCGATACCCATACCAATGCACGCACCCAAAACCGAAAACGCACCAATTAAAGCTAAACCTTCCATATTAAATCTCCTTTTCTTTCAAGTTAGCAGTGTCTGCTTGCTCAGGTAAAACACTGGACGTGTACACCACCGCGAGCAAAGCAAAAATGTATGCCTGAATCGAGCCTGTCATCAATCCTAAGACTTGCATCGACAGAGGCACAAAAAACGGCAAAAATGAAGTCAGTACCGAGGCAAACATAATCCCCGACAACATATTGCCAAACAAACGCAACGACATCGCAAATGTCGATGCAAATTCGGAAAAAATGTTCATCGGCAACATATAAGGGCTGGGGTCGATGAACTTTTTTAAATAACCTTTAATGCCCGCATTTTTAATTGCAAAATACGGAATAGCTAAAAACACAATAATGCCCATCGCAAACGCAGTCGTCATAGACGCTGTGGGCGGGCGAAACCACGGAATAATTGTCAGCAAGTTGCTCATTAAAACAAACATAAATAAAGCAAGCCCAAGACCCATATATTTAACAGGATTATCACCGCTTGTTTCTTTAATTTCACCCTCCAGCCACGAAACCACCATTTCAAGGAGTGTTTGCAGTCTGGAAACTTTGTTTGCTATGCGCATTTGACGCGTTGCCAGCCATGACAGCAAAACCAAAACTGCCATTACAATCCATGTAGAGACTATCGTCACATTAAACGGAATGCCGAATAATTCAAACAAGTAAATTGAATCGAATTGCTCCAAAGACAGTGCTTTGCCTTTGACAGGAATGTCAAACAGTTTTGTTATGTCATAAACTCTGTCCATTCTTCAGCTTCCTTTTCGATACTTTAAATGTCACAGAGCGCCCCAACATAAAGGCAATGAAAAAGCCCAAAATCTTAACGACATTGCCGTCTGGGTAAGCGACCCACCACAGCACGCCGAAAAACGCCGCTAGTCTTAAAAAAGTTAAAACAAAAATTGAGCGTTTAAAATGAGTCGGTTTTGAAAAAACATACTCTTTAAGCGAGCAATAATGTAAAAGCGTGAAAATAACGCCAAATGCAAAGCCGCCCAAAGCCAGCGCCACCCACATCATCGGAGATATATTTTGAAATAATTGAATCCACGATGTTGTCATTTTTTAAGCCTTTCTTCGTCTTTCAGGCGGGCTTGTTCGATTTTGTCTATACCCTCCAATTTAACCCATTTGTATGCATAAAAGCACCCGACAAAAAAGCCGATGACCATTAAGTTTAATTGCCATGCCAGCCCATCTACGGGTGCATTTTTGTCAAGCCAACCTCCCAACAAAATGCCAATCAAAAGCGGAAAAATCATAATGCCACCCAAAATCGCAACAATACCCACATTGACATACAATGTGCGATTCGGTCGATCTTGCAATTGTTTGGCCTTGCGAACCAAAACTGCTTCGATTTTTTTGTCTTCTGTTTTATCAAATTGAGCCATCTGTACCTGCCTCTTTTAATTTCATAAAGCCACGCGACAAGCCCATTTCAAGCCGAGCCATTGCCGTATTGACTTCCTTGCGTTGTTCGTCATCGTGTTTGAATTCTACTTCGATTGTGTGGGATAAATCTGCCAAGTTTTCGCTTAAAACGGCTTTGTGTACCGACAAATAAACGCTATCACCTTTTTTGATAATCAGCCCGCGATTGCACGCGATATACCGCTTTACCCCGTCCGCCGTTTGATACATCACGATGTTAGGCGGCATCGCAGAAACAAAATCAACGTGCTTAGGAAGCAATGTAAAATGCCCGTCCAACGCTTCAAAATCAATCTTTTGAATGTCGGTGCTCAGGACTATTCCAATCGGCGTGTTGACGTTTAATTTCATCTATGCTGCGCTTTCGTTTTCTTCGGATAAAGATTGTTCATAGGCTTTCTTCTTGTCCTTTGTTTTCTCAACAACCTCGTTGATATCACCCACCATAAAGAAATCGTTTTCGGAAAGATATGGGAACTCGTTATTTAAAATGCGCTCACAGCCCTCAATCGTGTCTTCCAAATTGACCGAACGTCCTTCCATAGATGTAAATTGTTCGGTCGTAAAGAAGGGTTGTGTTAAAAAGCGCTCTAGCTTGCGTGCCGTTAAAACCGTGCGTTGATCGTGTTCGGGCAACTCGTCAAAGCCGAGCATTGCAATGATGTCTTTTAAATCCTCGTACTCTGCCAAGCACTTACGCACCGCAGTCGCAACGCGATAATGGCGTTCACCCACAATCAGCGGCGTCAGCATATTTGATGACGATTGCAAAGGATCTACCGCGGGGTATAGACCTTGCGCGGCGCGTGCTCGCGACAAAACGATGCTACACGATAAATGCTGGAAAGTGTGGACGGCGGACGGATCTGTGAAGTCATCGGCTGGCACATAAACGGCTTGAATAGACGTAATTGCGGCTTTTGCCGTGCTTGAGATGCGCTCTTCCAACTCGGCAATGTCTGTGCCGAGCGATGGCTGATAACCCACGCGGGACGGGATTTGCCCGAGCAGAACGGAAACCTCTGAACCCGCCTGTACAAAGCGGAAAATGTTGTCGATTAAAAGCAATACATCTTGCGATTTTTTATCGCGGAAATACTCGGCCATCGTCAGCGCGGATAACGCCACGCGGAAACGCACACCAGGCGCTTCATTCATCTGGCCAAAAACCATAACAGTTTTAGGCAAAACACCCGCTTCTTTCATTTCGCGATATAGCTGCTCACCTTCGCGAGAACGCTCGCCTACGCCACAGAAAATACTGACGCCCTCATAACGACCGACCATATTGTTAATCATTTCGGTAATCAGAACTGTCTTGCCAACACCAGCACCGCCAAACAAGCCCGCTTTACCGCCGCGTTCCATAGGCGCTAAAAGGTCGATTGCTTTAATGCCAGAGATAAAAATCTGTTGACTGACTTGGCGTTTATCAAGGGGGATAGGGGCTTGATGAATGGCTTCCCACGCTTTGGCTTTGACAGCGCCGTTCTTATCAATCGGCTCACCGAACACATTAAACATACGCCCGAGCGTTTCAGGGCCGACAGGGACTTTGATTTGGTGACCTGTGTCAATAATTTCCATACCGCGACAGAGCCCTTGCGTTTGACCCATCGCCAACGCGCGCACAGTCGTTTCGTTGATATAGCCTTGCACTTCGGCAACCAGTTCGCCATTTTTGCCCGTTTTCAGTTCGCTGTATATTGCGGGCAAATCTTTTAGAAATTCGGCTTCAATCACCGAACCTTGAACAGCTTTAATTTTACCGATATTGCTTGCAGTTGCTTTTGTCATTGAACACCCCTTTTACATTCCATATAAGAAGCAGTTTAGATAAAAACAACACGCTCGTCAAGCTTTTAAATTGTATCTTAGCGATTTTTTCCGCTCACCGAGTTGACTAAAGTTGTTCTGCTGACTGTGGCCTTGCGTGAGGAGTTATCGCTTTTCTTTATTGTTTCTGGGTTTTTAGCATAATTAGAATGCGGTTGATGAATATCATATTCTGTGTCTTTTTGATTAGGACGTGGCTCACACGTACAGTTTTTATAGCCCTTTGGTTCGCACAAAGTTTTAAAGCGATTAATCAAGCCAGATGTTTTTTGAAGCAAGCTTGCTTGACCATCTTTGCCTTTCGTTGTGCCGTGTTGTGGACATGGGGCATTTTTTTGCTTTTTCATATATGTATTATATGCGGCCTGTGGATTGGCCACGAATGTATATGTCGGTATTTGTGCTGAATTTGTACGGACGGCTTGGCTTCGAGCATGCGCATTGACGTGGGGCGAATATCCCGTCAAATCGTAAACGAAATCTCTTGTGTTGGAGGATATGTTTCTAAAGTTTTCGCCAATTAGCGAACCGAAACCGACCGCAGCTAAAGCACTAATAGCCATTGCGCCCGTTAATCCGATGAGACCTAAATTAAGGCCAACCATAAAGCTTCCACCTACACACACAAGCATCATTGCACTATAAAATGTAGCTTTCACAATACTGCAAGCAATTTCCCAACCAGCCGAAAAATTAACTTTCATTAAAAACGTCTCCTTTTCCATTCTTCACGAAAAGAGTATAGCATACAAAAACGATTTTGTCCAGTCTTTTTTATTTTTCTGGATACAGATCGGGTAATGGCTTTTTCGGCGTTTTGCGTACTTTTAAAATCAGCCCCAGCACAAGGCATAACAACACGCCGCACACCCATCCTGCCACAAAGAAAAGAAGGCTGTTTTCTTTATCATAAACGGCTTTAGTTTCATTGACGGAGCAGGTCGCGCTTTTGCTGTCTACACAGGGCGTGCTTTGGGCATCTGACTTTGATATCAGAGCAGATTCAGTCTGCACTTCTGGCGCATTTGAAGTGGCCGCATTATCAGAGGCGGCGGACGTTTGAGCTGGCTCATCGGCGGCATTTGCGTATTGTGGATTTTCTTCAACCGTAATGACTGGGGCGCGCAGCTCGTCCGTCTCGGTCTTACCCGTTTTGACATTAAACCATTTGACCGCAAGGCTTGGCATTTGAAGCTCTCCTGCTTTAAGCGGCACCAGAGCAAATGAAATGCTCTGAAGCCCAAGGACGCCCAACTTAGGATCGTACGAACTGGATTTGACGGGCTTTTCTGGATAAATCTTAAAATCGTCATTCGGGGTTGGGACAAGCTCGGGCAGCATTGTGCCGAGCACACCTTGCGCATTTAAATCAACCGTCCATGTGATGACTTCGCCGACTTTAATCGGCGTTTCAGGATCAGGATTATATTGACCTGTCAGGGTGACGGCATTGGCTGGCAACCACCAACCTTGATAATCGGCAGGCTTTGGCAACACGTCTATGCTTTGCCCCTTTGCCCGCACAAGGATTTGCTCACCCGTTGCAACGGGTGCATACAGCATATCAAATCCAAACGGTTGCAATACATCTTTGGGGCGCTGGTCTTTTAAAAAGACGCCCTCAAATGCGGCAGGTGTGATTTGCAATGTGCCCGTTGATTTTGGGAAAATCGCATATTCTTGTGTGATTGTTTGGTATAACCTGCCGTCTTTGGTAGCTTGCCCCATACGCTCGTCACCCAAAGGAACTACCTCGGCGTTATCTAAAGCAGGTGGAATAAAATGCCCTTGCTTTAATCCTGCGCGCTCGTAAACGGTTGCGCGATATACGAACGCCGCATTTTCATAAATAGGCGCATTGGTGAGCACTTCACCTTCAATTAACACCGCCGTTTCTTGCGCGATTGTTGTTTGAGACGATGCTTTAATCACTTCGACTTGAATCGCAGGCGTTTGCTGGCCGTCCCATGTCAAAGACGGAATATCCAAAATCCCCGTGGACAGCGGTTGCAAGGATAGCGTATACGAATATGTTTTGCTCATCTTACCATTGACATATTGGTACGAGCTGGACGAGCTTTGCCCGAGCAATGTAAAGTCTTTTGCAAGTGGTGCAATATCGGGAAGCCCCGACAAGGACTCGTCAGAGGATAACGTTAAATAGACGGTTTGCCCTTCACTGACGGTCGGCGATTGTACGGACGCATCAAGCGCGGCGAGGGCATTGCTTGATTGGATCAAAAATAAAATGAGTAAAATAAAGTATTTCATCGTTGTTCCTCGTATTGTTTTAATAAGCGATAGCGCAAGACTCTGCCTGCGTCAGGGTTGACTTTGCTGAGCCATTCTTGCTCGGCTTGTTTTTCGGCCGACAAAGGTTTATCGCTGTCGGTGGCAAGCGACTGCTTTGAATCGGGCTTTGACTCTGCAAGCTCTTGGGTTGGCACTAAAGCATTTGCTTTTTGCGCGCCCGCCTGATCCGTTTGACGTCCTTGCACCATTTGAGAAGCGCCCCTTTCATCAGTCTTAGGACTTGCAGACGTGCTTTGATTGCTTGCTTTGTTCTGGTCGCCATTTTGCCTTGAATCAGCGTTTTTGTTATCCGCATTACTGTCAGGGGATGACGATTCATCAGCGTTTGCATTATTGCTCTTGGTTTGTGACGTTGCATCAGCCGCTTTGTTTTCGGCATCAGCGTTTGCATCAGACTGAGCGTTTTGTTGCTCTTGATTCTGCTCTTGCTGCTTGTGATTTTGCTCTTGCTGAGCCTGTTCTTGCTTGGATTGCTCTTGACTTTGCTCTTGCTGCTTTTGTTGCTGGCGCTTTAAGTACTCCATATTGAACCGAGCGTCTTCATGCGCTGGATTGAGCGCAAGCGCTTGCGTATAAGCCTCTATTGCCTTATCAATGCGTCCCATATACGCCAACGTATTGCCTTTGTTATAAAGCGCCTCTGGGTCTTGAGGCAGAGCGTCAAACGATTGCAATGCTCGGTCGTAATGACCGACATTAAAATCGGCAATGCCTTGCATTTGTGTTTGATAATCTTCCTGCTCTGTGCGCCACCAAAAGCCTGCATAGGCAGGGCAACTGGCAAACACCAGCGCCAAAATAAACAGCACGCCTTTGCGGTAAAGCAACGCCGTCAGTGGCACTAAAAAGAGCATTCCAAATATACCCAAATCCAAATATTGTTTTGATGTTGAATCGTGCTTTTCGACATTGTCCATTTTGTTAAAGTCAAGCAGTGCGCCAAGGTCGGACTCATCTAGCGCCGCATAACGATAAGAGCGTCCTAAAGCTGCGGGCAGAGCTTTCACACCAATCATTTTTGGCGTACCGTTTTGCTGCCAAAACTGGCCGTTTTCAAGCAAGACAGGTTGTGGCTCTATCGCCCCCACGCCTATGACGGCGACAGGATATGCGCTTTGCGCCACCGCTTGACGGAGAGCTTGGACATTGTCCGTCCCTGCGGTAATCAGTAAAATCTGGCCATTTTTAAAACCACTTTGGGCAAGTAATTGTTCGGCGCGTTTAATCCCCGCTGCATAGTTTTGCCCTTGACGTGGCATCACGCGCTCTTTCAAAGATGGAATGATATTTTTGAAAAACGCTTTATCTTGCGTCATCGGCAAGGCGGTATACGCCACCTCATCACTTAAAACAAGCCCAAGCAGCGCATCTTTTCGCATATCGGCAAGGTCGTACAACTTGCGCGTCATTTGCTGGGCGGCGCCTTTGCTCATCGCGGGCGACATATCCACAACGGCCACAATGCCTGTTTGCGCGCTGGCGGTCGGCAAGTCTTTGTCGGGCAGAGCAGGACCCGCCAGCATAATGCACCCAAGCGTCCACAAAAGGCTCATCAAAACAGCATACGCGCGCGTACGCGCTTGCGCTACATCGATGGTCAAGTACGGCAACAAATGCGGATCACACACTTTTGCCCACGCACCCGCAGAAGCGCGGGCTTTGTGAAAAGCCCAAAAAATCACAGGCAAAATTAAAAGCAATAAAAAGTATGGACGCAAAAAAATCATAACTCTTTGCCTTTCAAATAAAACCCTATACCAAACAAAATCATCGCGATAAAAAGCGGAATGAAAAATAATTCTTTTTGCGGACGGGTGTAATTGCCCTGAATTGAAACGGGTTCGATTTTATCCAGTACAGCATACATTTGAGCCAAGTCTTGCGTATTTTGAACGCGGTAGTATTCGCCACCCGTGATTGAAGCCATTTGCTTTAAGGTTTGCTCGTCCAATTCTGCCCCACGTGGCAAAAAGAAAAACGAATCTATGCCCCCCGCATTGGCGCCAATACCGACCGTATAGACTTTAACGCCCATTTCTTTAGCTTTTTGTGCGGCCTCCAGTGGTGCAATTATGCCCGCATTCGCAACACCGTCCGACAAAAGCACAATGACTTTTTTGTTCGCCTCGATGGCGCTCATTTCTTTTAAGGCAACCGCCAATGCGTCCCCGATTGCCGTTTGATTGCCCGCGATGCCAACACCGATTTCATCAAGCATTTGCGCGGCGCTTGTCACGTCTTGCGTTAAGGGCACATAAATGAAGGCCTCCGAGCCAAAAATCGTCAAGCCGACTGCATCCCCTTGACGACCTTTGATAAACTCTTTAGCCAGCGCTTGAACTGCGCTCAAACGCGACAGACGGCGATTGTTTAAAACAAAGTCCTGTTCCGACATCGAATTGCTGACATCCAGCGCAAGCATCAGCTGGCGCGCATCTTGAGGTATGTAAATGGGCTCTCCCAATGAAACAGGGCGCATAAATGCTAAAATCAACGCTATCCACGCCGCGATGAAAATAAAAGCGATACTCGAGCTAGCAAAGCCAGTGCCACCGATTTTGGCTTGAGGCAAGTCTTTGAAAAACGGCACGCATAACGCCTGAGAGCGGATTTGTTCGGGCACAGCTCTACTAAAAGCGCGCACCAAGACGGGCAAAAGAAGTGCAAAACCTGCATAAATCCATAAAAAGCTCAGCGTCATAAAATCTCCTTATAAGAATATAATATAGGATAAAAGTACTTGTTTGAAAAGACATAATTGTACGTTTGTCATAAATATTTCTTGCCGAGATAAAAATATAAACTATATAATGTGTATCGATTTTTTGTATCAAGGAGTAAAAATTATGAGTTTAAATAATGTTAAAAGAGATTCTTCTTATGTTTCAGGCACACAGACAATCGTCAATCAAGGCCTGCGTACTTATTTATTGAAAGTTTATCAGCTGATGGGGTTGGGCTTGCTCGTGTCCGCACTGACGGCTTATCTGGGCACAACGCCCGCGTTTTTGCGGTTGCTGTTTACGCAAACGGCCTCGGGCACAATCGGCTATTCTTTGTTTGGTTGGCTTGTGATTTTGTCGCCTCTCGTGCTGGTGTTTATGTTCAGCTCGTCAATTCGTCAGCTCAACACAGGCAAAGCGCAAGCAATTTTTTGGATTTTCTCTGCCCTGATGGGCTTTTCGTTGACCAGCTTATTACTTGCATTCAGTACGGCGAGCATTTTCCAAACATTCATTGTCACTTCTGCCGCATTTGGGGCATTGTGCTTGTATGGCTACACAACCCAGCGCGACCTGTCAGGTTGGGGCGCATTTTTAACAATGGGCTTGTTCGGGCTGATTATCGCTATGCTGATTAACTTTTTTATGCAAAGCGCTGCCTTTTCTTACTTCATTTCCATTGTTGGCGTTGGTATTTTTACAGGCTTGACCGCCTTTGATACGCAACGCATCAAAATGATTTACAGTGCATCAGACTCGCGCGAAGTAATGCAAAGCAAAGCGATTGCAGGCGCTCTGACGCTCTATCTTGACTTTATTAACTTGTTTGTTATGTTGTTGCACTTGACGGGCAATCGCCGTTAAAGCTTTTTATAGCACGGGCGCCCATGTGGTATCTTGTATATCCTCGGCGCCTGTGATCAGCATAATCAAGCGATCCACACCCAGCGCGTTGCCAGAAGCTTGCGGCATTCCAAACTCAAGCGCTTGCATAAAGTCTTCATCTATTGGATAAGTATAGCCGTATAAACGCATTTTTGCTTTGCTGTCAGATTCAAAGCGTTTGCGCTGCTCGCTTGGATCCGTCAGTTCCGAAAAAGCATTACACAATTCAACACCACAAATATACGCTTCAAAGCGCTCGCAAAGCCGTTCATCCGTTGGCTTGCGGCGAGCAAGCGCGCCTAAACACGTGGGGTAATCATATAAAATGGTTGGCCTGCCGTGCCCTAAATAAGGCTCTATCTTTTCCATCATAATGCGAAAGAAAATGTCCTCCCAATTGTCGTTTTCAGAGATCCAAATCCCATGCTGTACGGCTTGCGCTTTCAGCGCATCTGCGGCGGGCAAAAGCGCTGGATCTTTATCCAAGGTTGCCATAATGTCAATGCGAGCATATTTTTGAAACGCCTCGGCAACGCTTAGGCGCTCCCACAAAGCAAATGGGTCGCATGTAAAGTCTTTAAAGCGCAAAGTTTTAATGCCACAGCGCGCTGCACAGCGTTTGACAATTTGCTCGGTATCAGTCATCATCGCCTCGTATGTCGTATCTTTTCTGTACCATTCCAGCATTGTAAACTCGGGCAGGTGCGTCTGTCCGATTGCTTCGTTGCGATAGCAATGACACAGCTGGTAAATCTTTGGCATGCCTGCGACCAGTAATTTTTTCATTGTCAGTTCGGGTGATGTGTGCAAATGACGTACTAAAGCCGACTCGCCCAGCGGCGAATCGAGCTCGGTCGTAAATGCCTTTAAATGCACTTCCATTCCTGGACAAACTTGCAAAGCGGGTGTATCCACTTCTTGAAAATCTTGCTCCTCAAAATACGCACGGATTTCGGATATGATGCGCGCTCTGGCGAGTCGATTCGCTGTGTTTTTCATATAAATTTCTGGCTTCCACCACTTATTTTCTTTATTTTTCATCATCATACTTGCCTTTTATTTTAAAATGTGATATATTCTTTCACGAATTTTATTATTATAGAGGTATCACAAAATGAAAGCACAAGCAAATCAAATCAGACCTGGTTGGGTCTTGGATCACAATGGTAAACAATATTCTGTCACAAAAATTGACATTATTCAACCTGGTAAAGGTGGCGCATTCATTCAAGTTGAAATGCGTGATGTCACAAACGGCGTTAAGACTCAACAACGTTGGAGAACAGCAGATACTGTTGAAAAATTGATGAGCGAAGAGTTCGATTGCACGTATTTGTACAAAGAAGGCACAAACTTGATTTTTATGAATTCGGAAAACTATGACCAATTCGAAGTGCCTGTGGATTTAATGGGTGATTCGGCTTTGTATTTGCAAGACAATATGCCTGTGACAGTCAACTTTATTGAAGGCAAGCCTATTTCGGTGAACTTGCCTCCTCAAGTCATCTTGGAAGTTGCAGAAACAGAACCCAGCATTAAAAACCAAACAGCAACGACTTCTTATAAGCCTTGTGTTTTGGAAAACGGCATTAAGACGACTATTCCTCCATTTGTCAGCGCAGGCGAAAAAATTGTTGTCTCGACAGTGGATAACTCTTACGTTGAAAGAGCAAAATAATGGCAACTTCTTATAAACTCACACCGCAAGAACGCCGCAGAGCCAGTTTAGAGCGCTTGGAAACGCGTGAACAACAACGCATTTCCAATTTGTCGCCAATTTTGAACGTGATGGTCAAAGCGGTTAAAACGGCTAGCCGTTCGATGATTCGTGACTTTGGTGAAGTCGGGCAATTACAAGTGCGTGAAAAAGGCGCGGGTGATTTTGTATCCGAGTCGGATATTCGTGCTGAGGAAGCTTTAATCGAAGCTTTATCCACTGCACGGCCTGATTACGGCATCATTTCCGAAGAACGTGGCAAAATCGCCCCAAAGAACGATTCGCCATTTACGTGGATTATCGATCCAATTGATGGTACAACAAACTTTATTCACGCAATTCCCTATTTCGCAATTTCGGTTGCTTTGCGTTATCACGATGAAATTACGGCTGCGGTTTTGTTTAATCCGATTACAAACGACTTATACTATGCTGAAAAAGGCGAAGGATTGTTTGTGATGACAGCAACGGGCTCAAAGCGTTTGCGCGTTGCAGCAAGATCCGATTTAAGCACTGCTTTAGTGAGCGTGAATAATAAGGAGTCTGAATTATTGTCAAAATTGTCCAATAAAGTTGCGTCTTTTCGTCACTATGGCTCGAACGCGTTGGAGCTTGCTTCTGTCGGTGCGGGTCAAATGGACGCCGTCATTTTAAATGGCGCACCGATTTGGGATATTGCAACGGCTTATTTGTTTATCAAAGAAGCAGGCGGCAAGTTTGCAACTGTCAGCGGTAAGACTAAGTTGGATGATTTAGTTGCTGGCGAATATATTATTGCTAGTAATTTGACTTTATTTGCAAAATTGCAAAAGGAGTTAAAGTAAACAGGAGTTCTTATGTCAAAAAAAATACTGCTTTTGATTTTGGTTTTATGTGGAATGTCATCGATTGCATTGGCGGCTGAAAAGAACGTACGTAAAGTGCCTTTTTTGCCCTATATAGGAACAGAGACAATGCAGCTTGATGACGGAAGTGTTTCGGCTCGCCCATTCAGCGGTCACACAACCAGTCAGAAATCTCAAACAGTTTTTTTTGACGTAGGCTCGACCGATTTGCGTCAAGACCAACTGAAAAAAATTGAACGGATTGGTAAATGGTTGGAAGCCAATGGTGGACCATTCTATACAGTTGTTTACTATACAACGCCAGACATTTCGATGGAAATAGCACAGCAACGTGCTCAGGTGGTTATTTCTGCTCTGTCCGACTTTAAAGTTGGAGAGCCAATTTTGACAGGTGAGTTCCGCAGACAAGCGGTTATCAATCCTAACCGCGTAGAAATTCGCATAAAATAAAAAAAGTGCTTGCATTTTATTAAAAAAAGGTGTATAAGAAGCATTCATAAGATTTTGAAGGAGTATAAAATGAAAAAAGACATTCATCCAGACTATCACGAAGTGACAGTTGTTATGACAAACGGAGAGAAGTTCACAACCAGAACAACTGCTGGTAAAGCGGGTGATACAATTCGTTTGGATATTGATCCATTGGCTCACCCAGTTTGGACAGGCGTTCGTCGTTTGATTGATACAAGTGGTCAATTGGAAAAGTTCAACAAGCGTTTTGCTTGTTTGGGCAAGAAAAATTAAGAGTTTTTAAAAAACGTCTGCTTTTATGAAGTGGGCGTTTTTTTGTAAATATGGCAAGGAGAAGAAGATGAAAAGTATAAATTGTGCAGAGTTTATGTCTAAAAAAATTGTATTTTCTCATGGTCATCAGTTTACTTCTGTGTTGCAAAAAGCGTTTTGCGATTCTTCCGCCGTATCCGCGAAAGCATCTTCCCCAGATGTGAGTTCAAATATTTCCAGCGCTTCCTGCATCCATGTTTCTTGTGGCGCTAAACCATCCAGTTTAGATGTCATAACATCAGGTTCGAGCAAAACCTCATTGGGCACAATTTCAGCATTGAAAAATTGTCGCTCTAAAAAAGAGTTTTAAATTTTATATATAGGGTGAGAACACCTGTTCTGGATGAGCAGGTGTTTTTTGTCGTGAAAAGTTTTTTAATAACACAAAGCTGAGTATCCGCAGCTCCTTCTGTTATTGTGCACGGTATCCTTGTATACAAGAAAAGCATTAAGTTCCGTTAGAGCGGTGGCAGTCCAGTTAGAGGAAGAGTTTGAAAACGACTTTGTATTGCAGTCTCCTCTTGCTTGCTGTTAGAAAATGTGATGCTTTTCTTTTTATTCTCCAAAAGAGCCTGCACGAGCGCGCTAATTTTTTCGCGCTGGCTCATGTGTGAAAAAAGCAACAGCAAATCTTAAAAATATTCAAATAATTTAATTTCAAA
>ERZ1023658.174-NODE-174-length-24669-cov-26.668847_pt1 | contig 24669 bp, 30 predicted proteins | sample MGYA00380339_ERZ1023658 | MGnify/ENA primary metagenome ERZ1023658 (study PRJEB33179, sample SAMN07448981) | human gut metagenome | biome: Human-gut; feature: Human associated habitat; material: Faeces | host: Homo sapiens | place: India: Bhopal | collected... | reverse complement strand
GATTACTATAGATAGTAAATTTAATTTAGGCGGAAAAGCTTATGGAACTATTAGACTTCTTTGTGATACGCAAGCTGATGTACCTAATTTAGATAATTATAAGAATTACGCCACAGGAAGTGAAGCTTTAGTTATCTCTACCTCAGAAAGATATATGTTAAATAGTTCAAAAGAATGGATTTTACAAAAAAATTCTGGCGGAAGTGGTGGCGGAGATTCACCTTCACCTGACAATACTTACATATATGATGGTGGAGAAGTAACTTAACTTCTTTTCTATTTTACATATATTAACTATTTTTTAAAGAAAGGAGTTAATTATATTAAATGGCTGAAGTTATTTTAAATACTATTTTCCAAATTAGACGTGGTTCTAAAACTGCTTTATCTAATAAAAATTTATTATTAAGATATGGCGAACCTTGTTATGAGTACCCTGAAAAAGCAGGAGAATCAGGAAAACTAAAAATTGGTGATGGTGTAACTCGTTATAATGATTTAAAATATATTACTGAGAATATAGTTCTCCCAGAAGAAGCAGCTAAATTCACTGGTGTGCAAGAAACTTTACCCGATCCCGCAAGCGTAAAAGAAAATACTTTTTGTATTGTCAAAGGTGTTTTATATATACAAACAAAAGGCGAATGGGTTCCTGCAAGTGCATCTCAAGAAGTCATAAAAAATTCTTCTGAGAATCAAAGTTCTTGTACTATTGATGGTAAAAATTATGCAACAATAGAAGAAGCAATCGCAGCTGCCTCTCCTACGGATACTATTACTATTACAAAAAATTTATCTACTATTGAAATTAATAAACAAATTTCTTTAGATTTAAATTCTGCTTATATTTTAAATAATGATAAAACACCAATAACAATAGATAGTAATGGAATAGTAACTCTAAAAGGTGAAGGAACAGTAGAGTGCAACAAACATGCTACTCCTGTGTTATCTAATAATGGAACTACTATTATTGAGAATGGTTCTTATCTTAAATCTATTGATGAAAAAAACAATGGTTTTTATGTAGTAGTAAATCATGGTGATTTAAATATTACAGGTGGTGTTTTTAGCTCTCCTGGTGATTTATCTAGCATGATAGAAAACGGTTATACTGATTATAATGCCCAATACGTCGAAGGAACTAATAAACAATATCCTTCTCTTACTATTGATGGTGGTACTTTTATTAGTAAATTTTATATTATCAAAAATGATGATAATTCTAAGGCTATATTAAATAATGGTAACTTTTTTGGAACTATTTTACATAATGGTTTTGAATTAACTATCAATGATGGTGTTTTTTCTATTGACGATGGAAGTTATAATCTAAGAGTTAGAAAACTAAATGATAATATAAATAAAGCCACAACCTATATTAATGGTGGTACTTTTGATTCTAATGGAGAATCCAATTTTAAAATAGATGATGAAACCGCGCAAATAATTATTAAAGGTGGTAAATTTAATCATCAAGTTCCTGAAAAATATTTATTGGACGGATATGTTCAAAAATATAAGGATGGATATTATATAATAAGTAAGGAAGGAGAATAACATATGGGTTTTAATGTTGCTTATGTTCCCAGAAACAAAATAAAAAGTAGTATCGCTCAAAATGTTATTCCTAAAGAAACTCTTATTATAACAACAGATGAGAATACTGAAACTTTTTATTATGATGATAAAGGTAAAATAAAAAATATTTCAATTAGAATGTCATTTAGTTCTTATACAGAAGCTAGAACTTGGATAGCACAAAATGATTACTATGTTGGAAAAGTTATTACTGTTTTAAATAATGGAAAATGGATTCCTTATTTAGTAGAAAAAAATCAAATTCTTTCTGAATTACCAATGAAAGCGGAAGTTATTACTACTAATGACACTGTTGTTTTAGATGGTGGTTCTGCTCCTACAGAATAAGTAAGGAGGAAAGAATAATTAATGGAAAAAATAGTAAATTCAATTTTAAAGTTAAGACGAGATAATGACTACAATTATCAAAAGATAGGGAATAAATTTATTCCTGAAAAAGGGGAAGTTTGTTTAGTAGACACAAGTAATAAAGGTTTGTGTGCTGTTGTTGGAGATGGACAAACTTCTTTTAATGAATTAGAGTATGTTAATACTATTTTTGAAATTGTTAAATTTATTAACAATAAAATTTATGATATTAATGATAATTCAATTGAATTAAAGCCTAATTCTAATAAACTTTATATTGATGTTGATAATGTCAATGACTTATATTATTATAATGGCATTGATTTTATTATAATAAATTCTCAAATACCAAAAGCGTCTAGTGAAACTGCCGGTGTATTAAAATTATATGAAACAACAGGCCAAAATACCGATGGTACTATGACGCAAAAGGCAATAACAGATGAACTTAAACATAAAATAAGTGCTTCTGTTAATTTAGAGAATGAAACTGTCATTTTTATATAATTATAGGAGGAAATAAAATTTATGGCTACAAAAATTTTCAACCCTGTGAATATTCCTGTTATTTCTAAGTTGACTATTGGTGATAAGACCTATTATCTGAAGGACGCTGAAGTTCGTGCTCTATTAGAAACTCTTGGTAACGCTGCTCAGAAAGATGTGGCTGCTGGCGTTTCTGCTGAAGAGCAGGGCTTAGTTACTGGTGCTCAAGTTCAAGCTGCCATTGCTAATTTGACTAGTGCTATGCACTTCGTTGGTGTTAAGGAATCTTTGCCTGAGACTGCTAAAGATGGCGATGTTGTTATCATTGGTGTTAAAGAGTATGTCTATGCTAATAATGGTTGGCATGAGCTTGGCGATGAGACCCTGTATGCTTTGAAGACCTTTAAGATTGGTACTCAGGATCTTTCTGGTACTTTCTCTTTGGATACTTTAAAGACTGATTTAGGTCTTGGTGCTTTAGCTTATAAGAGTTCTGCCACTGGCACTGTTGCTGGTCAAACTATTACTGGTGTTAAGGCTACTGGTACTTCTGCTGGTAGTATTGAGGTTGGTTTAACTCAGACTTCTACTGCTGCTACTTTAACTAAGAGTGATTATACTCCTTCTGGTGATATTACTGGTAGTGTGACTGCTGCTGGTTCTGTTAGTATTGCTAAGGATGCTGATAATGGTACTCAGATTTCTGGTAGCGTTTCTGCTCCTACTGTGACTATTACTCCTAATACTGATACTATCAAGAAGATTACTTCTGTTGGCACTTTGCCTACCAAGGCTGCTGACCTCTTTACTGCTAATGGTGATGATACCTTTACGGCTGGTTCCCAGGCTGCATGGAGTGCTAATGTCGATGATACATCTGAGACTTTAAGTTTCTCCTTCACTACTAATACTCTACCCACCTTCAAGCAGGGCGCTAAAGCTTCTTATACTGAGGGTACTTTCGATGCAGGTACGCTTCCTGAATTGGCCGCTGAAGGCACCACTGTTATGACTGGCGTTAAGAGTGCAGAGGCTTCTGCTCCTGTGTTCACTGGCGATAAGTTTGCAGCTTCCTTTACTGGTGCTTCCGCTGATATTACTGCTACTTTTGCTGGTGAGAAAACCTCTGTGGTTTCTGGTGTTAATTACGATAAGGCTACTGTTGATACCTCTACGACTAAGTTTACTGGTGCTGCTATGGAATTGGATGTTGGTGATATTGCAGTTGCCGCCAAGGATGTTACTGTCCAGTAATTAATTTTTAAAAGGATGGTGAGTAAATGGCAAACAAGTTGATTTCTAAAGTCAATGTCGGTGGCGCCATTTACTACCTTAAAGATGAAGAAGTTAGAGCTGCGGTTTCTACATTGCAAACCGCAGTTGCTTCTTCATTAGTTTTCAAAGGTGTAATATCAAGTGCTGCCGGAATCACTGGGTTAAAAAATTATAAAATTGGTTGGACTTATAAAGCAAATGCGGATTTTACAATTACTTCTATTGGTAAAATAGAAGCAGGAGATATGATAATTTGCATTAGTGATTATAGTTCAAACTACAAAGCAAGTGATTGGACAGTGGTTCAAAATAATGTGGATACTATGACTGGAGCGACTTCCTCTACAAACGGTACTAGAGGTTTAGTTCCAGCACCTACTAAAACTGATATTTCTAAATTTCTTCGTGGTGATGGCACTTGGGCGGATTCTAGTGCTGAATCAACGTGGGGCAGAATTTCAGATTTATTAAATTAATTTAATGGGTAGAAGGTTTAATCTTCTACCCATTTTTTTATTATTGGAATTTTTTAAAAATTTATATTATAATATATATAGAAAATTAAAAAAGGAGATAATAAATATGAAGTATGGTCGGTATAAGATTTTTAGTAATTACACTGATATGGTGATTGCGGAATCCACTTTTGCCAAGCAGCCTGTTAGAGGTGTAGCACGATGTGATATTAAGGGTGGAGATGTTTTTGATTTGGAGAAGGGAATTGGCCTTGCTATTGCTCGATGCGATGCAAAGATTGCAGCTAAGAGACTTAAAACTGCAAAAGAGAAATTTGTAAATGCAAATTCTAAGGTTGAAGAAGCAGAAAAGTTTATGAATAAAATGAAGGATTATTTCAATAAAAGCATGGGCGAATATGATGCTTGCATGGATATCCTTGCAGCGGTTGAAGATAATATGTAAATAGGGATTCGTGGAATCAATTTTATTAAAAATTATTATTGATATTACTCATTATAATCTGAAATAAGAAATATAATACATATGAATATTAGGAGGGCTTTTGCCCTCTTTATTCTTATATAAAGGAGGTATATTTTTGGCTTTTGATTTTAAACCTATTACAAAAATTTGTTTAAATATTACAGAAATGTGCCAGTGTGCTTGTCCTTTTTGTTTTGCAGAATATCACCCTCATAGAATATCTTACCAAGTTGCAAAGGATGCGGCAGACTGGATTATTAAAAATTCAGAATTAACAGGAGAAGTAGGATCTATCGGTTTTTTTGGCGGTGAACCGCTTCTTGAATGGGATACGATTATTGTTCCACTTACCAAGTATATTAAAGATGAGCGAGGATTAAAAGATTTTGAATTGGGTGTTACGACAAATTGTCTTTTGCTTGATGAAGAAAAGTTAAAATTTATGAAAAAATATGACTTTGGTTTACTATGCTCTATTGATGGAGCAAAAGAAACTCAAGATTATAATAGACCTTGCCGCAATGGACAAAGTAGCTTCGATATTATTGATGAAAAGATTTCTTTAATTCTAAAATATTTTCCAGATACTTTAATGCGTTCTACTATTATTCCCGCAACATGTGAACATTATTTTAAAAATTTAGAGTATGGATGGAATAAAGGATTCTATCATAGTTTTACAATTATTAATCAATTTGAAGAATGGCCCGAAGATAAAAGAAAAATTCTCGAAGAGCAAGTTAGAAAATTTTCTAATTATTTAATTACATGTTTTAGAGAAGGATTGCCTTTTATGCGCCAACGAACTCTTGAACAAGCAATTAATAAAATAGTTGGAACAAATCTTCATTTTGCTCAAGGTAATGTTGAAAGAATTAAATTTGATGATTTAGGAAGATGTTGTGGACTTGGTAGTGGATATGGTGCTATTAATTATGAAGGAGACATTTTTACTTGTCAAGAAGCAGTAAGCCGAGAAAAAGATAAAAATATTTTTTATATTGGAAATATTTATACTGGTATTGACAAAGAGCGTCAACAAAAATTATTTGATGATGTATATGCTAATGGTGGAAATGTTTATAATTCTGTCGATAAAAATAAGTGTAAAGAATGTCCAATAGAAGCTAGCTGTAATATGAATAGTTGTTTAGTTAATAATTATTTAGAAAGACAATTATTTGACATTCAAGCAGATGCAATGTGTTGGTGGAATAATCTTATGGCGAAAGAAGCTCAATATATTTGTTATATACTTGGTACAGAAAATAATGAATATTTTAAAGATTATTTTAAATGGGTAATTACCTCACAAGGAGGGACACTTAGCAATGATTGAGTATATTCCTATTTCTAACAATTTAGCAGAAACTGTAGCAGAAATTGCTAATAAAAAATTTGAAGGCATGGTGCGAGAAGGAATAAATAATGGCGGAATTGTTGCTTTTGCAGATGGTTGTACTGGTTGCGAAAGTGGATGTTCTGGTTCTTGTACTGGAAGCTGTAGTAGCAGTTGTAAAGATAGTTGTAAGGATACTTGCAAAGATACCTGTAAAGGAAGTTGTAAAAACGGATGTAAAGAAGGGTGTAAAGGAAAATGTACTGGTAGCTGTCAATCTAGCTGCGAAAATGCCTGCGCACCTGGGTGTCAGTATAATTGTGAAGATGGTGGGCAAACAGTAGAAACTTACAATTCTACAAGGCAGTATACTTTTGATGGTTGGTCTAGTACCGTAAGTCCAAACTCTACTATTAATATTTCTGCTGATGATTGGAATACCCTTGCAGGTAAAGTTAAAGGAGCAGCTCGTGCGGGTTGGGAGAAAAATGTAAGTGTGACAAGAGCATCTTCTGGAGGATGGATTACTGCTGCAATATATAATTCTATGGTTAATGGATTAAATTCTTTGGGTAATTCTTTAGGAAGTGTTGGTTCTTCGACTTACATTGAAGCAAGTCATTTTTCTAAATTAACCAATGCATTAAATAAAGCAACTATTCCAAAGAAAAAATGCTGCGAGTTAAAAGAATATTGTATGGAAAGTTGCAATGAAACAAGAGGCCCATTAACTGGTTCTTAACTAGGACACTGTTAAATTGAAAATTTAAAAAAAATATTATATAATATATATAGAAAGTTAAGGAAAGAGTAATAAAAATTTCTTGAACAAAATAAATTAATTTGAAAATTTAAAAAATAAATGATATAATATATATAGAAAGTTAAGAGAGGAGAAAATTTATGAATAAGATTATTTTTAAAGCTAAGAATTGGACTATGACTTTTAGAACTAGACAGCAAGCTCTTAATTTTATCCGTAAAAATTCCATTAATCCTTATACTGCCAATATTTTGGTTCTTATTGGTACTCATGATGTATTTCATTTGGGTTCTCCTCGTGCAGATCAGTATTTTGGACTGAAAAGAAAAAATTGAAAATTTAAAAAAAATATGATATAATATTTAAGGAAAGACTTATACAGCAAATAAAGCTTAAAAGCACTTGACTGGTAATCAAGAAGAAAATGAGTCTTGCTTAAATATTCATGTGGGCGTGATGAAATAGGAAAACATATCGCACTTAAAATGCGCTGCTAATCTAGCTTGTGGGTTCGAGTCCCATCGCCCACACCATCTTTAAAACTGATACCTTTTACTATTAGTTTTAAAGATAACAATGAACTTGAGTTTACTGATATGCGTCTGTAACTCAACTGGATAGAGTAACTGCCTTCTAAGCAGTAAGCCAGGGGTTCGAGTCCCTTCAGGCGTACCAAGCAGAATTATAATAGGCAACAAAAGGAAATAGCTGATGTGAAAGGCATCTTGTCTTGCTGACATGACAATAAACTTTGAACGGGCGTATAATGCGTATCGTGCCTGCGGGTGTAGAGTCAGAAAAGTAGGGGAATAATTGAGGAGCAGCTATAGGTGAGGCCCCACCTCCACCTTCCTTAATATGGGGCAATGGCAGAGTTTGGCTTATTGCACTTGTCTTGAAAACAAGCAAACTAGCAATAGTTTCACTGGTTCAAATCCAGTTTGCCCCGCCAATAAGCAGGTATAGTTTAATGATAGAACTCTGGACTTCCACTCCAGCGATGCGGGTTTGATTCCCGTTACTTGCTCCATAAAGATACTCACAGCAATTTATTTTTTATAATGGGTATAAAAAAATAAAGTATCTTGTATTTGCTAACGTGGCGCAACAGGTAGCGCAGCGGCCTTGTAAACCGCAGGTTAAGAGTTCAAGTCTCTTCGTTAGCTCCAATGGTTCGCTAGTTCATTAGGTAGAACACTTGCCTTTTAAGCAAGATGTGCTGGGTTCAAATCCCAGGCGAGCCACCATTAGTCTTATCATACAGACGTAAAATAAATGAGTACCCCAGATAATGCTGAACTGGGTATCCGGGTATCGGGAGAATTAGTCTGGCAACTGTTGAAGCGACGATACTGCGTGACCAGGCATAAGGGCGACCTAAGTCGTTAGCTATGGGTAAACAGGTTGATAGCCGCATAGTAAAATGTTTCCTTGCGTCATTAAAATGCAAGGCGTTATAGGAGAGACGGCGGAGCATTACTCATCTCCACTCCTTCTACTACGAGAAGTAGAAAATCAAGGCTTCTGAGAAATGCTAATGAGAATGGTCAACCTCTGATTAAAAAAGGACTAAAGCTAGCTTGGGTTTTAGGTTATCCTCCTTACGAGGGAAAACCTTATTTGCCAGAATGTTGGAATTGGTAGACAAAGAAGTCTCAAAAACTTCCGCTTTATGCGTGCGGGTTCGAGTCCCGCTTCTGGTACCATTAATATCTCTCTTGCCTAAGAGAGAAAACTAAAAAACAAAAGGAGAAAGTTATTATGGAAAATAAGATGCTTAATATTTTGAAGGAAAAAAATACTCATTCTATCACTGAGAATGGCGGTTTGACTTATAATTCTACTATGAATGGAATTATGGATTTGTTTGCTCTTGGTGGCGCTTATCGGAATCGCTCAGATGATGATTGTATTTTTCTTTTTAAGAAGGCTTTTGAGGAAGATATTTCTTATGCTTTGAAGTGTCTTTTTTATTTGCGAGACGTACGCGGTGGACAGGGAGAACGCAGATTTTTTAAGGTCGTAACTTCTTGGTTAGCAGTTAATCATACCGAGGAAATGCGTAGAAATCTGAAGTATGTTCCTGAGTATGGTCGTTGGGATGATTTGTATGCTTTTGTTGATACTCCGCTTGAGGCAGATGCTTTTAAGACTATGTATCATCAGCTTGCTCTTGATGTTCAGTGTAAAACTCCTTCTCTTTTGGCTAAGTGGTTGAAGTCTGAAAATACTTCTTCTGCAGAATCTCGTATGCTTGGAGCTAAAACCAGAATGGCTTTTAATATGTCTCCTAAGCAGTATCGCAAGATTCTCTCTATTCTTCGTGAAAGAATTAGAGTTTTGGAAAGACTGATGAGTGAAAACCGTTGGGATGAAATTGAATTTGATAAGATTCCTTCTAAGGCAGGTCTAAAGTATCGCAATGCTTTTGCAAAGCACGATATTGAAAGAGAAAAGTCTAATAAGGTAACTTATGAAGAGTTTGTAAAGGATTCTAAGACTAAGGTCAATGCTGATACTTTGAATCCCGCAGATGTAGTTCATGCTGTTGTTTCTAAATTTCCCTATTATAGAGGAAATTTTAATGGAACTGATGTGGAGAGAGCTGCACTCAATAAGTATTGGGATAATCTAAAGGATTATTTTAATAATGCTGTTTTTGACGGTGTTGCTGTTGTTGATACTTCTGGTTCTATGTGTGGTTTTTATGGTAGTGAGAAAACTATTGCACCTATTGATGTAGCTATTTCTCTTGGTATGTATTGTGCTGAGAAATGTAATCCCAATTCTCCCTGGTATGGACATTATATTACTTTTTCCCGAACTGCAAGATTGGTACCTGTTGAAGGTATTGATTTTGTTGATAAGGTGCGTAGAATTTATCAAAAGAATCTTTGTGAGAATACCAACATTAAAAGTATTTTTGATTTGCTATTGAGCAATGCTATTAAATATAATATTCCTAATGAAGAAATGCCTAAAAACATTGTAATCATTAGTGATATGGAATTTGATTATTGCGCTGGTTACTATAATAGTGATGAATACAAGTCTGAAATGGAAAAGATTATGCAAGTTTGGAACTCTCATGGTTACACTACTCCACATTTGATTTTCTGGAATGTTGACGCTCGAAATGATAATATTCCCATGAAGATGAAGGATGGTATTACTTTTATTTCTGGTTATTCTGCGGTAACTTATGAAATGTTGATGACTGGTAAAACTGGTTTTGATTTGGTTTTGGAAAAGTTGAACAATAAGAGATATGAGGTAATCAAGTAAATAGTATTTTAAGAGAGGTAAAATTACCTCTCTTTTTTTATAAGGAGGATTAAAATGATATTATTAAATGATGATAATAGACACAGAGATTTTACAGGTGTAACTCGTTTTCACAATGCAGGTTATTTTGGAGAAAGAGTAAATGCCGCAAGTGGAGAAACCTGGGATGTTAATAGATATAATCCAGATAATTTAGTAAGAAATTGCTTAAAGGATAAACAATTTTCAGATGAACATCCAATAAATACTGCGGCAACATTTTTTCAAGTAGCTCCAAAAGCTCATCTATTTATGCTTTATTCCATTGATGGCAGTTATGGTAGTGGAGATAATTATAACTCTAAATTTTTTAATGAATCAGTAGAAATTATTGAAAAATATAATATTACTAATATGTTTACCTCTTTAAATTGTAGTAGACATACTAAATTTTTTGAAGATTTAAAAAATTGGTATATTAAACATCCTAGTTTTAAACCCTTTTGGTGCGCAGGAAATGATTCTTCTAAAAAATATAATCCAATTATGGAAATTGAAGAAGTAATTGGTGTAGCCGCTTATACTTTAATGGTAAATGGTACAGTAAATCCTGCTTATTATTCTAGTATTAGTAGTTATGTAGACTTTTCTGCACCTAGTATGATTTATTTAAATCCGCAAGCTACAAAACCAGACGCAGCAACTTATTCCAATTCTGGTACTTCTTTTTCTACACCTTGGTTATGTGGAATGAGCTGTTTAGTAGATGATTTCTTTATTGATAAAAAAGGATTACCTCTAACAAGAGAAGGAATGATTCAATTCTTTAAAGATAATTGTAAAGATATAGGCGATAAGGGTATTGATCCAAAAACAGGATTTGGCGCAGTAATTTTACCTGAACCAAATTCTATTGATATTGATAAATATTATAATATTGGGAGGACAAATATGAGTACATTAGATAAATTTAAAGATAAAAATGATATTTCTAATTGGGCTAAAGCAAGTATTGAATGGGCTGTTAATACAGGTATTCTTCAAGGTGACGATAAAGGCTATCTTTTACCCAAAGCTTACCTAACTAGAGAGCAAATGGCAGTTATGTTAGAGCGTTTTAAAAATATTATAAAATAATTTTAAGGGAGTCAAAATGACTCCCTTTTTATTTTTTTAAAAAAATATTATATAATATATATAGAAATTAAGAAAGGAATTGATGTTTATGAAATTATGGGTGGATGATATTCGACCTGCGCCTGCTGGTTATATTTGGGCTAAATCTGTCGAACAAGCAAAAACTATGATTTCTTTTGCTCAAAATGGTTTTTTAATTGGATTAACTGATGATATTTTTCTTGATTTAATATCTCTCGACCATGATGCTGGAGATTTTGCTTCTGATGGCGGCGATTATATTGAAATTTTAAATTGGTTAGAGAAGGTTCAAAATGCTTTTGCTTGGCCTCTTTCTTGTAAATTTCATCTTCATTCCCAAAATCCTGTGGGAGTTCAAAATATGAGAAGAATTATTCAGCATAATCATTGGGAGGAGATTTAATATGAATAATTATCAAAATTTATATAATATTATTAAAACTATTTACATTCAAAAGCAAGAGGAAAAATCTACTAATTATCATTCTTATATTGAAATTCAAACAAGAGTAATGGAGCATTACCAAGAAGCTTTAAAAATTTTTCCTGAAGAAAATATTCTTGGTATTTTTTATCAAGGTGCCGCTAATTATGGTCTTGATACAGCAAATTCGGATGTTGATACTAAATGTCTTATTATTCCTACTGTTGAAGATTTGGCTTTTAATAAAAAACCAGTGAGTTATACTCATGTTTTAGATAATAATGAACACATTGATTTTAAAGATGTGCGGCTTTATATGAATGAGTTCCGCAAACAGAATATTAATTTTTTAGAAATTTTATACACTGACTACTATTATGTAAATCCAAAATATCAATCTTTTTGGAATAAATTAATTTCTAAAAGAGATGAAATTGCTCACTATGATGAATTTAGAGCTTTAAATAGTATGCTTGGTATGATGCAAAACGAAATTAATCGCATGTTTAAACCAACAGAGAGTCGAAAAGAAGTTGTAGAAAAATTTGGTTATGACCCAAAATGTTTTAGCCATTTAAATAGACTTAGACTATTTTATAATTATTATTTAAATATTCCTTATTCTGTTTGTTTAAAGTGTTGCGATAATTATTGGAGAACAAGATTAATTTTTTATAAAAATGGATATGAAGATTTAAACTTTGTAGAATTTTTTGTTGAAAATCAGCAAGAATGGGTAAAGAATCAGTATGAGCGATTAAGTAATGAAAGAAAAAATTATTCTATCAATGTAGAAATTTCTAATTACATGGATGAAGTATTATTAAATATTATTAAAAATTATTTGTGTTCATATTTTCAGCCTATTGCTTTTTAAGGAGGAATTCTAGTGAAACAATACTTTATCACTGGAGATACGCACGGTAAAAATTATCAGCGTATTTGTCAAATGATTGAACAATATTCTTGCTCTCCTAAAAATTCTTCTCTTATTATTCTTGGAGATGCAGGATTTAATTTTTGGTTAGATAAAAAAGAACAAAAGTGGAAGAAAAGAGTAAATGATTTAGGATATTCAATTTATTGTGTGCGGGGAAACCATGAAGAGCATCCTAAAAATTTACCTAATATTCAAGAAATTTGGGATGCAGAAATTCAAGGTTGGATTTATGCTCAACCAGATTTTCCTAATCTTAAATATTTAATTGATGGAAATACTTATTATTTTAATAATCATTCTGCTATTGTTTTTGGTGGTGCTTATTCGGTTGATAAATATTATAGATTAATGCGAGCTGCATTAAATCGTACTGACGATTGGACTGGTTGGTTTCCTGATGAGCAATTAACTCAGCAAGAGATGTTAGATATAAATAATAAAGTGATTAATCATCATTATGATTTGGTTCTATCTCATACTTGTCCTTTTGATTGGCGTCCTACTGAGTTGTTTCTTTCTGGAATTGATCAATCTACTATTGATAATACTATGGAAATTTGGATGAATGATTTAAAAGATAAATTTTCTTGGAACAATTGGTTCTGGGGACATTTTCATGCAAATACAGATTACCATGATGGTAGATATATGCTATTTGAAAATATCTATAATTTAGAGGATTTAATTAATGATTGATGGCGTTACAATTTTAAAACAATACGATTTTACTTTGAGTACAAGTTTAATTATTATTCTTAGTATTTTAACTGGTATATTTTTTTTCCTTTTAGTTAAAATGTTTTGGTTTGATATGAAACCTGAAGCAAATTTAATACCTCTTATATGGGGAGTAACAATTGGTTTATTAGCTGCTTTTTATTTAAAATCTGATGATTCTTCTCCTTGTCGTTATGATGTTCTTATAGATAATTCTGTTTCAGTTAATGAGCTATATAAAGATTATGAAATATTAAAAGTAGAAGGAAAAATTTATACAATTACTTTAAGGGAGAAATAATAATGACTAATAAATATGAAGCACGAATTTTCCCCAATGGACGTATCGCGTTTTACAAACGAAAGGATTTAGAAGACGCTATTAAAGCTGATAAAGAATTGTTGATTGTATGTAATTGTCATACTGGTGGAAGCACTTTAGCTATGGGCGCCCGCAAAATGCCCGATCGGAATAATCCTGATGAAACTATCACATTTTTATACAACTCAAGCATCAGCCGTCAAGTATTTACAGGAGAAGAAATGAATCGTTTTTATAAGGTTATTTTTACTCCTGGCGAAAGGATTTTTGATAATAACTCTGACTATGCTACACGATATGACTATGGCCACCATTGTTTCTATAATGGCAGCAAAAAAATGAAAGTAAATGAGGAAATAACTGCGCGTTATCTCAGTAAAGAACAAGTAAAAGCAATGATTGGAATTGGTGTTTTTACTGAAAAGGCATTGAATTATTGTATTGAAGCAATAAGTAATAAAAATGCTATCGAAGATTCTGTAAACGAATGTTCTAGTTAAAAAGAAATTTATTTTAAATTTAAGGACAAAACTTTTAAAAGTTTTGTCCTTAATTTATTTTTTTAAAAAAATATTATATAATATATATAGAAAGTTAAGGAATAAATAAATAAGAAAGAAGTTGAAATTTTATGATTTATAGAAAAAGCAAATACAGTAAAGATCAGACTGCAATTTGGCAAGGTGAAACTGCGGTTATTCTTGCTCAATCAGCAGAAGCTATGACAATAGATGAAATTAAAAACAATAGTATTCAATTAACAGGTGTTTCTACTCAAAAAATGGCTAGGATTCTTGGGCATTTGATTGAAATGGGTATGGTAACAAAAGCAAAAAGCAAAAGTGGAAAAATGGTCTATAAATCTTTGGCAGTAATGGAAATACAAGGTTATGAAATTTAAATAAAGGAGTTTGATATTTATGGCATACTATGGTTTAGTAACTAAAATTGAAAATGTAAGAAAAGACCCTAATTCTGATAGACTCTATTTAGCAGATTGTTTTAGAGAAGGAGTTATTGTAGGCCCCAATATGAAAGAAGGTGAGTTGGTTCTTTATCTTCCTACTGATGGAGCTATTGAGCGTTGGTTTGGTGATGAGTTTAAACTTTTCCGCAAGAATTTAGATGGTACCGCGCAAGGTGGTTATTTGGAAAATAATGCTCATATTAGAGCAATTAAGCTAAGAGGTAATGAATCTTCTGGTATTGTTATTTCTTATTCTGCTATTGTTGAACATTTTGGTGAGCAAAATTGGAAAGATGGCGATCAAGTAACTGAAATTAACGACAAGCTATTTTGTTATAAATATATTCCTAAACCTTCGGCTATTCCTCGCACTACTCCTAAAACTTCTTATAAAGGTCGTAAAGCAGCTGGAATTAAGTATCCTGATTTTGCCATGCACATTGATACTGCACAATTGGCTTATAATCTTGGAATCTTTAGACCTGGAGACAAAATTAATCTAACCCTTAAAATGCATGGCACTAGCCAACGTAGTGCATATACTTGGGCAGAATATCCTATGTCTTGGTTTAGAAAGCTATTTCACATGAAACCTAAGAGAAAGTTGCAGTATGTTTTAGGTACTCGTAGAACTGTTGTTACTAATGATGGGGTAGGTTATTATGGTAATGACAAATTTAGATTTAGTCACCATGAAGCTTTGAAACCTTATCTCGATGAAGGTATGGAAGTTTTTTATGAAGTAGTTGGTTGGTATGGAGCAAAAGAAAATGAAACCATTATGCCAATTGTAGATAATAGTAAAATTAATGACAAGAAATTTATGAAAAAGTTTGGTAAGTATACTACTTTTTCTTATGGTTGTACTCCTGGTCATTCTGCAATGTGGATTTATAGAATTACTTCTCATAATGGTGAATATGAATATTCTCCAGAGGAAATCACTACTTGGTGCAATGAGTATGGTTTTAATCGTGTTCCTATCATTGAGGATTTTGAATTTACTACTGTTGATGACTTGCTCGCTAAAATTGACAAATATTTTGAAGATATTGTTGACCCAGTTGGTTTAACTCATGTTAAAGAAGGTGTAGTAGTTAGAATTGCTAATAGACGTACTTTTACTGCATTAAAACAAAAAACCTGGGAGTTTAAAGTCCTTGAAGGTCTAGTTAAAGATACTGAAACCCAGCCCGATATGGAAGAAGCACAGGAGGTTTAAATATGACTTTAGAAATTATGCACAATGACATGATGCAGGCTTTGAAGAATGGTGATACTCAAAAGAAGAATGTACTTTCCAATATGATTGGTGAAGTACAAAAAGCAGCAATTACGCCAAAAGGCAGAATTGAAATTACCGAAGAGCTTGTTAATAATACTTTAATCAAGTATCAAAAGATGATTCAAGAAATGATTGATACTTGTCCAGAAAACCGCAAAGAGCTATTTATTCAATATAATCTTGATATGGCTGTTGTAAAGCAGTATGCACCACAACTTCTCACTGACAAAAAAGCAATTAAAACTCAAATTGAAAAGATGCTTGCAGAAAATGAGCTTGATGCAATTAAGGCAAATAAAGGTAGAGCAATGAAACTTTTTGCTCCTGTTTTTAAGGGTAAGGCAGATATGAAAATTGTTAATCAAATTGTGTCGGAGGTAATGACCTAATATGTTTCATTTAATAATGACGATTATTTGGGGTATCTTAATGTGTGTTAATGGAGTTTTGCTATGTGAAACAATTTTACACAATAGATATAAAGAAAAGAAAATGCGTATTTTCTGGTTCCTTTTTTGCGTATTTTGGTTTATTTTTGAAATCTTGCGGCTCGGAGGCTTTATTCTTTGAAAATTGTAATTGATAAAAAAGATTTTATGGAATATATTCGTGCTATGGTAGATAAGGATTTTGACAATTTTATGTTTGCAAATCCTTATGCGACGAAAGAAGATTATATTAATTTATATTATTCTTTTGATACAATTCATAATTTAGATGATATTTGTGAAGAAGAATATTGTAAAAGAATTATTAATGGTGAAATAGAAGAAATTGAAGATTGAAAGAATTAAGGGCAAAGATTAAGATCTTTTGCCCTTAATTTATTTTTTTAAAAATTTATATTATAATATATATAGAAAGTTAAGAAAGGAATTGATATTTATGAATAAGAGTAAAGTTTATTGTTTTACTGACCTTCATGGCAATTCAAATTTGTTTAAGCAGATTAAAAATTTCATTCAAGCAGAAGATAAAGTGTTCGTGCTGGGTGATGTAATTGACAGAGGGACAGAAGGTTGGAAAATACTTAAAGAAATTTTAAAAGATGAAAGATTTACTCTTCTTAAAGGAAATCATGAACAAATGTTAGTAGATTCTGGAAGAGAATTTTTAAAAAATGAAAGATGTCTATATGGAGATGATATTTATCGTCACATGAATAATGGAGGTTTATCTACTTTACTAGACTGGTCTAAAGAAAAAAATGCTATTGAGTATTTAAATTTAATTAATAAACTTCCAGTTTATGAACAATACACTAATAAAAATGGAATTAAAATTCATTTAAGTCATGCAGGTTTTTCTCCTAATAATATTTCTGGTGATGAATCTGATTTCCTTTGGAATAGATTACATTATAAATTTAGATGTTTAATTAATCCAAATGAATTAATTGTTCATGGTCATACTCCAATTCCTCTAATGATAGAAGACATAGGAGAGTTTCGTAATCCTCCTAAATATGAAGGTGGAGCTTGTTGGTATAATAATAATCAAAAAGTTAATCTTGATTTAGGTACTCATTGGAGTAAGCAAATTATTCTTTTTGATTTAGATACTTTTAATGAACATATCTTTTCTATTCAAGGAGAATAATTATGGTACAATTAATATTAGGATTAACATTACCTATTACTGGAGCAATAATTTTAGGTTGTTTTATAAATGATTATGATGACTATAAACTAGATCGTAAAATTGTAGGGAAACATAAATATGTAGTTTTAAAATTAAAAGAATTTATTTCTTTCTATAGTTTAAGTCCAGAAAATTATGAACTACGAAAATATTCAGTTGTTTTTTTAAAACCTTTATTTGCACAAAAATATTTAACAGACACTAATATACGTATTATCTTTACAAATTATATAGAAATGTTAAAATATAAAATTTGGAAAAAGACAGAAATTAAAAAAATAAATACAGAAAAAGAAAGAAAAGAACTTAAAGAATATTTTGAAATTGTAAAAAAACAAATTGAGGAGTTTGATAAAAATGTCTAAAGACCCTAGAAAATATGAAATGCACGATTTTTATTGTATGAATTGCGGAAAGAAGTCAATGTCAATTCCTCGATTAAGAGGACGTTTTAGAGAAGTTGGGCATAAGAAAGTTATGTATTGCCCTCATTGTAAGGAAACTGTTAATATGGTAGAATGTAGAAATGATGAAGAAGCATATAATTTTAAACTAGATTTTGAAGAAGGTCTTTTTAAAGAAGAAGCACAAAATAGTATTTCTTATATAAAGGAGTTTGGTATTTATGATTAATTTGCATATTCTTTGCGGTATTCCTGCTTCCGGTAAATCTACCTGGGCAAAACAACAGAATGGTAAAATTATCTCAAGAGATGAAATCCGCAAGAATTATGTAGGCGAAAATCCTGGAAAAAATTATTTTAGTAAAGAAAAACAGGTATATAAAGAAATGATTGCAAATATTAAAATCGCAATTAAAGAAAATGTAGAAAATATTTATATAGATGCGACTCATATTGATATTGCTTCAAGAGCTAAACTTTTAAACAATTTTTTTAATCTGAAAGATAAGAATAATATTAATCTTACTTTTGATTATTTTCCTATTCTTTTAGATGTTGCTTTAAAAAGAAATTCTGAAAGAGAAGGTTTTGCTAAAGTTCCAGAAGAAGCAATAAAAAATTTTTATTTTAAATCTTCTATTCCTTCCAAAGACGAGATGAATAAATATCTTGATTGGGGTTTTCATAATGTGAATACTATTTTGCATTATACTGAGGAGGTGTAATAATGGTTTGGTTTACCAGTGATCTTCATCTAGGCCACAATAAACCCTTTCTTTATGAACCAAGAGGGTTTGAGAATATTCAAGAACATGATAACGCAATTATTGAAAATTGGAATAAAATTATTCGTCCTAATGATAAAGTTTATGTGCTTGGCGATTTGATGCTAAATGATAATGAAGCAGGAATTGAAAAAATTAAACAATTAAAAGGGCAAATTTACGTAGTTAGAGGAAACCATGATAGTGAAGTTCGTATAAATTTATATAATAATTGTAACAATATTATTAAAGTAACTGAAGGTCAATTTTTAAGATATGGTAAATATCATTTTTATTTAAGTCATTATCCTACACTTTGTAGTAATTTTGATAATGAGAAACCTCTTAAAGCAAGAATGATTAGTTTGTGCGGACATTCTCATAGTCAGGACGCTTTTGCGGATTGGGATAAAGGTCTTATTTATCATGTAGAATTAGATGCTCATAATAATTTCCCTGTTTCTATTGATTCGATTATTAAGGATATTAAAAATAGAATTAAGTAATAAATTAAAGACCCTAGAGTGCTTTTACTCTAGGGTCTTCGTGCATACTCGTGGCAGCCCGTGTCGCCGAATTTTCGCGCCTCTAGCAATTTTTTACGCAAATACCAAGAATTTTATTTTTCTCAGAATTTATGATATAATTATAATATAAAATAAGATAGGAGAATTTTAATGAGTTTAAGAAAAACAATTAATCTTTTACCCGTAGAATTTAATTACACAAATAATTCAATTGAGGCAATAGTTTATTATGAACGAAAATACTATACTGGGACTGCTACTTGTCATTCTGATGATATGGACTTTTTCTCAACCAAAGTAGGTCAAACAATAGCTCACAAAAGAGCAATTATTAATACTTTAAAAGATATTAAAGAAAGAGCTAATATCGAATATAACGCTATAAAAAGATTTTATAACGATATTTTAAGAGAAAATAAAAAATGTAAGTATACAATCATTATTAAAGAAATAGTAAGACTAAAACGGCAAATTAATAAGTATTTGGGTTATATTAAAACAGAAAAAAAAGAATTAAATACATATTTAAAAGCTCAAAGTAAAGTAATTACTTCTCTAAAAAGACAAAGAAAGGCCATAAATAATTAATTATTTTATTTATTTTTTTAATCTAATAAAGAAAGATAATTTATTTTATCTTATTTGAACAATAGGAGAGTGGAAATTATTATTAAATTCTACGATACTTGTAGTCTTTTATTAGCCGGGGAATCAGCTTTTGAAGATAATGAAAAATTTATCATTTCTTCTATTACTTTAAAAGAATTAGAAAGAATTAAAACCGCGGCAAATAAAGATTCTGATATAAAATATTCCGCAAGACTTTTGCTTCATTTATTTGAAAAATATCCAAATAATTATTCTGTTAAAATTCATCAAATAAATTATGAATACATTTTAGATAAAATGAATTTTGATATTAATGATGATGCTAGAATTTTGTCTGATGCTTGGAATGAATTTGAAACAAATAAATGTTTAGAATTTATAACTAATGATTTAAGTTTAAAACATATTGCTTTATGTTTGTTTCCCAAAGAAAATGTTTTTTCTATTGAAGAAGATTTAGATACTTATAGTGGACTTGCAGAAATTACTGCTAGTGAAGAATTAATTTCTGAATTTTATGAAAATCCTAACTATAATCATTTTAATCTTAAAAAAGGAGAATATTTACTTTTAAAAAATCCTGATAATTTTGATGAACTTATAGATGTGCGGGTTTGGACAGGAGAGACTTATCGTTATTTAAAATTTCCTACTTTTGATTCTACCTGGTTTGGAAAAGTACAACCATATCAAGGAGATATATATCAAAAATGTGCTTTTGATAGTTTAGCTAATAATAAAATTACTTTACTACAAGGCCCAGCAGGAGTAGGAAAATCTTACATTTCTTTAGCTTTTTTAATGTATATGTTAGAAAAAAATAGAATAGATAAAATTATAATCTTTTGTAATACAGTGGCAACTATTAATTCCGCTAAATTAGGGTTTTACCCAGGTACAAAAGACGATAAATTACTTGACTCGCAAATTGGTAATATGCTTTCTGCCAAATTAGGCGGTAAAGAAGGTGTTCTTCGTATGATGGAAGAAGATAAATTAGTTTTATTGCCTTTTAGCGATATTAGAGGTTATGATACTAGCGGAATGAACGCAGGTATTTATATAACAGAAGCACAAAATTTAGACAGAACTTTAATTAAATTAGCTCTTCAACGTATTGGTGAAGATTGTATTTGTATTATTGATGGTGATGCTAAAACACAAGTTGACTCATTAGCTTATTCTGGTAATAATAATGGTATGAGAAGAATGTCTAAAATTTTTAGAGGTTCTGATATTTATGGAGAAGTAACTTTAAATAATATTCATAGATCTAAAATAGCAGAACTTGCAGAATTAATTTAATAATAATAATAACTAAGAGCTAGGATTTTATCCTAGCTCTTTTTTTAAAACAAAAGAAAGGAGAGTGTATATGAATACACAGCCTGTATCTTATTTACAAACAGACGCAAGATGGAAAAATATTAGTTATTCAGCAAAAGGTGAATCAACTACAATTGGCGCTTCTGGCTGCGGCCCCACCGCAATGTCTATGGTTTTAGCTACATGGGCAGATAAAAAAGTTACTCCAAAAACTGAATGTGCTTGGGCTTTAGCGCATGGTTATAAAGCTCCTCACCAAGGAACTTATTATGGATATTTTAAGCCTGCTGCTGCACGATACGGTTTAACAGCCTATATGTTGAATGGTGCAAATATTTATGGTAATAGTTCTAGTAAATATCATAATTTAGCAAAAGCTGAAATTAATAAAGGTAATTTAGTTATAGCTTGTATGGGCAAAGGGTTATGGACAAGTAGTGGTCATTTTATTTTAGTTTGGAATATTCAAGGAAATACTATTTATATTAATGACCCTAATAGTACAAAAACCGCACGCACTAGAGGTAATTATAGTCTTTTCAAACAACAGGTAAAATATTACTTTATAATTGAAAAACCTAAAACAAATAATAATAATAATAAACCTACAATTAAACAAGAGGAGGATGAAGACATGACTCAAGAAAAATTTAATGAAATGATGAATAATTATTTAGTTCAATTAGCTAAACAAAATGCTGATTGGGGTAAAGATGAATTAAATTGGGCAGTTTCTATGGGACTAATTAAAGGTGATGAAACTGGCAAACTAATGCCTAACAAGTTTTTAACTAGACTAGAAGGCGTCATTATAATGAAGAGATTATATGATAAACTTCGTTAAAAAGAATAGAAACAAAAGAAAAAAGAAAAAAGAATTTTCAAAAGTTCTTTTAGCTCAAGAATCTGCTTTAATATGGGTTCATTCTCTTGCTCATATTATTCTGGCATTTTATTGCATTCACGAAGGATTTACTGGCTCTTTGCCTTGGTTGGCTGCGGAAGCCAGTTTACCTTGGGCTGCTTATGCAGTTAGTCAAGCTTTTTATTACAATAAAGCCACTCGTGAGAATACTAAAAATGGCATAAAATATGAAACTGTGATGAATAATCTGACGCCACAAACGCCCACTTCTTCCGATGAACCGGATGTTTTTGGGCCGATTTGAAGATTATATGGGTTATAAACTCACCAAAGGTGAGTTTATAACCCTTTATTTGTTTTATTTTTAAAAAAATGATATAATATTATTAAAGAATAAAAGATTGATTTATTAATAATATTATACTACTTTTATTTAAGAAAATCAAAGAAGGGAGAATTAAATCATAGGTACTATTATTTACACTGATGGCTCAACTTTAAAAAATGGTAGTAAAGATGCTTCTGGAGGTTATGGAGTAGTTGTTTACAAGTATCTTAAAGACCCCAAAAATTTACATTTAGTAAATGCTTTTGCTCATCAAACTATTGGAACTACAAATAACAGAGAAGAAATGAAAGCTATTCTTTGGGCTTTGTATAACTATGGAGTTTCAGCGGATTCTTTTACTTATCCTATTGTTTATACAGATTCTTTATATTGTGTAAATACTTTCAATGATTGGATGTACAGGTGGAAAAATAATAATTGGCGGAAAGCAGATAAATCGACTCCTGAAAATTTGGATTTAATAAAATTTTATGATATAATATATAATAAATGGAATAGAAAGATTGATTTAAGAAAAATTAAAGGTCATGCTGGTATTGAAGGCAATGAACTTGCTGATGATTTAGCTACTGGTAGAGTGACTGTTAAGGAGGTATTGGGTGAATAATTTATATAATAAAGATTCAATTCAAAGTCTTACTCCACTAGAATTTACAAGACTTAGACCTGGAGTATATGTTGGTTCTACTGAATATTCAACTCAGCTATTGATTGAGATTGTTTCTAATGCAGTTGATGAGTTTAAAGCAGGTCATTGCACTGAAATTAATGTAACTATTTCAGATAATAATGTAATCACAGTTAAAGATAATGGGCAAGGTTTTTTAATTAATTCCACTAGAGAAGATGGAAAAACAATTCTTGAAGCTGCTTTTAGTGTGCTTAACACTTCTGGTAAATATACTGAAGATGGTGTTTATGAAGGTACCGCGTTAGGTCTAAACGGAATCGGCAGTAAATTAGTTGTATTTTTAAGTCATTGGACAAAGGTACTTAGTTATCAAAAAGGAAATTTTGAAGAAGTTTCTTTTGAAGAAGGAATTTTCAAAAACCGCAAAACTGGTAAAGTAAAAAATGATAAAGAATCTGGTACTGTTGTTACTTGGCAAGCAAGTGAAGAATTTTTTACTCATCCAGAAGTAGATTTAAAAATTATTAATAATCTTTTTGAAGTTTTAGTTTGTTTATGTCCAGGTTTAACTATCACTTTAAATGAAAAAACTTTTTTCTCTAAGAATGGATTAACTGATTTGGTTGATTCTACTGTAGACAAAAATAGCGAAATTATTAAAAATAGACTTAAAATTGATTTTAAAGATAATAAGAATGAATTAAATTTAGTATTAACTTATACTGATAAATATTCTTCTACTATTGTTCCTTATGTTAATACAGGACTTACTGACACTGGCCCGCACATTACTCAAATTAAAACTATTCTAACAAGAGAAATGAATAAGTTTTTTAGAGATAAAGGTTGGCTAAAAGAAAAAGATAGTAATTTATCTGGTGATGATTGCCAAGAAGGATTATATTTAGTATTTAATATTACTGCTCCTGGTATAGCTTACGACGCTCAGACCAAAAGTAGAATTGTTAAAATTGATATGCACCCTTTCGCAGGAATTATTGCACAAGAATTACAGTATTGGTTTGAAGCAAATGAAAAAGAAATAAAGAAAATTGCGGATAAGGCGATTAATGCTCGAAAAGCTAGAGAAGCAGCTCGAAAAGCTAGAGAAGCTGTTAGAGATAAGGGCAAAAAAGAAACTGGTCTTAAAGCTAAAGTTGCTTTAAGTAATAAATTTATTGATTGCACAAATAAACATCCAAGCCAGCGTAATTTACTGTTAGTCGAGGGTCTAAGCGCAGGATCTTCTGCCGTTGAAGCACGGAATCCCAAAACAGATTGTATTTATATGTTAAAAGGCAAAACTATTAGCCCTAGAAAACAATCTGTTGAAAAGATTCTTGCTAATCAAGAAATCTCCGATATTATTAAAGTAATTGGTGGAGGTTTTGATAAAACTTTTGATGTAGATAAAATGCAATTTGATAAAATCGTAATTACTTCAGATGCAGATTCTGATGGAGCTAGTATTGAATTACTTTTAACTACATTCTTTTTTACTTATATGCGACCTTTAGTCGAAGCAGGGAAGCTTTATAGAGCAGTTACTCCTTTGTACATTATTCGTCAGAAGAATAATGAATACTATGCTTATACTGATGAAGAACTTGAAGAGTGGAAAACTCAGCATCAAGGCACTTATGAGCTAGTGAGAGCGAAGGGTTTGGGCGAGTTAAACGCACGCGATCTTCAGAAAGTCTGCTTTGAGCAAGAACGCTATA
>ERZ1023658.170-NODE-170-length-25066-cov-10.351965_pt1 | contig 25066 bp, 21 predicted proteins | sample MGYA00380339_ERZ1023658 | MGnify/ENA primary metagenome ERZ1023658 (study PRJEB33179, sample SAMN07448981) | human gut metagenome | biome: Human-gut; feature: Human associated habitat; material: Faeces | host: Homo sapiens | place: India: Bhopal | collected... | reverse complement strand
GAAAATATCAACGTTCTTTTCAACACATTAAACGATGCGATGAAAGAACTGGCAGCAGAATAAAAGAAAAAGCCCCTGATGCATCACGCATCAGGGGCTTTTTCTCTTATTCTGCTGCTCCATCACCAAACTGCCAATCTTCTCCTTCTTACCATTCTCATTATAAAATGTACTGGTAGCAGCAGTGGTCAGCACGTGGATGATGTCCTCCAGCATTCTCTGCTGGTAGTCATAAAGTTTGATTTTCTTCATTAATTAAGAATCTCGTTGACTTTACTCCAGCCTTTATTCATCAATCCCTCGATGATGCGATGAATCTTCAAGGCATATATAAATCAACAGCTTGCAAGTCCGTTAGGCGTTAGAGCCCCCGTTAGGCGTTCCTGCGGATTTGCAAATCTCGTGCAAACGAGAGTAATTCAAGCTTGCTTGAAAAATGCCGAGTGCAGCCGAGATTCTCTAAGAGAAATCCGCAGACAAAAAAGGTTCGACCACTTTAAAGCGGATTTACAATCCGCAGCCGTAGGCTTTTCATATCTCCAAATGTAAACCACCAATACAGCGTCCCCACTATTTATCAGCGGGTTAGCCGTACCAGTATATTTGAATAAAGTTTTGATTTTCTAAAATCTTACAATCAAGCGACGGCTTGTTGTGAAATTTCCTTCTACTTTCAGGAAGGTGCTTATTGATTTCTGAGTTGATAAGTACAAAACCAATCGCATTTCCTTCTTGGTCTTTACCCACAACAACAAAGAATTTCTTTCTCCCTTCATCTCCTTTATTTTTAGGAATAATACCTTCTTCTTTTGTCAGGCAAAGACGATAAACTTCACCCTCCTCAACTGTATCAAGGAGCAAGTTGTGAAGCTGATTATTTCCTTGATTCCGCAATAATAACTCCACGAAATCTTTTATATTTACAACAAAAATGCGAGGAAATTTAATCTCATTGAGAGTTTTAAAGTGAGCATCATTACTCACTATACAACTTGCACCAGCAGCAAATGCACAATCAACAAATTTGTTGTCGTCCTCATCAGCATGAATGAGATGCAACTTATAATAGGGTGTTACAAATTCCACATTCTTTTGACTTAGAATCACTGACACAACATTACTAGCAATATTTGCATTAGTCTTCTGCTCTATGATTTCTAAATACTCCTCAATAATTTCATTTGTGACACACAACGTCAATTTACCTTTCAAGAAATCATCCCAAATCTTACGATAAGGGCTTATCCTTGGAAGGCTCATCAATAAGCAATTAGTATCAAGAACTATCTTTCTCATTTGCCAGAAGTACGTAAATGTTCATTACCCCAGCTCTCTATGGTATCAAGAGTTATACTTCCATTATCGCACAACTCATCAATCCCCTCATCAACCTTCTTTGCAAAGTATTGAGAGAGAACATTTTCAAGATTATCCAATTCCTGTGGAGTCTTGATATAAGACATCATCTGAAGAATCTTCATCTGAGCAGGGTTAAAAACTGTCTGTTCCATCCTATTTTCAATTAAACGTTCAACTTTGCCGCAAAAGTACACTTTTTCCTTGAAACCACCAAGAAAATCGAAAGAAATCTGCAAGTTATCAGCAAATAACCACGAAATCAACTATAAACTATTAACTGTAAACAGCTGTTCCCTACCTCGCAAGCTATAGTAAGGCGGTCCCATCCCGCACATCTTGGCGAAGACCGCTTTGGTCCGCCAACCTTAGAGCGTAGCGGTTCCGAGCAGCGGTGAAAAGCCCTAAAGGCTCTCAATCCACTTCTTACCGCTTTTCGTAAAAGCAGACCAAAGATAAAGGCAGCATGCAACGATTCCGACACCACCCAAAACTATGTACATTCCTTCCATAATTATTTTTTTTAAAAATATTATCAGCAAACAGCGCTAAGAAAATAGTAGAAAATCCCACGCCTAACAGCAAAGCATAGGGTTTAGCGTCCTCTACACCTAGTACAAGACCAACAGCAGCTACAACTACCATTGCAGTAAAGCAGGTGTTAGCAAGCTGATATATAAACTTGCTCAGATTTTCTCTGCGAGTCTTTTCTTTTTCCTTATCTTCTTTTGCTGTCATACCTTACTATATTTATATTTCTGCAAATATACGATAAAATCAAATTATTTCCAAGAAAATATCATATTTTTTAGCAATCTTTAAATCAAACCTCTTGAACTGTCCCCCTTCACTCTTCCTTATTCCCAATATACTTCCAGAGAAGAGTATAATACTTATCCTCAGGCGTAGAATCTATGTACTTCAACACATAACAGAGCCAACGCTTTGGATTTTACCCAACACCTTGCAAGCTCCAAACAATGAGTACATCATTGCAGCTCTCTTGCAGGCATTCAGATAATACTGGTAAAATTATTGGTGCTTCTCCCATTATTTCTGCTTCATTATTGGTGTAGTTGATAATTTACAGGAGAGATTTCTCCATGTCATTTGGCTCACGAGTCACATTTAATGCGCAATAGCTTTTCTTCCCTTATCTGGAGTTCAATATTTCTGAACTCAGGTGTATTCATCACCTCTGCCTTCAGATGTTTCTTGATGACTTTTGTCAGATAGCGTCGCAATGCCTCCTTGTTCTCTTCGGTAACAAATGGTGGACATTGCTCTCCGTAGAAGGTGTGCCACGTGAATGGCTCGAAGTCGAGATGCCAGAGGAATGATTTGTGTTGTGGATTCTTTTGTTCCATATTATTTAGTTTACAATAAATTCTAACATACGTTTCACTATTGCAGAGAAATTCGTTTTTTCATCATTTCCGCCATAATGAAACATGCCACATTGTTCTCCCTTCCCAGACTTTTCGTTAATTCTGCACCTTTGCCCGTAAGGAATACCATCTTCATCTCGGTGATAGATAGTAACCTCCATACTTGTTTTATCATTCTCTGTCAATAACATATATGGAGCAAAGTATTCGAAAAATAAATTCTGACTTTGTGAATAAACTTTGGCGGGAATAGTAGTCATATCCTCATCTGATATTTGCAATCGTCTCATTACTGCCAACAATTTTAGCATAACAGGACACAGCACTACTGTTTTCCCTTCTGTTGTAACTTTAGCCTCTTTATAAATTTGTTTGTCTATCTCAAAAGAATGAATAATGTCACGAATTGTTTTGTTTTCCAGTTTATCTTCAGATATGACAATCTTTACTAATTCAATAGGACTTTCTGTAATCAAAGCTAACTTTTCGTAAATGTACTTTAGTCTTTCTTCTCGCAAAGAATACGTAAATGGCTTGCTTGATAAAAACTTACCGATATAACCGTTGAAATCAGTATGCTCACCATAAAAATGTTTAAATATCTTTCTGACATTAGAGTAATCAGCGACAAGTACCACATTGTCAAGTCCGAATTTATTACCCACCAGTGTAGTTCCCGGTTTGGTGAAATATTTGTAGGCATAATCCATATGAGCGGAAAAGATATTCAATATGCGGAAGATATGAGCGGGGTCGATTCTATCCAAGTCCTCAATTATCAAGACCACATCCTTTTTTGTTCTTCTTTTGAAGTCTGCAACAGAGCGTTTTATAATCGCTGTAACAATGTCGTCTTCATATATCGTACTATTGTCTGCCTTATCCACAAACGCATTCAATATGTCATCATCATTATTTTTCTTAGTGAAATCTTCAATTTTCTCTTTCAAATCCTTAAACAACCGAAGCCCCTTTATTGCCAACATAATTTTTGGAAGATATTCACAAGGAACAGCTATGTCTGCAACATAATTGATCAGGTCTGACACCAATGAATATTTCCTGTTTTGAATGTAAGCCCAAAGAGCAATGTCTTTTGGAATGATGACATTGTTAGAAATCATATCATTCAACATAAGCTGAAACAAGATGTCTCGTTTGATTAAGTTGAATATGTCCTCATTGGATGCAACTTGATAATTGACAGGATATATTGTCAAGAAGACAAATTGCTCCTTTACGAAATCTGTATTTTTGAAGCTCTCCAAGAAATAAGACTTACCATCACCAAATTTTGATGACAGTATAGTCCGTTGATTGGCAAAAAGATGATTGTAGAAGCCTTTAATTGCCAAATCTATTGGAATAATAAAATCTTCCATCATTATTCTTCAATTATTGATTTTACCTGAGAATACGTTTCTGAAACTTCTTCACGGTATACATAGCTTGATACATCGTTACCACTCGTTGATACCCTTTGCATCAAGAAACATATATACACTCTTCCGCTTTCGTTTTCTATGTAGGCGATGGAATCCACATTTATATATAGTGGGTTACCATTGTATTTGCTATGTAATTCTATAAACTGCGCCATATTTTTTGTGCTTAGATAAGAATTTTCGTCCTAGTCTCATAATTCCTTATTTTCCCTTATACTCAGTCTGTATCTTCTCCTTGTAGGAAATAATACTAGAAATAATCAAATGTCTACAAATACCAATCAAATAGCAAATGGTACCCATAAATAACATTCCCAACAATATAGCTGTTACTGAAGGATTCCATTGCATGTAAAAACTGACAGCAATAGCTATTAACATGAATGCCGTAAGTAGTGTAAAAATAATATTACCCTTCATATTTTTCTCCTAGTTTTTCTTTCCTCTAGCATATTCCTTTCTTGCCAATTTCTGTATATCTTGACAGAATTTGGCAAGAGGTTATTTGGATATATTTTTTATGTCCATAGAGATACCCAATCATTGATTCAATAACTTTTCACATTCAATATCAGAAATAAAAGTGAGCATATTGTAATAATAAGTCTCACAATATCCCAACAAGCACTCGAAAAACACATTATATACCCCAATTAATCGAGTTTAATTTCTGAAGTGTTTTCTCTCCACACTCATACTCGGGCTCTACAGTTTTTATAAACATGATTCTTCCCCAAAGCCAATATCTATACATGTCTTGATTAGAATGTCTATAAGCAAGATGAATCGTGGTCAGCAACCCTTACTAATTGATATTTATAGTTCCACTATTATTCTCCACATATATAGACTTATCACCATGTTGGAAGATACGTCTAGACTGTTTTGGTGCGGTCTCTGTTGTTGGGATAAATTTATTATCTTGAAATACTGAAGAAACATTTATTTGTTTTTCGATTTCATTTAACAACAAGTTTGCATTGTCAGCAACCATCTCTGTATAGTCTCCAGTATTAGTATGAACGATATATTCCCAAAACTCATCCATCGTTTTTAAAATATCGTTTATCTTTGAAATCTCACTTAACAGATAGGTCGAGTTTCCTGGCTCATTTTTAATCTGTTCTGCCTTTCGATTTTTCTCGTCATTCCAATAATTCTTGATTTGCGACAATCCATCTCCATTACGGGGAATATCACCCATATCAACTATAGGAAAGACTCTATTCTCTACATTTCCATTTTTGAAAAGTTGTGTCATTTCATACATGCAGTCCAAAGATTTTAGATATTCTGGAATAACGAACATGATTACAATATTCGAGACACCTATCTCTTCCTCATATCTTTGTATATTATCTCTATATAAAATATCATACTTATCAATTGAAAAAGGAATATTGCGAGTATGTAAACCTGCACAAATAGCTTCTATGCCTGAGTTATGTAACTCATCATGTTTATAGGTTATATGAACCTTGTACTGTCTATTTCCCATTTTATAATTTGATTTTAAAGTTATATATTTTACTATATTTTCCTCTTGATTAAGACAACCATTGCTTTTCTTCTTTGATAAAATCAAGGTAGTCATCCCATTATGGCACACAGAATAATTCAGCACCGCAAGTTCTTCATGCCTGAAAGATGACAAATCTGGTTCCCCATACAACAATAGAACAGAAGTTCTTCCATTACTCATCTTTTTTATAACTCTCATTAGAGTTTCGTAAATAATGTTCTCTTTCTGTTGACCACTAGAATTGATCATAGCCAACCTTAGTTCTCCAAACTCTTTACAGTCAAATTGCCAACACAACGACATTACAAACATTTCAAATGGTGTTCCACCTCTGGATGGCAACAACTCCTCAGTATAGAAAGAATAAAATCTATATTCTTTAAAGTAGTTCACGATTTCCTCATCCGTAAGCTCTGTTTCCAGCAGGTACAAACCAGATTGTAAACTTGGCAAAATAGAATGCAAATGCGACAATTCATTATTCATCATCTAACTTATGAATGAAATTGGTAATGAGAAAACGTTTATCTTTATTCATCATTAGACTGTCTATCATATCCATGGCATGCTCCAATATAGGCTGGTATTCTACATCATTAAAGGAGCGAATTCCATTATAAGATTGTATCAAGACGTCTGTTACAGAATTCCATATACTGTAGTCGTTAGGAGCCATGTTATGAATAACACATTCTAACCAGTATAATGCCTGGACAGGTTTCTTGATTGCATAGCCAGCCAAAAAATCTATAAAACCTCTGCCCGTATTTTTACTCAAAGAAGACTCAACAAAAGTTTTTGCCATTATATCTTGCCTTTCTTGAGTCCACTTTTTTACATGTCGAAATATTATATCACATTCATGCCCTAATTCAACAGAGTAAAACCTTTCTGACATCAAAAACAAGATATAGCTAAAGGATTCTTGATCAATTTCAACATCTTGTCGAGTTAGGAAAGATAGCAATGATAGTCTAGCCTCCTGTCCCTTTTCACACATTTTGTCAAGAAGAACTTTGATATCATTTCTATAATTGTTATGTACCCATGCAAGCCACAAGATTATCACTTGCTCCTTATAACACCATGGTTTATCTATCGCGTGAACAAAGACATCCAATATATCATCCACTGCATAATTAACAAAATACACCAATGGATTATAATTATGTATTGGCATTGCCAATAATCTTTCGTCATAGTCGTGTAAAAGCATTTTAAATAGCAGTACATTTCGTTGCTGGTCTAAATGGTTCAACAATGCCATATTGAGCAATATGGCAGAACGAGTATATACTGATGCTGTAGAAGCTATGTTCTCTAGTGTTTCAAATATCTCATCTTGATACTCTCTAAATCGATAGCACTCTACAAGCATATAGGCTGCATGTCCTCTTGCTTGATTTATTGCAGTATTGTAAATGTCTTTTTCTTTGACGTCTTCTGCCTTTATCTCACTTTCTTTTACATTCAATACGACATTGCACAAAAAATCAAATACATTTTTTGGCATATAGTCACCTCTTAGGAAATCATCTATTACAAAAAGAAAAGAATGTATTCCAAATCCTCGATATTCAGAGTTGGCATTATTGTTAATGACTTTAACGATATTATCAAATATCCGGTTCGCTTCAACATATTTTTTTGCATCCAGCAATCCTCTAACACCAGATTCTGCATAGCATAACAAGATATTGTTATCTGCAACTATGTTGTCCAATAAATTAAGATACTTTTCAGGATTTTCAGCTACAACTTGCCTAAACAATTGATTTTGCCCCTCTAAGGACGGACGTTCAAAATCATACGAATGGACGTTATCTACATACTTGGTCATAGACTTATACCAAGCTTTACAACTCATTTTCCTCGCCTTATCCAAGCCTAAGGAAGTCCAACCACTCATACACGAACTGCTAAAAGGCAACTCATTTTCCAACCATGAATAACAAACAATACCATTTTTCTTATATCCAAATTTTCGCTCTATTCTCAAACGTTCAAAATAAGCTTTTTTGCTATAAGTTAACAGAGAGTCTTTTGGTAAAGCGTACAATACTTTTCCTCGATGCAAATCAATGTTACAGATAGGATAGCCACCTTGTAATCTTCTTCGAACAAATTCTTTGTCATAAATGCATTTTTCTCCATCATCATTTAAAGATTCAGCTTTATGTACTATTTTGTCTTGCTGTACTGCACTCATAAATTGAAAAGAGCACTTTAATGCTTCCAAAGCTTGGTACTCTACCCAACAAGGAGCATTAGATAAAACTGAACGACAAACGATAATTTTATAAATATCATTATAAAATTTCTCGGGATACTGGGTATATACATAAAGTGCAATAAATAAAAAAGCCTCATACTTTTTGCAACAGAATTCCTGCAAATAACGTCGCGTTTCGCTTGTGTCAATATTCTTCAAGAAATCATCAATCAGTTTATTTACCAAAGCTTTCGAAAAATTATGATAAAAACGCTCCCCTTCTACTCTCTGGAAACTAGAGAATTCAAAAGAACCAATTATCTCATGCCCTGGAATATCAAAACGGGTATTCTTCATGATAATTTCCAATAACTCAACATACAATTGTATAGCTAGCTCATGATGATTCGATTCCATCATTTCGAAAATTTGTTCTTCCTCATGAGTAAAATCTACAACATGCAAAGAGCTCTTGTCTTTTTGACTGAGCTGCTTCTGGACATTGTCTTTCAATACATCAACCACAAACTTTGGATCATCACTAAGGATAAGCTTAAGCAAATTTGGACACTCTAAGGGATAACTTTTTAATCCTAATGCTTTATAAAGTTTTATCAACTTATTGATATCACACTTTATAGATTGATGGCTGACAAAATCCATTATCATTTTTCTACCATCAGCATCTCCTGTTTGCAGAACACGAAATGCCACATCCAATATTTTATCAGCATCATCCCATAAAGTTCGACCGCACATTAATATGGTTTTCTCTTTATATTCCTTAGACAAAGCTGCCCATCCACCATTATTATCTATTATCTTCCATATAGCATTAAGCCAATTGCCATTATGTACAGACTCAAAAATCACGCTCATATACAAGGAATCATAGAAGATTTTTCTGTCTATCAGCTTAAGTTCTTCCTGTTTTGGCTCATCAAAAAATGCCATATTACTCAAGATTAATGATTTCAGATGGAAACGATAACAGTATTCTTCGGTTTCGCCTTTGTCAAAAAGAAGCCTATTCATATTTTGAATATATAATCCAGGATTGGTCTCTCGCAAAAAACTAAAGATACTTTTTACCGCAGCACGCGAGAAAAGGCCTTGATGCTGATTAGACAATTCTTTTAACAAGTCATAGTCATTTTCCACAAATCTCCTTGCATAAATATAGTCGAACATGGTTTGATGAAAGAACTGTACCCGTCGATTAGAAGTGCAAAGCAATAAACCATTTGACAAAAGATAATTTAACTCATCATTATAGTTACTTTCAAATTCCTGCTTATGAACAAATAATTCTTGGCGCCCGTACATAGCATCTACCATTGCATCAAGTAATTTCAAAACCTTCGCCCTTTTATCCGCATTAATATCAATCACAAATATTCTCCATAATCCATCATAAAGAACTTCCTCTGTAATTGGATTACGTAGCTTTCCAAAAGGCATCAATTTCAAATATAGATAAAGATGCAAAGGATTACCCAAGAAAGCAAGTAGCTGTTCACTAATACTATCTTCCAAATTATGACTTTTCAAGATACTCTTTACCCGACCAGAAGATAAATTTTTAAGCTCCCATTTTGTTTCTATCTTCATATCATTCAAAATCGGATCATACTCCAAATCATAAGGTCTGCAGGAAATGACAACCCGAACATGTGGTATAGATTTAATCTGCTCTATCAGTTTAAATATAGAACGTAAGGGAGTTCTATTAGAAGATAACGACAAGGAAAGAGCATCTATTTGATCTATTAGAACAACAACCCGCTTTGCCTTTTGTGCCATTTCCTTAATAATAGTCACTAAAGGTTTTGCCAGATGCATTCGTTTACTCAAATCCTCTGTATCTCCAAATTCTATCTGGTCTGTCTTGAGTCCGAGTACTAAATACTCTTCTTTTTGTTCCAATTCCAAAAGAACATCATGCATAACAACCGACTTTCCAACACCTGCACTGCCATAAAGCAAAGCAACTCTTTTTGGGTCAGTCTTATCTGTATCTTTTGCTATCCAATCAAGTATGATTCCAACTTCTTCCCGCACAATTGGGGGAGTTATTTGAGGAGCAAACATATGCAACTCAAAAGACTCATCAGTAAAAGCCTCATTAGTTTTTGAAACATAGTCGCCCACATAAACATTCCCTTCATTACGCTCTATATAAATAGGCTTCTCACCAAATTGAAAAACTTCTTTCTTTCCCATCATGATACATTTTTTATCCGATTTGGGGTGTTTACATACAGATCAAAGGTAAAGGCAACATACAATGATACCAACACCTCCTAATATGCTTTCACCTATAACTAGTTATCTTACTCTGCTTCACAAAAAGCGAATACTGACATTGAGCCGCCATATAGAGAACCTGCATCATATTAGCCGTTAGTTCCCGAGAAGCAGGTCCAAGAATAATTCCACTTAAGCGGAACGGATATATATTATCTTCTTCGACTTCTCTCACTAACTTCTTCTCAATGTAAGGTGTCAAAATACCATTATCACGATTAATAAACCATCCGTCAGTTTTCTCACTATTTACCATCAATCGACATTCACTCTCAGAAGAATAATCTGAAAGCTTCAAGAAATGCTGGTATTTCTTCAAGAGGTTCATGCGAAATCTGATAGAATTATCCTTTAATGCATCTTGTAATTTGGCAATTTTCTCTAGAACATCTGATTTTTGAGCTATATAACTAATATTAAAAAGTTCATCACTATCCTTGTTTATGCGCTCAAACACCATGCATACGCCACGGGCATTGTCCCCATACAATCTCCACATATCAAGATCGTCAATACGTGTAGTAAAAGAAGTAATGAATTCTTTATCTGCAAACAGATACTTATCACATTCTTCATCAAAGTCTTCTTTGTAGTTTCTAATGTATTCCTCTAAAAAACCTATCTCTGTTTTGTCATTCATCGACACAATACTATTCATACGCATCTTTCCCGACTGCAATACAGCAACAAGCGTATCTAATGTGGTATATTTGGCTATTTCATCAGGCTCCACTGCCCTTTCTGGCTTAATGTCCTTCAGCATATTCTGCTCTACTTCTTCCTTCAAGACGAAGCATTTAGAAGCTGGATCATAGAGAATATCTGTTATTTGAATCTCAAAACCATATATAGTATGAATCAGTTCACATATTTTCTTCTTTTTCAAATCGGCATCTTCTGGAATTTGGGCTATCACTTGCATCCATTCATCAAACGTTTTTTGTCCTTCCACCGAATCATTTCTTTTATGTACAGACAAATCACCTCGATGTAGGAATTCTATCTTCCAACAAGGTATATTATATCCCACTATACCAGAATCTAATCTAAGACGATGCCCTAAGCGGTATTCAAGTTTTAAGAATGGCTTGCCATATATATAGAACAAATCTGAGAAACTACACCAATTTAATTTCTCCATACTCTTAGCATGCTTGAAATCTTCCACTCCTATGTTTTCCAAAGCCTTTTCAACTTTCAATACACTTTCCGTATAATCTTTCAAGCTCTGTTTCATATCCTTCAGCTCAAGTTCTAAAACAAACTTTCTTCTATCGTAGTTGACGATTCTTTCTGCTCCTAGACATTGTCCCACGAGTTTCATTTCCTCAAATATCGCATTATAATCGAAAATTCCTTTGGGTTTATTAAACCATTCCTCCAACTTAGGAAACTCTGAAAGTTCATATTCTTCTATGAAAACATCATTCCCTTCTGCATTCATCCTGAGAACAAATAGCATCTCAGGCTTATTATTATAACCTTCCATACTTTGTGTATTTATATAGTCGAGTAAGTGGAGGGAAATTCATCCTCCCTTCTCTCGGAACCGTGCTTGACAATCTCCCATCACACGGCTCTTCGTACTTAACTCTTTTGTTTCTTAGTTTATATTCTTTATTAACCAAGACGGGGCTAAGGTACAAAACCCTTCACCCAGTGTGAAAACTCATTTCTGTTATGTGCCGCATATTCTACAAGCCATTCATACGCTCTGCCAAACTTCTTACCCTTGGAGAAGCGTTTGTACTTACGCATCACCCAATGGGTTAGTCGCTCATTGATGTAATTCAACACCTTAGACCTTGGTTCTGACCTGCATGCCGAATGCGGTGGGTCTGCCACCATCTCTCTAGAAGTTACGACAGAAATCCATCAAATATAGCCAATATCAGACTTCATTCTGTCTCAGGACACACAATCACGGTGCAAAGGTACGAAACTTTATCTAGGCGCATAATACGGCTTTCACCGATACTTGCCTCTCTCTCTCATTGGTTAATTAAAGAGTCAAACAACGAGTCAAGAACTTTTTATTTTCCTCTTTCAATTGGTTTTGTTTTACATGTTTGCTGAATTAACATTATTTGATTGTTTTCGATATCTTTCAAATGTTTGCATATTTCAGAAACGGTAGTATCCACTTTTTCTAAACATTGAATAACTGGGTAAAACTGTTGTTCTGTTAAGGTGGATTTTCCAAAACAATTTGATAAAGGGATACATAAAATCGGAATAAGCAAAGATGCCAGAAGTGTTATTTTGGTTAGACATAAATTTGCTTTCGTATGCTTCAACTCTTCTTCATATTGTAAAACTTCAGGCAATTTAAAACCATTATCAACAAAAGAAAACAATGCCTGAGTTTCATATACATCTCCAACAAAGAAATGCCATAGTTTCTGTGTCAATAATTCAGAACAGACTTCACCTTCCATAATATATGAACTAGAATCATCTTTAACTACACATTTTCCGCTCTGACATTCAATAGTTCCTTTTTCAAAACTATATCTGTGGTTTTCCTTAACAACTGCAACGTTATGATCATTCAAATCATGACAGAAGAATGAATCACTCGATAAAGAATCTATAACGTAAATCATTCCTGCTTGTTCCATATAATCAAGAATAGCCAATACCGACATCAACCTTTGTTTACTTTTTAACAAAGTATTATTTTTACAATCTTTTGCATATAGCATATATGACGAGTCTTTGCCCATTAAGAATACGGCCAAGCTCTTTATCGAAAAGTAACCAGATAAAACTTCAAAACCATGTTTTTCACCATGATTTGAAAGTAAACGTCTTGCCACATCCTTGTCTAATTCTGAAAACGTCCTCATTTTTTCTTTCCTTTTTTCGTCTTATTCGATAAACGATTTTTATATTTTTCTATACTCTTTTCCTTCTTCAATCGATTTAATTCAGCCTCTAATTGAGCTATTCTATCATCCTTATCAGCATTTTGTTTTTCCAATTTATGAGTATATTCTATAGGCTCCACAAATGAATATCCCTTATTCTTAACCTCTGAAACATTTGTTTTGTAATCATCAGAACCAGGTACAGCCGTTAATAAATTCTGGATATTATTTTGCAAATCATATCGTAATCTAACGATACTTTTTCCCTTAAAATCGATACCTGCCTTTAGTAGATTTTCAGTGTCTCCCCATGATTCTTTTGCAATATATGCAAAAAAGGTATTTTCAAATAGACTCAGTACATCCGGTTTTATTTCGTCATAAAACCCTGCTTCTACCATATATGCCATCATTGCCATAGGTGTACAGAATACTTTCTCTTTTAAGTTAAGTTCTTCAGCGCAAGGATATATTCTGAAGGTATTTGTAATAACATAATACTTATATTCCAACAAATCAGCCCGTTCATCTTTGTTTCCGTCTCTTTTCCGCTCTTCAATGTTAAGATTTCTTACAGAAAGATATAGTTTAGTATCAGTCTTTGCTATTGTTTCGTTTTTATTTTCATCTCTTCGTTCAGCCTTCTCCGTATTATGTGTAGCTTCCAAAGCTTTTTCAAAAAGCTGATTACGTAGAGATATATCTTCTTCTTTATTACTATCATAAATATCATAATTATAAGGCATACTCCCTATAGATATGTTCTTATAACCAGACAAATATTCTCTTACAACATCTATAGTGTACTCACAACCCCTCTCTTTGTCATAGTAGTTTCTTATAAATACATTCCACGATTTTTCACCATTGACATTCTTATTTTTATAATATGCTTCAACAAAGATATTTTTGATACCATTTTCAACCCATTGTTCCTTTCCGTTTTCAACAAAACTCCTTACAAAGTTATATTTCTTTATTGCCGCTTCTGCATGGTCGAAGATTTCGGTTAGCACTTCTGCTGGAATATAAATCTTACAATTACAATTTGTCAGAACTTTTAGTAGTTGTTTATACTGAATACTTCGTTCTCCATTGTCTGTAATCAGATAAAGAACGATGTCTGTGTCCAAAACAAATACTTTACGTCCAATCACACTATGCTTAAAATTAGTCAACAAAGGATCACTTGCCAACAATTGCATTGTTATTAAGCTGCGAGCCATAGTATCTAATGTCGTATGCTGTTCTTCTGTGGGATGAGCAATGACATTTCCTATTGATAGCAATATCTGTTCTTTTAGTCTTTTATTATCACCTAAATGAAATCCCGCCTTAGTTTGCAACTGTGCTATTTCATCCAAATTCTTACCTTCATCAACACCTAATGTCTTATAACAAGACACACGAATATAGTAATCAATACAATCCTTGATATTTTGTTTTACTTGCAACGCGTTCTTAATATTTGGCACTTGTTGCTTAACATCAAGAAAAATATCACCAGCTAACTTGTCAAATAAAGATTTTTGTTGCGATATATACTGATTACTTTTATCTTGAGTTTTTTCAGTTAATGAGACACCACCATACGCATCAACGTCAATAAATCCATCAGCTTTCAACGCATTTACAGCATTATTTACCAAATCTCTGTTGAATGAGAATCCTGACAGTTCCTTGCTTACAAGTTGAAATATTTCATCGACACTACCAGTCTTTTTACGTGGATCAAGAATATAAACAAGAATCTTTTTATGAAACAGCATTTCGCGTTTCTGCACTTTTACTGCATCAAAAAGCAAGCAAGCTTTTATCATTGCAGCCTCTAAGTCTTTATCTTCTTTAAATATATTAGACATATACATTGTACTTTTATTTATTCACATTCCATCTTCTTTGAAAATCCTTATTCAGGATTTCCTCAATCTCTTGTTGTACAGCCATATAATCATCTTCTATCAACACACCACCAGTTTTATTTAAATCTATCATCAGTGTGCCTTGAGGAATTGTTATTTCTTCATCATCAGCCAACGACATTATCAATATCAAAGTTTCCCTTGATAACTCATGCGTAATCTTGCATTCCTCGAACTCCGGCTTGAGAAACTTACCGTCAGTAAACCACTTCGAGCAAAGAACCCAACCATTTATATCATAATGCAAGATTTTTACCTTGCGATAGTCCTTGGAATAAAAGACAAAAGCCTCATTGTAATTTTGAGGATTATGTCCCATGACATCACGCACTATAGAAGCCAATCCTTCATATCCCTTACGCATGTCGGTAGGAGTGGACTTCATAAAAAACTTAGTTTGCTATCAAAGTTTATCATGGCTGCGACATTTTATGCAGCAATTCTGCCACGACAAACAAACTGTTACTCTTTATCTCTATCTGCTCTCCATCAGGAGATTTCAGAATTAAGGTCTCCACTTGCCAGATTGTTGGCTTTGGAGCAACATCCTTTATAGTAATAGGTATGAAAGCATCTTGCGATGGTTCCTGCTGTTTCTCCTGTAAAGGATAGTTCTTCTTGTATTGGATGAGCCAATCATAATCGACTGCTTCATCTTTGCAATACTTACGCAGGCTACGTCCCTTTCGGTTCTGGTTGTAGTCCTGCATCACCTTTTCAAAATATTCTTTGCTTTCCATTTTATGTGAATTTTAAAACGGTTGCAAAGATAATATTTTTCATTTAACCCACCTTACGCTGTATTGGTGGTTTACGTTCGATACTGATGCCAGCAGGGAGAATTAGTGTCACACCATTGGGATAGCTTAATTTTAGATGGTTGCGAGCATTTGCAGACTCACGCATCTTCTTCGCCTCATTGTCACCGATTACAACCTCGGCGAACTTTGGCTTACAGTTTAATTGTTTCTTGCCTTGTACCATAATTTGAATAATTTAAAATAACGGTGCAAAGGTACAAAACTTTATCTAGGCGCACAATACGGCTTTCACCGAATACTTACTTTTCTATTGAAACTGGTGGAAGATATTTTTCCCAATCCATCATATTAGAAATTAGCCTCATTCTTTCATCAATCGTAGGTAGTTCTATTCGCTTGTTTGGCAAATATCTTGCATGTTCCAGAGAATCACCTAAAGCCCATAAACGATTTGACAAATATGATGGATTATCACTATGGCGTTCAATATCGTCTTTCGTGAGAAAAACATTGTGTTCAAATTCTTCACGCGATTTTGGCGTAGGCATGCCATATTTACTACTTGGCTTCATATATTTTATCGAAATGATCAGACACTAAGATATGGAAAACAGAACGAATGGATTCATCTATCGTATATAAATCCAGCCTGCCATTTGGAAGTTTTTTTGCTCTCTTCAAGGAATCCACTAAATGATTCACCATACCTTGCGCAAACGAAATATGCTTATTTTCCATACACTCTTTTAAGAGATTTGAACCTCTCTCAAAATCCTCCCTATCTGAATATAAAGTTCCTAATTGCTTAGTCATACATATTAACTATTAATTACATTATACACATCACTAGCTCTCCTAATATCTACTTTACCATAGAGTACATTATTAAGTATATCTTCCATAGTTCTAGCACATCTACCCTTAAATATTTGTCCCAAATAGAAACTCCTATGGACATACCTATCAGATTGGAATAATCTATCTAATGTACCATCTCCTTGCAGTCGATGCACTGCATCCAAATATGGTTTCGCGAACTCTTTTCCCCCAGTAACTTGCCAATAATTAAGTGCATCAATTTTAGTACTAACAAACATTTTATCGTCATTCTCAAAGAGAACATCGCTTCTATCCGGCAAACTTTCTGGGATAACATGTTGCAGTTCTTCCAACATACAACAATATCCACATTTCTCTGACAATAACAATGCTATTTCATAAAGATTCCACGATACCGAGAAATTACAAACACTTAACAATTTCTTCTTAATATCAATATCCTGAAAACTCTCTAGGACCAAAGAGGGAGCCATCATTGCAATATTTAATAAAACGCTAGAAGCCTCTGTATTTAATCCCACTTCACATGGATATAGAATTTCCTCTATCAAGCATTTAATTACTCTTGTATCATAAGTACTTAGCCATTTCAATACCCCACTTGCTCTTTTGGAAACACTAATATCTGGATGCACAAGAAACCAGATGAGAAAATGAATCATTTGCTCATCTTGATTGATTTCTTTATGAAAACCTTTCATCCAACTAAATTTACTATCTTGTTGTCTTGAAGGTTGAACATTGATGTTATAATGGCTAGAAATCACATCATATAGCTTACATCTATCAAAATCCGGCATATTGATAAGTGGAGTAATAAATTCACTGAGCGAGAACCAATAAGTACCAACTGGTGAAATTATGCTCTTTCTCATATTGTCTAAAAGCACCTTGCTTGAAGGAAGTAAGCCAAGCCTCTCTTGTAGACTTTCTCGCTTTTCCGATGTTTTTTCTTCCGACTCAGTTCGCTCCCATTTATAATTATGCTTTCTCAAATTTTGTTTCAAAGCATCAAAGAACTCATTAGAAGTTGTTGTTTCTTCGAAATCTTTTAGATACTCACCTTTTTTATTATCATAGTCAGAGACTATATACTCAGCCATTCTTGGAGCTAGTATTTCTATAGACTTTTCCATCCCCAACTCTACTATAATTTCAGAGTGAAGGCTAGCGTATTGATTATCATTGTGTAGCTTATCCCAGTTTTCCCAAAACAGTTCACTAATGGCATATCTTATGTAAGGTGATATCGCTTTACATTCTCTCAATAACTGGCATATAGCACTAGCCTCTATTAAATGATTGGCACCAAGATCATACCCATCACCTAATTTAGGCATGTCAACCTTCCATTCCTCAGCATTACAGATAATACTTTCTGGTGAAGGCAAAGTTTCAAACATATAATAACCAATTGCATCTGATAAAGAAGAAGTCTTGGCGATTGTTGCCACAAACTCGTTTTTTTCTTGCTGAACATATCGCTGAAACGTCATTTCACCAGACGCTTCTTCAAAAATCGCAGCCATATGAGCAACTTGAACAGCATCTAACGGTATGTCAGATTTGCGAAATTCATTAATTAAGTCCAGTTGGGCCTCTTTATACCAATCTGGTCCCATAGAACTTTTCAACACTTCCGCATAAGTAGTTTGAACTTTCAATGTTTCCCCCCACCTAGCATATTCGCAACATAACTGAAGCAAATAGTTACAACGTTCCCATCTGTTCATAACTGCATAAAGAATGAACTTGACAGCTTCATCTGCAAAGAAAAGAGCTTGCATCCGCATATTCTTTTCTCCCAAGATTTTAGCCATTCCAATAAAAGTATCACAATAGCCTTCTCTATACAAACACAATTGATTAGACATTCTGCTCTTGACATGTTCCATTAGATCATCTATCCTATCAGCAAAAAAATCACCATATATTTCCGCCAATTTTGTATACAAGAACGGTATTAACTTCTCAGGCAAAAGATAACTTCGTTTCCAATTGATTCTTTCCTCAAAAGAAAAATCAAGACAATCAAGAATATCTTTAAATTTTACATAGATTGAGGAAAGGTCATCACCATCCGTACGCATTCTTAGCAAACCATGAATGTAAGCAGTACGAGCAACCAACATCTCTATATACTTTTCCCAAGACCCATCATCTTTATAATTTCTATTCAATTCCGGGAGTGAAAAATCGTCATCTTCATATGCCTTATAAAAGCTTTGTATGTAGTATTCAAATACAGAATTTACTTCAACATCAACTCCATTAGCATTCCTAAAAGAAAATGGCAAGAGTTCTGGTTTATATTTTTCCAATAATTTCTTTATCACACATGCTTGTATAGGTTTACCGATAAGTACTGCTAATATTTTTTTGATATCCTCATTTGAAAATGCGAAATCATGCTGTAATAAAACATCTTCTAACTTCTTTAAGCAAAAATTAAAAGACTCATTATACCCTATTTTATGAAGTTCAGAATCTTTCTCTTCATATAAGTGTATCACGTTTATTAAAAGCATAACAATTCTTTCATCCCAATTAGTATCTAACCTCTTAAGATGTTTATCAAAGTCCACAATTTTGCCAGACCTTACGTGATTAGAGAGTTGATAAGCTATAATTTCGCTTCTAATTGAGCTAATCATCTCATTAGTTTGTTCTTCTGTATCCGCCTTCAAATAATTAAGAGTATGAGTCAAATAGCCAACCAAATCTTTTTGATTCTCAACACCCGCCAAAACACCTTCAACTATCAAAAAGCCTTTAGCTACAAATACATATGTATCTATATACTTTTGGGATTTATCCTCAAGAATCTGACGAATTTTTGCTTCAATTGATTCTGCTAAATCAAGAGCCTGCTCTTTATAATTCAATTCAAACATAATACGAAGGTAGGACATAGCTCTTGGAAGATCTACCAAAAGTCTATTATCTCTTACAATATATTTCATTGCCACATCAGGTTTTCCTCGTAATAAACTCAAATCAATAAAAGCATCCACATGGTCCACCATTATAGAATCACAACGATTCTCGATGCGTTGAGCTAGCAACATCAACCTAATTACCTCTATTGGCAGCCCATTATCTACAGCAAGAGCCAAACATTCCTTAATATCATGCATTATCAAATCTGGAGAAACATCATGCATAGCACATAAGTCTGCCCATTCTTGATTACACATTTCCAATCCTTTCATCACATCGCTACCATTTACCAAATGATGGAGAGTGTTTTCTATTGAATAAGGCAAATCTTTATGTGCCAAACAATATTTTCCAATCTGATCATTTGTAAAGCCTATTATCGAACCCAATTTATGAGTAACAAAAAGCCTGAATGAACTATGATAAATCTCATATCGCTCTGCATCCTTTTCTTTCAACAAATGTCTGAACTCTCTAATAGATTGCTTAAAATCATATGGGTTTGGGGACACCATCATGTTAAGTAGTTGTGATTCCAATACAGAGCCACGAATTTGAGACAATAAAGCCAACACTTCAAAAGCGCATCCTTTTGGATTTGCTTTTTTCCAAATTGATTCATAATAAGCGGTAATATCTCCACCTATGGTAGGTAAACTATCCAACCATTCCTCCAATTCAACTCCTTTCGTCTTTTCATCAAAAGATTCCGCCATATAGCGGCATAGATAATTCATATACAGAGGATGACCTTGTGTCTTATGAGCTACGGCTTGAATAAATGGAAATGTTTTCTCCCATTCACCGCTATTCGCCTTTATATAGGATTCACATGCTTGCATATTTAGGGGAGTTACCTCAATTTTAAATTCATCAAGCAACTTTCCTATAATAGTGGCAGGAAGTATATCTTCACTAATACATGACAAAACTACTTTTATATTGCTTGGCAAACTCTCTGGCAGCAAGGATAGAATGTCATCTATACGATTATCCCTATCAGTTACCAATTCATCTAAGCCATCAATAATGATAACGCCAGATTTATCGTCAACAGAAAGGATATTGCTCATGTATCTAAACCAGTCTGAGACACTTTTTCTTTTTTCTTCTGGTGTCATTTTTTTTACATCTACACAAGATGTAGCAACAAACACAGTCTCTATCCAATCTACGAAGTATCCTTCCGAACATCTGATAGCCCGACTCATGTCATCATTAGGCACCTTAAAAAAGAATCTGCCAAGAATTTTTACCCTATCAGTTCTTGATTCGAAACCACCTGCAACAGTTGTCTTGCCACATCCTGGTGAACCATAAAGCAAAATCCAATGAGACTTGTCATTAGAAAGAACAGTATCAAGTGACTCAAACACAGAATAATTAGGTTGAGATTTTTCTACATCTTTTCCTATAGAAGCAGGTATAGAATTAATACTTTCTTCCTTCTCTATTTTTATTTCTGTCAAAACAGAACTAATTATTTCTACACTGACAAAAGACAAATGGTTTCCTGTTTGTTCAATAACGATTCCTACTACCTTGTCTCTTATTAGAATAGGAGCACCTGACATTCCTTGATAATCATATAGATCACTAATGTCTTTCGGACAGAGCTGGTAATTAGCAGGTTTACCATAAACCTTTTGGTTTATTTTTCCATAAAGCCTTAACCCACCATCACTATTTTTATCAGGATATCCAAACGACTCTACATCTTCATCAATTCTTAGATGGTGTGCTTGTAAGCCATAAAAGTCTTTTTCTGAACGTGCCGATACTTTTAATATTGAAATATCAAATTCTTCAATATTCCGTATAACTTCAAAATGCAGGTCACCATCAGTTGAATCCTTTACTATATTTTCGGCATCATCAGAATAGCATGCCACTGTATGATATGCAGTTAATAGAAGGTCAGGAGCTACATAGAATGCAGTTCCAACTTCCTTTCCACAAACAATCCGAACAATTAATCTTCCTTCCATATTTTCAAATAGTTATCGTTATACCTTGTTCTCCTACTGGAGTAATAATCTCAAATTCAAAATCATCATGATAGCTTTGAGCAGTCAATTCTCTAGATAATTCTATATTATAGTTAAAATACAACCTTGGTTCATGATTATTACCATTGGCAATAATATGAGCCAATGTTGGCAAATCTGGATGATTATATTTATCTCCATTAGTAGAGATCAACCAATTATTACACCTAATCAACTTCAACAATTCTGGAGAATTATTATTATAGCTACCATGATGTGATAACTTAACTGCATCAAACCAGAAAGGCGCATTTCCTTTGCCATACAATTCCATCAATGAATCTACTATTGTTTCTGCATGAGCATCTCCTAAAAACAATACTCTTTTTTCATCTACTTCCAATACAAAAGCAATAGAACTTCCATTTGTAGCAGAATCGTCCGGTTCATATATTTCCTCCATCATCTTAATCAAGTCATAACTCTTAGATACATTTCTTTCATGATAATGAAAACCAGGTTTATCTTTGCTCAAAGAATACTCAAATGCATCATCCCAAAATTCTTCACTATGAGCTTTTGAAAGTAAACCATCTATGATTAGCTTTTTCTTCCAAAAAGATTCCACATTACTAATATCGTCACTGTTTGGAGATAGAATATGAATTGTAGCCTTTCCAAAAGAAAAAGAATATAATCCTTTTATTGTTGCACCGCTCAAAGGAACGTTCCAAGGAATTCCTTTTCTTGCTATTAATGTTGACAACGTACATCCCTGCCTAGCACTAATTTTCTTAGATTCTGCCAATTGTACCGCCTTGCAAATATTGTTATGCACAAAATGTTCCCCGTTGGCAGAAACCTTAACAACAGACTGAATATGCCGATATCCATTGTACCAAATTTCTCCTATTGATATAGGAAGAGCCTCTTCTTCAAGTAACTTGATAATACCAGAAATATGATCAGCATCAATATGTGTAACTACTATAACATCAATTGCACCACCATTTTCAGAAATTTCTTTTAGTTTCGGCAACAAATAGTCCTTATATGTATCAACATACCCACCATCTATTAAAAAGTAGTGGGATGGAACATACTCTACAAGAACACTATCACCATTCAAGGCAGGTAACAAGTCAATTTTCATATACAAAATTACAACGTAACATTCATTCTCTGCAAGAATTCATGAGGAGGCATGACTGAAATGTCAGAGAAAGGGAAATCCTTAACGTTCCTCGTCACAAAAGCCATCACGGTGCATCCAGAAGTCAAGAGCCACATTTGTATCAAGAAATACCTTCATCATTTATACTTCTCCAACAAATAGTCTAACTTCTCGTCGTTTTCATCTTCTATTCCAGCAAGGCATCCACCTAATTTCTCCAAATGAGCAGGAAGTGTCAATGGTAAACCACCAATACAGCGTCCCCACTATTTATCAGCGGGTTAGCCGTACCAGTATTTTTGAATAAAGTTTTGATTTTCTAAAATTTAACAATCAAGCGACGGCTTGGGATGTCTTCGTTACCTCCGCATCCGTACCATCTTCAAAATGGCGAACATAGTCACATGGTAGAAACGAGGCATCAACCTCCTCGCCACAAAGAATGCGTGTAAGGATATCCTCAATGTACTCACCAAAGTTCACTTTGTTCAATTTGCAACTTTCCAACAACCCGAACATAAATGCCAAATTCTGGGCAGAGAAGTGACTTCCTGTCTGAAGCCAATTGCGTCTTCCCATAGCGATATGTCTAAAACATCTCTCTATGGCAATATTGTGCATGTCGATTCGGCCGTCCGAAAGGAATGTTCGGAAGGCATCTTCGTCATCAAGTATGTAATCTACGGCTCTGTGAATCATCTGACAATATTAGTCTCCTGCAGCACGCATTTTTTTGAGCATATCCATGATGCGGTCAACCATAGGCTCGCTCCACTCTTTACAGAACTCCAGGCGATTTTCCAAATATTCTTTGCTTTCCATTTTATGTGAATTTAAATACGGTTGCAAAGATAATATTTTTCATTTACCCCACCTTACGCTGTATTGGTGGTTTACAGAAAATAGCATCCTCACATTTTTTAGATGAAAGATACATTGCATCCCATGCGGTCCCATCCCGCACAATATGGCGAAGACCGCTTTGGTCCGCCAACCTTAGAGCGAAGCGGTTCCGAGCACCGAGTAGGGCGGTTTCCCTCTTCTTCCCTGAGGGGAGAAGACCGAGATGAGAGGTGGAGCCCTCTTTAAGGGTAAAGAGGGACGGGGTGATTTTCGAAAAATCCTCCTTTTATTTAAAGAGGAACGTGGCGATTCGAAAGTGCATACCCTCCAATCACCCCATAACATACTAACGGTATAAGAAAAGCAATCGCCATACTCCCCGTAGTATCCGCAATATACCCCATGATTACAGGAGCAACCGCTCCACCCACTATCGTCATGATAAGCAACGAAGAAGCAAGCTTGGTCTTTGTACCCGCATCCCTTAATGCCAGCGAGAAGATAGTCGGAAACATGATGCTCTCTCCTAGATACAGGGCGAAAAACGCAATGAGAGATAAAGTTCTGCTACATACAACCACTATCAATGTGGCTATAAAGGTGAGGATGGCACAAGCCAGCAATACCAGCCTTGGCTTGATATAATTCATGATGACACCACCAGCAAAAAGCTAATCCTTCTTTGCGGTGTTAAAAGAATGCGCATTTATTGTGTTAATGAGTAATTTGCCCTCTGGTAATGAGGCTAACTCCGCCTTACTACCCAAAATTGTTAATGTTTTTAGTCGAAACATAACTATATTTGAAATTATTTTGTTATCTTCGCAGCCATAAACAGCAGGTTCCATTAGAATCCCATCATTTCATGAACAAGAAACAACGGTTATGACATACGATATTAATACTATATTTACGAAGTATAAGCAGCTTACGAAAAAGCAACGTCAGCAACACCTTGCGGCTCTTCAGGCGCAAGGCATCAACATTGTGAAAATCGAAGCCTACGAATATACTGATGCTCCAGGCATCAAACATCTGTTTTTCTATTTTGCAGAGGATAGCAAAAAGGCTATCCCTTATTTCATGCTAGATAAAAAGGTATGGGAAAAAACTTCAGTTATGCATCATGTCTATTGCATGATACATAACTGTTACACATCATATTTCCCTTAACTAAATAAAGATTCTGCAGGCTGTAAACTTCCAACAGAAGCATACAACATGTCCAAGTTTGTTTTTTTACTAGAGCGTTTCATCCTTAAAGGATAAGCGCCATGTTGAATCAGTAATGCATTACCTAATGCAGAAGTAGGAAACTCCGCATATTGGGGCACAAATAATCTTTTTCCATAATCGATGGACTTTAATCCCGCATCAAGACTTCCACCTTTTTCTCCAGCCTCTATCACCAACATTGCCTGGCTTAAAGCTATGAGAGTACTGTTTCTTTTCATTGCACGCGAAACCATCCATTTTGCTTGCGGATCAAATTCACTTA
>ERZ1023658.169-NODE-169-length-25199-cov-14.928532_pt1 | contig 25199 bp, 18 predicted proteins | sample MGYA00380339_ERZ1023658 | MGnify/ENA primary metagenome ERZ1023658 (study PRJEB33179, sample SAMN07448981) | human gut metagenome | biome: Human-gut; feature: Human associated habitat; material: Faeces | host: Homo sapiens | place: India: Bhopal | collected... | reverse complement strand
ATCGTGGGCTCCGAGTAGTGTATAAGAGACAGATTTTATATACTCTTCTTTTTATTTAATAACAATGAGTTTTCTTTTCATATAAAAACACCAACTTTTAAATTATTATAATATTTTTATTTGTCTGCAGCAACATTTATATAAATTAACTACTATTTTTGGTAAATAAATTTTACAGTTTTTTCAAAGACTATTCTTTAATATATTTATTACTTACGATATAATTAATTTGAGGTTACAGGACCGTTAAATAATGAATGTAATTTGATTAATATTAATGTAGCTCTTTCAGCTCATCGAATAATAAAAGCAGCAAATTCGACTAAATATTCATTGCTAGACGGAGTCATTTTAGTTGGTAAAAACAATTATATGAAAATATATAAAAGAAAATTAAAAATGTGACCGCACTGGTAATTCAGTATGAGCACATTTCTCGTTGTGTATTGTCTCATGATTTCTTAATTCTTGTAACCACTTTATGTCTTTTTGTATTGTCCAATCACTTATGTTTTTCAGTAGTGCATGTACCTATAGGATAGTATAATAGTACTCTTATCGAATGCTATTATTTTTTTGTCCTAATCCTGGAAAACCATATATAATGTCATTTTCCTTATCATATTGATTATAGGCTTTTGGTAACTTTTAGAAAAGTGCTCCGCTATTTCACAATCAAAAACTAAGTTTCTTGTGTTTAATTCATCAATTTTCTTTTCATACTCCTCAAAGTTCTTCAACTTTAGAGTTTCCTTTTTCGTAAGCATATTTCTACTTACAATCTAATTATGGTCTAATCTGTCTATATTAGATTCCTTTCCTTTTTTATATAGTAATGTTTTGTAATATTTCTCTATGCTGATTTGCACCTATATTTTACAACATTGATTGAGTTGAAACGAGGCAAATGAAAATAGTTATATTACATTTTGTTATCGAGTATAAATATAATTGTTTTTTATTTCATACCATTCAAGATGACATAGATCTAAAACTTGAAAGAAATAAAGGAAGAAATAAAAACAGTTTTCATACCATTCAAGATGACATAGATCTAAAACGACTTTGTATTAGGTACTTCAAGTTTATTGTTTTCATACCATTCAAGATGACATAGATCTAAAACTTTCATACACATCTAACTTGTTTAATATCTGTTTTCATACCATTCAAGATGACATAGATCTAAAACGTGAAACATAGCTTAATTGGATAAAGCCGGGTTTTCATACCATTCAAGATGACATAGATCTAAAACCGTATGTTTAGGAGGTTTAGATAATATGATGTTTTCATACCATTCAAGATGACATAGATCTAAAACATAATTGTTCTATTGTTTGCAATTTGTTTTGTTTTCATACCATTCAAGATGACATAGATCTAAAACTGTTGGCGAACGTGGAGTCGGCAAGACTTAGTTTTCATACCATTCAAGATGACATAGATCTAAAACCTTTTCTACAATTACCTCTGTCCAACCATTGTTTTCATACCATTCAAGATGACATAGATCTAAAACGCGGATATCATATCCTCCAACTCTTTAATGTTTTCATACCATTCAAGATGACATAGATCTAAAACGATAAATCTACGTTAGCAACATTCATATAGTTTTCATACCATTCAAGATGACATAGATCTAAAACTAAGGAGATGATTTTATATGATTTTAGTTTGTTTTCATACCATTCAAGATGACATAGATCTAAAACCGCTTTTGTCAAAGTAATTTACCTTTTTTATGTTTTCATACCATTCAAGATGACATAGATCTAAAACTGAATTGTATAATCAACTTGTGTTCCGTCAGTTTTCATACCATTCAAGATGACATAGATCTAAAACACTTGGTTTAATTGTTTCATAAGTATCATAGTTTTCATACCATTCAAGATGACATAGATCTAAAACAGTAGAAATGGCAAACGGTAGAGTTAATCTGTTTTCATACCATTCAAGATGACATAGATCTAAAACTCAAGTGCTTGAAAAGTACCATTGCCATTGGTTTTCATACCATTCAAGATGACATAGATCTAAAACCCAGCTTTCCAAATATTATATTAAAATTATGTTTTCATACCATTCAAGATGACATAGATCTAAAACTAGATAGAAATTCATAAATCTCTTCAAATAGTTTTCATACCATTCAAGATGACATAGATCTAAAACTAAGAAGTGGCGAAGAATTAGGTAAAGCCAGTTTTCATACCATTCAAGATGACATAGATCTAAAACATCTATTCCCTGCGTCATTTCTTCTTCAAAGTTTTCATACCATTCAAGATGACATAGATCTAAAACCTTCAACAAATGTATAATTATCTTGAATAAGTTTTCATACCATTCAAGATGACATAGATCTAAAACAGTTAATCAAGTGGCTTTACAAGGAATGATGTTTTCATACCATTCAAGATGACATAGATCTAAAACCCCTGCTTTTTATTTAATCATACAAAAAGGGTTTTCATACCATTCAAGATGACATAGATCTAAAACGCCCGTTTGATCATTTGGATTAAACACAATGTTTTCATACCATTCAAGATGACATAGATCTAAAACAAATGTTTTAAATACAATTTATAATGTTAAGTTTTCATACCATTCAAGATGACATAGATCTAAAACATTAAGTGCATCATTTTTGCTTCGTAAATCGTTTTCATACCATTCAAGATGACATAGATCTAAAACTTCATTTCTTTTTTTGTAGTTTTATATTTCGTTTTCATACCATTCAAGATGACATAGATCTAAAACCACTAGACATTGCACTAATATCTAATGTAGGTTTTCATACCATTCAAGATGACATAGATCTAAAACAAGCCTGTTCTTTGTAATGCTAAATTCTTAGTTTTCATACCATTCAAGATGACATAGATCTAAAACCTCAAATTATAAATCTATATCCATATTATCATAGAGTAATAACACTTTATGAATGGCAAATTTCTATGTCATTTATATATTTTATTATAACATAAATTCGTCTAAATTCTCGTCAATTATGTATTTTTTTTCGTATTTTAAGGCAGTTCCATAACTTTGAGAATCAATTAGTACAATTTCTATTTTATTATATAGTGCATATTTATATAATTCTAGCAATTCTGTTTTAGTTAAGTATTGTTTTAGATTTATAAAGAATAATGTATTATTGGTCAATAATACACTTTCTAAATCTATTAGTAAAAATAACGACTCCAATAGTTCGTCAGTTTTTTTAGTTGATATTTTTACAAATTTTGTAAGACTTTCAACTGTAGCATCATTTTCTACATTTAATGGTAAGTCTGTATTATTTAGTATTCTAGTGTATATTTTGATAATTTTATTATATAGTGATAATAATGCATCTTTTTCTTTTTCATCAATATTTTCATTTACATATTTACTTATATCATTTGTATATTTTTTCGAATCGAACTCAAAATTAAAAAAGTCTGTAAATAATTTTAATTTGCCGTTCATATTCTTTTCTTTATCATTTTCAAAAAAAGTAATATCATTTGTACAACCATCTAAGAATATTGTGTATAAATCTTTTACAAACCTATAAAAATACTTTTTGTTTTCGATTTCTATGACATTTATATATTCACCATTCAAATTTATTTTATTATCAAAATAATCAATGATTATGTTCATATTCATAATATAACCAACCTATCTTCATTATTAATAATTTTTGTTTTTCCTTCTCCAATTATATACTCTATCTGTGAATATTGCTTTTCTGTTATAGTCAAAACCTGTATTAATCCCTTTTGGGGGGCCTGTTTTCTGATTCTTTCAACCAGTAATTCTGACTGTTGAGTATTTAAAATTAGCTTAGAATACACTGACTCTTGCATCATTATAAATCCTTCATTTAATAAACATTTTCTAAACTTTAAATAATTTTTCTTATCTCTAGCATAAATATTTGGTAAGTCAAAAAATACTATAGTTCTCACAACTCTATTCCTCATGAAAGAAAAATTCCTTATAGTTTTCCGAGTTATTTATTGAATTCAATGTGTTTTTCACAAACATAGTAATTATATCCTTTAGTATGTATTTTTTTCCTAAATATTTATACTGGTTATTAAAAATGTTGACAATATCCAACTTATAGTTTGTATCTAATTCTCTATCCTGATTAAAATATACGAAGTTATCAATTATAACTCTAAATGGTTCCATCAAATCGCATGTTATATTAAATTCATTAAATTCATTTTTGTGGTGTATACCTAGTTGTGTTAAAAAACCATTACTTATAACTTCCTTATTAATTGTAGATAACAATATTGCATAACCATAGTTTAGGGCAGCATTGATATTATCGTCATTATTTCTAATGAATTTCATTCCAAATAAAGCATTGAAGTACACCTTAGCAGAGGGACCTTCACGGTTTGTTTTATCACCTGTTTTCACTTCGTCTGCATAACTTAGAAGCAAATTACATTTATTGGAGTGAATCTTTTTCAAAAGCATTGCTTGATTAAGAATTTTATTTTGAACTATTTTTGACCATAAATTATCTTTTTCCATATTTTTCCATGCAATTTGCTCTTTTATTTTTTTACTTGTGTTGTGTCTTGAATAATATGACTTCAATTCACCAAATGGATTATGCCTTTCATCACAAAAAATTATGTTTATCTTATTATCTGACAGTTCTTTTAAAAGGTAAGCAGAAATAGATACCGAAATCGAATCAACGATTATTGTATCTATTTCTGATAAATGAATGAATTTTTCATTATTTTCTTGTTTTACTACTAAAAACCTATTCTTATAACTTATCTTTGATTGTTTTGTTATAACTACTGTTCTAAAACTCATATTTGTCTTTCCTTATTGCAAAATATCCCCGTTACAGAAAAGCTATTAATTGTGGTACTTTCAATTATTCTGCCATTCTTCTTACCAAAGGCAGATGAATATTTTTCGTTTAAAAACTTAAAGCTAGCATTATCACTTTTACAATTTAATAATTTTGTTAATTGCTTTATGATATTTACTTTTTCTTCAATAGTGAAATTTTCATATTTCTTATAATTTACCATCATCTTTAATTCCGGTACAAGATTTTCAAAAAGTTTATAGTCACTTTCTATTTTATCCACTATGTATGTAATAATTTCATCAATATCATTATGATACTCATTATAATTAGTTTCTTTTTTGTTAAAAATTTCATTTAGTGCTTTTTTGTGTTTTTTCATAAAATATTTATCATACTTGAATTGTTTTGCATTACAAACTTCTGCCTTATTTGATGCTCCCACTAAATAGCAAAGTTGATCATTCCATATAAGATATGAGTAAAATGGTATTTTAATATTTTCTATTCTAATGAGTTCATCTTTTTCTAGACCTAATAATTTTCTATAATACTCTTCAATTTCAAATTCATTTAGACTTTTTAAATATATTGGAAAGCCTACAATTCTTCTTGTTTCTTGGCCATTTTTTGTGTAATTAACCATTGTAGCATAAGCAGGATTTAAACTTGTATATGAGCCATACATTTCTGTTGGCATATTTTTCTTTAAGGAAACTCCTTTTCTACCCTTTGACTGTTTTGTCTGATTGTAAAACTCTCCAGTTCTGATTTCTGTTTTTTTGCTTACTAAAATATCATTTCTATATAGATTATCTTCTACAATCTTATTAAATCTTTCTGCATCAAATAATACTTCGCCAGTTTCTTCATCTACAAAACTTTTTGATATTTCATTAACTATGTCATTTACATCGCTATCAAGACTATTTATTACATATCCGTATTTTAATTTGTTGTAATTGCCCAATTCTTTTAATCGCGCATTTAATTCAGTTATCATTTTATAATTAAGAGTCTTTTTCATATATTTTTCTTTATATTCGCCTAATACTGCTGCTAGATATGCGTCGTGTGCATGATGATAGTCATTTATTTCTCTGAATTTGAACAATTCATATCTTTCTCGATAGTTATGGGATAAATTTGCTTTTAAATAGACAATTTTGGTTTTTTTGTAAAAATTATTTAATATGTTGGCAACATGCTTTGTAACTTGCCTTGTTTCTACTAATTGTCTATTGATAAACCCTTGAATATCTTCATCGCTATATGCTTTTCTTGTTAGTTTATAAAACTTTGACGCTGACATTAATCCTATTTTTCTTAAGTGAGTCCACCAAACAATATTTTGTGATGTTCTATATTCACTAGGTAATACTAGGCCCGCTTTTTTTATTTGATTACATTCTTTTAGAACTAAAGCTTTGTTGTCTAGTGAATCATCCTTTATAAGTGTTCTTGGAATGATGTGATCAATTTCATACTTATCCAGATCTTCTATGTTTAGTGGAGTTCCAGTGTATAAACACTTTCCTTCTTGAATAAAGTATAGAAATAATCTTTGAGTATCTATTTTTTCATAATCTTCCATTTCTGATATCAGTTGATTATAATTCTTTATTTCACCTTTGAACTTCTCATATAATTTTACTAAATATTTCTTTCTATCATCTTTTCTTTCCTTTTTATCTTCGGACCGAGCCATTTCAACAACAATATTTTTTGGTTCATAACCAATATATTTTACTAATTCGTCCACTACTTTTAGTGCTTGATAGATACCTCTTTTTGTTGCTGGAGAAGTCGCAAGATCTTTTACTAAACTATAAGATATCTTAGCAGTATCTTTAAATATATTATTTTCTTTTATCATTGACTGAAAATCATACTCATCATTGTTAATTATTTGCATGAAGTTTTCATCTGTTTCATACATTAAATCTAGAATCGATTTTTTTAATCCGGTTTCTTGGTCTTTATAGTGTTTGGTAGTTAATAATTTATTTGATAAACTTCCCCAACCTGAATATTTTTTATCTATTATTTGTTTAATTTGTTTGTTGTTTAAAGCAGGATATTCTGTTCTTACTTTATCTTCTAAAATATCCTTATCATCAAAAATAGTTATCCATTCAATAATCTGTTCGGCATCATTTTCTTTGTATTCTGTCCCAGAAAAAATCCCATTTTCACCAAAAAAGTCAATATATGACTGTAAGTTGTTGGCAAACTTTCCATCTGCAGAATATCCGGTTACATTTATATCTCCATTGTACATGTCAAAATCCGCACTAGAATATAGATACATTTTGAACTTTGCATCTGTAATTGTTCCTGAAGTCTTTTCAAATAGTTCTTTTACAATTTTATGTTGAATATCATTTTCAATTTTTTCACCATTAACTTTAATTTGTTTTAATTCATTCATTACTTTATATTTAGAATATAGAATTGATTTATTTGGCAGCGCATATTCATTTAACAAATATGTACAATGTGACACCATTCGCTTTATAAATTGTTCTGCTGTTGCACCTTTGTCAATTATTTCATCAAAATTATATGGAGTTATCTGGATATTATTCACTTTCTTTACTAACCAGGCATTACTATTTTTTACGTTTTTTAATTTTGTAGTTGTGTTCAATGGACCTACATAGTATGGAATTCTAAATTCTAGTAGTTTTACTATTTTATATGTGTTGACTACTTTTTCTAATAGAAATGGATAATACTTTCCTTGATTTTCAATTATTTTGATTAGTTCATCCTTGTTTAGTTGATATGGGTATCGGCCATTTTCTGTCTCTGTTATTCTTGGTAAGAAAGCACCATTTTCAATTCTTAGTTTGTTTTTGTTACATTTTTCAATTATGGCAACATCCTTTAAATTATCAAATGTCGTTTCTAGGTGTTTTAATAAGTATTTTTTAAACTCTTCATATGATAGTTCATTATGAATGTATTTTTCATATAGACATTTTTTGTCTTTTGTACGAAAAATAGAATTATATACTTGCCTATTAGTATTTAATATTTCTTTTAAAAATCTAAGATCTTCTTTATGTGTGTTATACCTTTCTACCATTAAAGCAGATAGGCTTGTATTATTACTGCCCTTAAATATTTTCTTTAAGAAAGCAGAATCATAAAGTTTTTTAGAGGAATCAATAATTTCAATTGAGTCTCCCAATACCTCTTGTAATTCATTATATTCTTCGTCATAGTTACTATCGTCAAAGCTGATAGTCATCTTTTCGATTTCATCTAATATTAATAAATCTTTAATATTAAATTTATTTCCAGTAATCAATTTAATAAATTCACTTATGAATTTTTTATTATCACTTATTTTTTCCAATTCTTTTTTTAGTTCTACTTTTATGTCATTTTTTGAAGGACTAACTATTATTTCTGATATTCTGTTCAAATCTAAAATTTCATTATAGTTTTCTGGAATTCCAAGATTTGGAGCCAATTCAACCAGGGTTAAAAGTGCTTCTTCTAATCTTTCCTCTATGTTTAAGTTATTAACATTAAAGTTTTCACCATTATATAAAAAGTTACCACGATATTTTATTATGTGATGTAATGCTAAGTAAACCAATCTAATATCTTCTTTTTCAGTGTCATCTATTAAATGTTTTCTTAAATGATATATGGTTGGGTATTTTTTGTTATATTCATTTATTTTATTTTGTTCTTCTTTTAATATTGCTATTGTTTTGTTTGATAAATCATTTTTGTTATATTTTGATTCTTTTAATTTAGTGAAAAAAGTTGAATCGGCTTTGTTCATTTCATCTTTAAACTCTTCTTGCAATAATTCTATTCTTTTTCTTCTGCGATCATATCTTCTTCGGGTGTTTCTGAAGCCCCTTCTACCGGCAGCAGTTGTTGCCTGCTCAAAAAGTCTAACACCCCATAACGTTTTCTTTCCTTTTTTCATTATTTTTTGCGTGTTTTCCTCAACTACTGCCCAGCCTACTGAGCTTGTTCCAATGTCAAGGCCAATATTATATGATTTCATATTGACATACCTCCTTACTTCTGTTATGATTGAGTTGTCTTGATACCATTCAAGATGACATAGAGAGTTAAAATAAAGGTTTTACCCTAAATACTCACGTATGTGTAGTGGACTGTTAGCAGTCCTTTTTATTTTGTTATACCTTTCACAAACTGCAACTATGCATCTTGCTGTTTTATTATTAAAAAAAGCAATATTAAACCTCTAAAAGATTAATACTGCTCATCTCAATAATATTATATCATAACTTCTGCATATTTTCTAATAAAAATTGTAATTAAAAAAAGTTGTCATCATCATCCTCATCTAACAAATACTTTCCAGCTAGTAACACTGTTGCTACTCTTAGACCAGCTTCTTTCTCTTCTTTTGCTTGTTCTACTTTTTCAGTCATAATGTTTATAATTTCTGATACTTCTTCTTCTAACTCTTCAAATTGATCATCTGAAATATCAAATATATCTTCATCTTCTAAGTCACTCTTAATATTAAATAGTGTCATATATTCACTATCTATATTAACATCAATATCATTAATTAATGCATCATCATATACTTCTTCAGCCTCTTGAATAAGATTATTTAAATTATCTAGCCTTTCATCTTCAACAGATTTTTCTATATATTTATCTTGTTTATTTACTAATTCTTTTTCTTTCAACGTCTGTCTTTCCTTTTGTTTATCTTCCTTTATAATTTTAGTAATTTTTCCAAATACAAGCTTTACAAACTTAAAGATCAAAATAAAGAATCCTACTATGACACCAAGAACTATATAGCCACCCAATTCAGTAGTATCCTCTTTTCTATATTTCGACATTATTATCACCAATTTCATTATATCATATTTTATTTTTTGTTGATATTATTAGGTATACAAACAGCTTACAAAAAAAACGTCATTTTTTTCAAGAAACCTATTGCTTTTTATTTTTAACTATGCTAAGATATATATATCTTAGATATGGTAATAATTGACAGGCGTGGTATTTAAATGCTTAATCATTGTGATTATCTATTTGGTATTATCGCTGGGTTGGTTTATCAGATATCATTTTTGTGATATTGTTGTTGGAGTAGTGATTTGTTTAGCTTATTGCTATCCTGTCAAAGTCTAAGTGTGCACGTGTAGCGAGAAAGTCACTCGCATTTGATAGGTAACCACTCCTTAGTACTGACTATATTAAGGTTTTGGGGTTGAGTTGTTTTATCGGTGTTTCATAAGTAACTAATGGTTGCTTATGAAAATGTAAAACTGTGGCTTGTTTCCTTTTGTGGTTTTCCATTAAAACTCAAAAACATAGTTTGTCAGGACTATGTTTTTTGTTTTATAAAAAAGCAGGATTTCTCCTACTTTTTTAGTTTGCATAATTATCGAAGTATCCTTGAATAAATACAACTGGTGTTCCTTTATCTCCAGAACCAGATGTTAAGTCACATAATGAACCTATTAAATCCGTATATCTTCTTGGAGTAGTTCCTTGAGTTTCAATTTTACCTTTTAAGTTTTTATCTTTTTCTTCTATTTCTTTTCTAATAGCAGCTTGTAACTCTTCACCTTTTAAATTACTATATTTATTATCAGATAAATATTTTAACTTTAATTCGTTTGGACTTCCTTCTAGACCTTTTGTATAGAATGGACTAACTACAGGATCAGCTAATTCCCAAATCTTTCCTACTGGGTCTTTAAATGCTCCATCTCCATAAATCATTACTTCAATAGTTTTACCAGTTATTTTCTTTAATTCATCTTGTATTCCATATACTAATTCTTCTCCTGCTTCAGGAAATAGTTTTACTTTTTCCTCTGTTGCTCGGTTAGAACCTAGTAAGCCATACTTACTATTATAACCAGAACCATTTACACTAGTGGTTAGTATATCATCCATTCCAAGAACAGTTTTTCCACCTGCTCTTTTTATTTTTTCTTTAGTCTTTGCTCTCGTATGAATATCACAAGCTAATACTTCGTCTGTATATTTTAATATTTCTTCTGGTTGATTACTAAATACAAATTCTATTTCACAGTTTTCAGAGTTTACTACTTCACGATAAAAATCAACCATATTTACACCTGTAAAGATATGTTTAAAATCGCCAAACTTCTCAGTATATTCCTTTTCACTTATAATATCAGAATAGGGATTTATTCCAGAATTTTCCAATTTTTCTTTATCTAAAATATCATTTCCAACCTCATCAGATGGATAACTAAGCAACATAGTTATTTTATCCATTGCTCTTGCGAAAGCTCTTAAGCAAACAGCAAATCTATTTCTACTTAAAATTGGAAATACTATACCAATATGCTTTCCATTAAATTTGTTTTTTATATCTTCAGCAATATCATCTATTGTTGCATAATTTCCTGTACTTATTCCTAAAACAGCTTCAGTTATAGCAATAATATCACGATCATTAAATGTAAAATTCTCCTCTTTACTAGCATTTAAAACAGAATCTATTACTATTTGTTTTAAATCATCTCCATCTTTAATAATTGGGGTTCTTATACCTCTTACTACAGTTCCTACTGTTCTTGACATATATCATTCCTCCTACTTTATCATTATAACATAATTAGTCTTTTGTACCTCTTAAATCACGTACTTTTGTCAATATTTTACTCTTACTATCTAAAAGAGGACTTATAGATTCATGTTTATTTAAAGTATCAATTAATTTAGCAACGTACTTAGAATTATCACCAGTTTTTAACCATTCTTGTTTTCTAGCCTCTTCTGGTATGTAGCATAAGTTACTAGTGTAACACTTTTTAAATGTACCTTTTTGGTAAGCTTCATTGAATGCATCTACACTTTTTTGTCCATCACTAAATAGAGCAAACGAAGCAATTAAGTAAATATTAGCAGCTCCACGATCTTTTAGTTGTTCAGCTACTTCTAACATAGATTGACCAGATGCTATCATGTCGTCTACAACTATGACATTTTTTCCTTCAACAGATGTTCCTAAATACTCATGAGCAATTATAGGATTCTTTCCATTTACTACTCTAGTCATATCTCTTCTTTTGTAGCAAAAACCAAATGGAGTATTAAGCATTTCAGCATAACATTTTGCTCTTTCTATAGCACCCATATCAGGACTTGCTACTAAGAAATTATTTAATTCGATCGGTTCATTTTCAATAAACTCTTTCAAAATACTATAAGTTGGATAAATAGAATCAAAAGAACAACTATGTAGAGAGTTTCTAATACTTGGGTCGTGGGCATCAAATGTTATAAAAGAATCAACTCCTAATGATTCTAATTCTTGAAGCATTAAGGAACAATCTTTGGACTCCCTACCCTTTCTTTTATGTTGACGACCTTCATAAATAAAAGGCATTATTACAGTTAGTTTATCTTCTGCTCCATCCATAGCAGAAATTACTCTTTTTAAATCTTGGTAGTGATCATCAGGACTTTTATGATTTAAATAACCATGCATTTCGTAAGTACAACTATGATTCATAACATCAGTTAAAATATAAGTTTCCTTGCCACGAATACTTTCTAAAATCTCACCTTTGCCTTCACCAGATGCAAATCTAGTAAGTCTAGTTGGAACAATAAAAGTAGCATTAGGAGTGGTTACTCCACGCATTAATTTTAAATGTCCATCTACTTTCTTTCCAAATTCTTCAAAGTTATCCATAATAAGTAAACGTAAATTGTTTGTTGTAATTTCCATTTTTACCTCCTAAAAAACAATAAAAAGAGAATGTAATATTCCCTTTCCTAATTAATAATAGATGAAATTAGACTGTAATTATTGTGGCTATTTATAAATGGTTTTATATTCATTTGCATAGTCATACCTCATCCCTCAATAGTATTATAACATCCATTTTAGAAAAGAAAAATATGTTATATATTTTTTTTAAGAGAAGTGTTATAATTATGTCATAGTAGAGAGGTGATATAGTAGTGAACTTTAAAAAAGTACTTAAAGTACAGGGATATTTATTTATAGTGATGATTTCTACTTTTTCTATTTTGTATACTGCTTTTAGTTTTAGTTTTTTGGGTAGCAGTTATGCAGTTCCTGTTGGATTAGATGAGACTGGAATTCCTAAAACTGACTTTAATTCTAATTTTACAGTTGGATCTACTAATTACAGTAATTATATTTCAAAAGCTTTAGCAAGTGATATTACTTATGCTAGTTATTTACATAATTTTAATACAGCTGCTGATTATAAAATTAGTAATAGTGATACACCATTATATGAGTTTATGAAAAATATGAAGGTGCCAGAGACAGATGAAGTTTTTGAATTACATGATACTAATCCAAGTGATATTAATGATTTAGGAATTCTATATATTATTAATCATGGATATAGTTCCACTAATACTACTAATACAGTATTTACTGCTAATAAGTATGGAGCTGTTTCTGATAATAATGTAAAACAATATATTACTCAAGTTGCTTTATGGTTATATATTTATGAAAATAGTGCTAAGTTTACTAATACTTATTGTATGGAGACTAATACTAAGAACTTGAATGCTTGTAGTTTTTATGTTCAAGATACTACTAATGTAATTAATCCTACTGATGTTAGAAATATAATTAGTGCTGCGGCTAGTAAATCTGGATATAATTACCTTAATTATATATTAGAGTTAGTTAATAATGCTAATGGTGCTACTTCAGTAGAGACTTCTACGATGGCACCATTAAGTAGTGATAAACTTTCTTTTACAATTAATTCTACTGGTAATTTATTTACAACTGAGGCTATTACTCCTCTACCTAATACAAATAAAAGTAATTATTTATACTATACAGTAGAAATAGAAGATCCTAATAGCTATGGAGTTTATATAGTTGATCAAAATAATTCTAAAGTTAGTAATACTTCTGTTATGAGTGGATCATTTAAAATAGTTGTTCCTTTAAAAGATGATGTTAGTACAATGGATTTAACTACAGTAAAAGTTAATGTGTATGGAACTTTCCTTGCTGGTAAGGGATATGAGTATTATGTTACTAAGACTGCAGGAGAAGCTATTGTTAATGCTAATAAGAAACAAGTATTTTCTAATGTTTCTTTAGGATATACTCCTATTAATAGGGTTTTAGTTAGTCTATCTTTAGGAAACTTTGTTAAAATTAGTAAGATTGATGCTACTACAAAGAGTGAATTAGCTGGGGCTAGTTTAGTTGTTACTAATAAAGCTGATACTACTAAGAAATGGGAATGGATATCTACTACCACCCCACATTATATTTCTTTAGAGGATGGTACTTATTCACTTTGTGAGACACAAGCTCCTAATGGATATGTTTTAAATACTACATGTATTGATTTTACAGTTGATAATTCTAATATTGTTCCAGTAGTTATGGAGAATGATATAAAAATTCCTGATACTGGTAAATTTAGTTCGGCTGTACCTTATATATTTGGTGGTATTGTTGGACTATTTGGTATTATGATTATATCCGTTACTATTAAAAGAAAGAAGATTAATGAGTGATTTTAGACCTGCTTAGGCAGGTTTTTTATTTTAATATAATTATACATTTTTATAGTTTTCTTGGCTTAGAAGGAGAATATGATATGGATAAGTGCATTTATATCTATTTTTATATTTGAATGATATTAATATCTTTCTTTGTATTGTTTCTACATTTATTTTACTTATTAATTTGGAAGGAAAGGTACCTAGATAATTCCAATATAAAAAGAATAGATTTCTCTATTCTTTAGTTTATTATTTTTACCTTTAATTACTTCCTAATGTTACTTTTGTGGTATGTTCTTTACCTTTTCTTAGGTACGTTATTTCGATAGTATCTCCAGCTTGATGTTGATATAATTCGTATCTTAGGTAAGCATAATCTTTTACTTTGTTACCATCTACTTTGGTAATGATATCTCCCTTTTCAATACCAGCTTTGGCTGCTGCTGAATCTTTTACAGCTTCTATTACTACTGTTCCTGATGTTACATCTTTACTTAGTGATATTCCATATTGTCTTAGGGTTGCAGTATCAGTGATATTAACCATTCTTATACCTAAAACTGGCCATTTTATAGCTTCTCCTTTTTCTAAGGAATCAGCATGGTTCATAGCGTACTCTATTGGAATAGCAAAACCCATACCTTCAATTTCATCATCTACTAATTTCATTGAACAAATACCAATTACTTCACCATTAACATTTAATAATGGCCCTCCAGAATTACCTGGGTTAATAGAAGCATCTATTTGTAATACTCTCATTACCCAATCACTACTTCTAGAATTAGAAACTGTTACAGATACCATCCTATCTTTTCCAGATAAAACTCCAGAAGTTACACTACCACGATAGTTAGCACCAAGTGGTGAACCAACTGTGAATATTGAATCTCCTAAACTTACTTTTTCACTATTACCGATAGTTGCGACCATAAGTACTTCTTCTTTAGGTACTCGTAGAACAGCTAAGTCTAGATATTCATCACTACCTAGGACAGTTGTTTCTACTTCTTTATCATTAGTAAATAGTGCTGTAATTTTACTTAGGGTACTAATAACATGTTGATTAGTTAAAATATAACCATACTTATCATCAGTTTTATAAACAAAACCTGTTCCAGTTGATGCTAACTGATTATTAGAATAACCTTGGACTACCACAACGGCATCATATATTTTTTCAACAGAGGCTGCTAGTGAACTTTTTTCATATACTTGTGTACCATTCTTTGTTATAACTGTATTTCTGCTACCAATTATTTGATCTAGGATAGGTGTCCATTTTAATATGGATAAAGTAACTATTCCTCCAATTACAAAAGAAAAGATAATTAAAGGTACTAATTTTATATTTTCTTTATTTTTCATCATTTATTGGCCTTTCTATTTTGGATAGTTCTTCCCAGTTTAATGGGAATCCCATCTGATTTAATACTTTATCTATTTTTATACTGGTTAGATTATAATTAAGAGTTTGAACAATATTATCTAATTCAAAAGTCATATTTTTAAACTCTTCTTTTAAAAGCATTTGTTTCATAATAATTATTAAAGCGAATAAATCGTTTTTACCATATATGTATCCTTCTTCATCTCTTGGTATATTTAGTATTTTATGATAAATAGTATCAGATATTTCTTTTTGAGTTCTATTTTCATATAAGATATCTTCATGTGCACAAAGATTTCTATAGTTTGCTAGAATTGGTAAATAACTTATAAAGTCATCTGTTTCAATACCATAAATATTACTTATGTCTTTTTGATCTTCTGGTTTTAATATTGATACCATTTCACTAACTACTCCAAATGATAACACTTTTACTAATATCCATAAAGGTATATAACCATAATGAGATACATAATGAGATGTTGCGGTATGTTGTGAACCATTTATTCTTATTTGTCGTTTCATCTTCTTAATTAAATCATTTACTTGTCTTTGACGTTCAGGAATCTGGGTAAAATTCTTTGCCTTTAAATAATCTTTTTCTTTATAACCATACTTTTTAGATAATTGGTATGAAGTTATAGATTTCAAGTTATTTTCAATTACTAAAAGATATTTAAATAAGACATTTCTGAAAGAGCGATCAAATAAGAACATACTATAAAGTTCTTCAAATGTTGTACCTGGAATAAACTTTTTTTCCGTTTCAGACTTATAAAATAGATGACGATAACCATTTAAAAAGAAATAGTTTTCGCGTAATAAGACTTCTTTTGCATACTTTTCATCTTCAATGACTAATCCTTTATGCTTAAAAATCTCTATTTGTTCATCTAATGTTTTAAACTGTTTCTCTAACATAATCTCACCTAGTATAAATTATATCATAACATTCTTTAGAAAGTATGGTAAAAATATGAAAATTTAAAAAATTATGATATAATAATTACAAGTTTTATCAGGGAAGTTATAATATTTTATATGTTTGGGAGGGTTCAGTTATGCCAGCGACTGTTGTACATAGTTATTTTGCACAGGATGTTTACGATATATTACCTAGCACAATAAAGAAAAGATTGGATATTAACAGGCTAAAAATGTTTGGTCAAAGTACCGATTCATTAATGTTTTACAATCTTTTTAGTTTGTTACCAGGAAAAAAAGTAAGAAAATTTCAAAAGTATTTTCATGAGAATCAAACACAAGAGTTTTTTGTTAATTTGATAAATTACATAAAAGAAAATGACTATGGTAAAGATAGTGATGTAGATTCTTTTCTTGTTGGTTCGATTTGTCACTATGTATTAGATTCAACTATACATCCATATATATTTTATAAGACTGGATGTTTTGATAAGAAAAATAAAAATACCTATAAATATAATAATGTACATACATTTATGGAATCTTTTTTAGATAATGATATGATAAAAAGAAGAGAAGATATTAATCCATATAAATTTAGAATAGATAAATTTTGTTTTGATACGAGAAGATTTTCTAATAAGCTTGGAGATACTATAAATAAAACATTTGGGGAGACCTTTAATATTAAAAATATGGATAAGATATATTATAAGTCACTAAAACAGATGAAAATGGCAATTAGATTATTTAGATATGATCCAGTTGGAATAAAAAAATTCTTTTATATGTTGGCTGATACATTTACTAGTAAAAAAACATTTAGATTTGAAGCTATTAGTTATCATTATCCATTAGAAGATAGACATAACTACTTAAATGAAAATCATAAATTGTGGAGAAATCCAACTACTTATAGCATGTCTAGTACAGAGAGCTTTTTAGATTTGTATTTAAAATCACTTAAACTTGCGAAAGTAATGATATGCGCTAGTTTTGATTACTTAGAAGGTAAAGATATTGAATTAGATAAAGTATTTACTAATATTAGTTATGTTACAGGGATTGATTGTAATAAGAAAAAAGAACTTAAATATTTTGAATTTTAAGTTCTTTTTTGTATATTTAGACGTATTAATTACATACTAATTTTAGGTGATATAATGTTTTATAAATATGAAGTTAGGAATAATGGAAATGAAGATGTTTTATACTTATATTTAACTATGAATTATGAATTTTCTAAAGAGATAGGATTTAATTCTTCAGATAAAGAACTTACTAGGAGAACTAGAAATTTTGTTTTAAATAATGGAATTAATTATAATGGAAGTAAAGTATATCTAGTTATAGATGGTATTGTTGTTAAAAGCTTGGATATAAGTAGAAATAATAATGAGATTGAGGTTTTAAAAGAGAATTTATATTACGCTAATGATTATTATATGGTTACTATAAAATTAGAAAATATGGCTACCATAGAAGTTACTTTAAAAGAGTATTTGATGGGATGTTTGGCGGGTATTTATTACACTGGATTAGAGAAGGAGACTTTGAAAGCTATATGTATTTTGTATAGGACTTATGCATATAAGGAGATGAGTGAAAAAAGAGCTATTATGGCTTTTAATGACTTTGTTAATTATAGACCTTTATCCTATTATAAACTTTCTTGGTTTAGTAATTATGAGGAGAATGAAACACTTCTAAAAGATGTAGTTGATGATACTGATTGTTTATTTTTAACATATAATCAGTATTATATACTTCCTTTTGTTCACTTTTCTAATTATGGTAAGACATTAGACGATGAAAAATATCCATACTTAACTAGTGTTTCTAGTACTTGGGATTTGGCTTCTCCTAATTATGTTAATATTAGAGATTATAATTATTTGAATATTAGTAAGATATTAAGAAGTAATATTAGTGAAGAAAGTAATATAGAAGCAATTGATGTAGATAGTAATGGTCTTATTAATAAGTTAAGAATAGATGATAGTATTTATATAGGAAAAGATATTATTAAATTACTTAATTTGAAGTCTAGAGCAATTAATATTATTGTTAATAAGGACTATATTAGATTTATTAGTAGAGGTTATGGAAATTTTTTGGGACTTAGTATATTTGGTGCTAATGAGATTGCAAAAAATGGATGTGATTATGCTAATATCTTAAAGTATTATTTTCCTAAAGTTACATTGAATAAGTATATAAAAGAGCTTTCATAGTGAAAGCTCTATTTTTTTAAATCTATTAATCCTTGAAGTGCTCTATTAGCGGCATCTTCTAGTTCTAGGATACTATCAATATACTTGGCATAGTCTTCAACAGCATCGACAAATTCTACTAATTGTGGAGCATCTTTTCCTTGAATTAGATTTCTAACTATATTGGCATTTTTTCTTAGTTCGTTAGCAATTTGATCAACACCGATAGATTCATTATTCATTACCTAACTCCTCCATTCTTTTTTGGACTTTTTTATTAGGATCAAATAAATTGGCGTTGTTTATTACAATCTGTTTATAAGTTTCTAGATTTTCTAAATAACTTAAATTATCTTGATCTGTCCAGACTGTTTTCATAACTTCTAAGTAGCCATAAATTTTATTGATAGAGTCTACATATTGTTCATATTCAGACATAAGTACCTCCTATACAAGAATTATTCTTGAACCATTTTTTAAATCTGTATCTTTTACTGTTTGATTTACATCGTATACTTGACCTGTATCTTTACTATAGAAATTAGTTTCAGGACTTATGATGTAGTCATTTTCTGTTATTTCACTTAGTCCCTCTTCAATTAGTCTTTTTATAGTACCAATCTTTTTATTAATAGGTATGAATAAGTCATAAGACTTTTCAATTAGAGGAATATATAAACATATTAATATTTTATTTCTATTCATAAGTACCTCCTACTCTTCTTCTAACAATTTAACAACTGTTGCTTTTCCTTTAGCAATAGTATAACCAAAGTTTGGCTCTAATTCTGTTCTTAATTGACGAGAATTTGTTGTTACTTTTAAAGTAAATTGGTTACCCAGACCATTACCTGCCCAGATACCTTCAGATAAATCAGTATTAGCTTTATACCAAGCTTCATAATTTAGAGATTTAATATTATCAATAGTTTCAACAAAGATAAATTTAACAGTTGATAGTTTTGAAGCTTCGGAGATAGCCGTTGTAAAACTACCTTTTTTGACAGCATCTAGCTTGGCTAGTAAAGTACTTATACCAGTTATCATGATAATTGCTGGATTTTCATCTGTAGCAGTTTGCTTTTCGGAGATTAGTTCCATTACTTTATCTATTCCAACTATACAGTTTCCACTATCATATTCAACATCTGTAGGTGGATTATCACTTAGAATACTTAGAGTATCTAGTAAAATACATTTACTGTTTTGAATCTTAGTCATCATTTTGGTTAGACCTGTTATAAATGGTTGAAGTGAGGTTATATCTTCACCTGTGATATTGTAGATTGGATTTTTTAAAGAAATTGTAGAAATTTCTAGAGTTTCTTTTTCGATACCAACTGGTATTGATAATATTCCACGTAGAGAAGAAATTATATCATCAACTTTAACCGTTTCTGGTAAGATTGGTATTTTCTTAGCTTTGTATTCACAAATTTGATTTAGTTTATTACAAATGACTTTTACATAATCAACCATTTTTTCTTCTTTAAATGGATAAGCTGTTTGGAACTCATAAATTCCATCTAAGTTTATTAAACCACGTCCAAAACCTTTAGATGGTTCTTTTTTTCGTACACCAGGTAATACACTTGAGTAATCTGATGGATCATTAAATTGAAGAACAACATTTTGAGAGAAGTTTTGACGTAGACGATATCTAATAGTGTTTGGACCATTGGTACTTAGTACGAAAACAATTCCATATTTTAGACATTCTCTTGTGATTTGACCTAGAACTTCTTCATAATCAGGATATATTTCTAAGAAACCTTCAATATTATTTATAACTATTACCATTAATGGCAACTGTTTACCACCATGATTAATATAGAAATCATATGAACCATTGTAGTCAACAAATATTTTCTTTCTTTCATCCATTATTTGAAGAATCATTTTAAATAGGTTAGAAATCTTTTCAGAATCAGATGATAATAATACTTCTCCAACATGAGGAGCATTTCTAAACATAGTTAATGTTTCAGCACCAAAATCTAATAAATAGAAGTTAACTTCCCTTGAATCATGAGTTGTAATTGCTGAATAAATAATTGTAGATAACATTAATTCTTTTCCAGAACCTGCTGAACCAAAGACAATAGCGTTTCCTTCTGAGGACAATGGTAAAGTTAAAACGTTTTGTCTTTGATTATCTGGATCATCATACTCACCAATAATTGGGTTAATATTATTGGTTTTTATTTGATAAGAGTACTTTAATTTTAAATCTTCAACATATATGTAATTTGGAATTCTATCTAGCCATAGTTGTGGAATAGAAACTGATTCTTGACGAGCTTCTTCTACTATGTATTTGATTATATTAGTAATTTCTTCACCTTTTGAGGCTACTTGTACTTCATTCTGTTTATTATCAAGACTTTTTATTGTATTACCAGTATCATCAATGAAGGTTATACTTTGATCGACTTTTTTCTTTCTCTTTTCAGCTGGATAGTATTGAGCTCCTGCCCAAGCAGCTTGACCTTCAGCAAATAGTTCATTATATCCTACTTGTAAGAAGAAACGACCAGCATTCTTTAAAGAGGCAGCATCAGGACATTTAATCATGTCCATACTATCAGATTTATCTTGTACTTTTAAGCAGACACGGAATTTAGAGTTTGACCAGATTTGATCATTGACTACTCCTGCTGGTTTTTGAGTTGCTAGAATAAGATGGACTCCTAGGGAACGACCGATACGAGCTGTTGAAATCAATTGTTCCATGAATTCAGGTCGTTGGTCTTTTAACTCAGCAAACTCATCAGAAATAATAAATAAGTGAGATATTGGACGCTCTACTAGACCTTTTCTGTAAAGAGCTTGATATTTATAAATATCAATTGTACTTTCATCCAATTTATCTCTAGCTTCATTAAACATCCTTTGACGTTTACGCAGTTCACTTTGAATAGACGCTAAAGATCTGTTCATTTCAACAGTGTCTAAGTTGGTAATTGTTCCAGCTAAATGAGGTAGTTTCATACCTGTTTCTTTATTTTGGAAAACTCCAGCTAGACCTCCACCTTTATAATCGATAAGAACGAATGATACTTCGTATGGATGATAGTTTAGTGCCATTGATAAAATATAAGTAATAATGAATTCTGATTTACCAGAACCAGTCATACCAGCAATTAGGCCATGTGGTCCATGAGCTTTTTCATGTAAGTCTAATTTAAATAATTCTCCAGATTTATCTACTCCAACTGCTGTTTGAAGAGTTTTAGTAGGATCATTTGATTTCCATCTGTTTAGAACATTTAATTGTTCTACCATACCAATATTGTACATTTCTAAGAATGTTAGACTTAGTGGTAAAGTTTGATTAGCTTTAGCGATATCTATTGGAATATTGGCTAGACGTTTACAACAATCATACATATTTAGTGTTGAATCAACATCTGCATCAAATTCTTTTTGCTTGTTAGATACCAATTCATTTTCAAAAATTCCAGACTTTTTATCACCAACACTTATGAATGTTTTACATTCGTTTGGTAAATTTACTAGTCTTGGACTTATAACAATTAAGCTAAAGCCAACATTTATTTGCATTTCGGCAACGTCTTTTAAAAGTTCCACATCACGAACTGTTTTATAGTCATCAGTTATAATTACATAATATGGTTTATATTTTTTATAATCCGCACTATTTAACTCTCTAGTTCCATTAACATCTTTGTACTTTCTAGCTTGAACTTCTTGTTCTAGAGTAAGGGAAATTTCTTTAGCTTCATCTAGATTAGTTGCATAGTATCTAATTGTTCTATCGTTACTCCAACAATGCGGACATATTTTTAAATATTCCCATTTACTTGAGTTCTTTTCATTTGTTAGAAGAACTATTTTTAAATCCTCATAACTATGGTAAGTAATCATTTGTAGAATTAAGCCTTCAATAAATGATTGTTTTATTTCGGCATTACCAATAATTGCGGTAATATTTTTTTCCACAAAAGATGTGGATATTGGTACATTTTCAAGCATTCTTGATTCTGCCCCTAGTTTATATACTTCTTGAAGTAAGTTATCTGAATCTAGGGAAAAATGTTCTTGTGGAAAACCAATTGAACCAGCAAGCTCTGTTGTACCTATTCCAAGACGTAAATCTAGAAAATCTGATTGATCAATTTCTCTTTCCCATAAATTTCTCTTTTTGCCATAAATTATTTCTTTCGTTTCTTGTAAAGGAAGATAGTTATCAATTAGTATTTGACGCTGAACTTTCATAGCGTTTTGAATTTCTGCGCGTTTTGATTCTACGTATTTTGTGTACATTTCTTGACGCATCTGTTCTTTTTTACGATTTTGTTTCTTTTGATACATCTTTGTTAGACTTGGCCATAAAATCATAGTAGATAACATTACACCTGTTGTTATTAATGATGGAGCGACTGCTTTAAAGTCTTTTGAACCATCTGCTAAACCTTGTAAAGCTGTTATACCAGTGGTTGCCGACATCATTGACATTGTAAGCATTGGACCTACTGTATAAATTAAAGGGGTTTTATCTTCCTCATGTTTTCCTGGAGGACTATCAATAGTAACATTTATTGGTTCTATTTTAGTTTTGAATCTTGGTGCACGATAAAAGTAATCATCTTCTTTATAGAATTCAACATTTTCTTCATCGGGATTATCCTTTTCTGTTTGATTTTGAATCCATGGATTAGCTGGTTCTAATAGTCTTTGGTCATAATTTACGATATTACTTATTCTGTTAATAATTATGGAGTCTTTTAAAACTATTATTTTTAATCCCATTATAAAAACTATGTCACCATATTCTAGTTGTTTAGAAGATATTGCTACATTATTGGCATAAGTTCCATATTTACTATTTAAATCTTGTACTACCCAAATTCCTTTATTATAAATTAGTCTAGCTTGTTGTCTTGAAACCAGTGGGTAGTTATAGCAAATAGTTGCTTGAGGATCATTACCAATTGTAATTTCACAATCTCCTCTAATATGTAACCTATTAATATTTGGTTCTATAGATGGTGAACAGTATAAAATTACATATTCATTATCAGTATTTATTTTTAAGAAGAAAAGGCTGTACTCACTTAAGATAGCTGATTCTATTTCATTTTCCCCTAACATTATTTTAGTTTCAAAGTCACTCTTAATTTTCCAGTGACCATCAAATTCTTCAACGTTAATTAGGTTTCTAGTGTTTCCTAGATAGTCATTATCAGTTATCCAGTAGTTTCCAGCTATTTTAGTTGGTAATGTAAAGTTGTATATTTTAGTTTTCTTAATTAGTCTAACTATCACTAGAAATCACCCTTTATTATTCTATTCTATGATAATTATAGCTTTTTTTCTAGGGTTTTACAATAGATAAAAATCTTTTTACGTCGAAAAGAGAGATTTAGTTTTTATTTTTTTGATTGTTACTTGTTTGATATTTTTATAAATTGGAATATTGATATTAAAATGATAAGTTAGTATCTAGAGCTGATTCTTTACTTAGGGTTTTTAAGTAGTTTTTTACACCTTTTGTTATGGACTTAGCTAATTCTTTTTGATAACTTGAAGATTGTAAGAGTCTTCGCTCGGTTGGGTTAGATAAATAACCCGTTTCTATTAAGACACCTGGTGTAGTTATGCTTTTATACATATATAAATTGGTCTTTTTTATTTCTCTTTTACTTTTCTGATTAGTTTTAAATTCATACATTATGGCTTCGGCTAGGATTTTGTTGTTTTTATTGATAGAGTTATATAAGACTTCGGCTCCTTTATGAGTAGAGTTTTGATACCAGTTTATGTGTATAGACAAATATAGGTTGCTTTTATTTTCTTTTATTTTTAAGAGTCGTCTATAGAGGTCTCCTCTTTTCTTTTTGGAGTCATATATTGAGGATAAGTCAATGTCTGAAGTTCTAATCATATAGACAATTGCTCCATTTTTAGTCAGTTCTTTTTCTAATGCTTTTGATATTTCTAGATTTAAGTCTTTTTCTTTGATTGAGTTATACATAGTACCTGGGTCCCTTCCACCATGACCAGGATCTATTGTTATAACGATACCTAGTAAAGGAAGAGTTTTTGCAGATATTAAGTCAAGTGATGATAATAGAACAATTATAGTTATAATTATTATTGTTTTTATTTTTCTTTTTAGCATGTTCTCACCTATTCAAGTATATGTAGTATGAGAAGGAATAGGAGTTTTTGGATAAAAAAAACTACTATTATTTGGGTAGTAGTAGCTTTTTTTACACAAAAAAAAATTCTTGGCAACTTCCTATTTTCGCATTCACTATCGTCGGCGTTAAGT
>ERZ1023658.168-NODE-168-length-25252-cov-13.859745_pt1 | contig 25252 bp, 17 predicted proteins | sample MGYA00380339_ERZ1023658 | MGnify/ENA primary metagenome ERZ1023658 (study PRJEB33179, sample SAMN07448981) | human gut metagenome | biome: Human-gut; feature: Human associated habitat; material: Faeces | host: Homo sapiens | place: India: Bhopal | collected... | reverse complement strand
CCCCTGCAAAGCGCTACGATTGGGTATGCCATCACTCCAAATCCCGTAAGACCCACAAAAAAACGCTTCGCTGAAGAATGGTAGGGAATGCACGTCGCGACTGTTGCGCGAGCCTGCATTTCCGCCTTCCTTAGCGAAGCGTCTATACGAGGTGTTATATCAAATGGGTGATTACTTCACCACATACTTCTTGCCGTTCTTGATGAGCACGCCCTTGGCGTTCTTGCCCACGCGCTGGCCAGCGAGGTTGTAAGCAGGAGCATTAGCGTCTGTTGCCTCGGTTGTAATGTTGTTGATACCTGTTGGTACAGGAGTCGAGATAGGAGCAAGCTCTTTAACGATTTTGCCGCTTAATTTAGCAGTAACAAGAACACCTGTTACGTCATAACCTTCGCCCTCAGAGATGGTAACATTAGTCTTGAACTTGTTGTAAATCATGACTTTATCAGTACCATTTGTAAGATATTGATTAGTATAAGTTCCTGAAGTTTCAGATATTATATTTGCATTCTCTACTGTTACAAGATCGCAAAGATATTTATTTGATGTGAGGTCTGCTACAGTAACCTTTGTAGGAACTGCGGTTTCTCCGTCTGTAATAGTTAACTTTTCAGCAGATGTATTTGCGGTCTTTTTAGCCTCAGGCAACTCGTTGAAAGGAGAGTATGTAACCTCTACTGTACCATTGATTACCTGATTTACATTTAATTCCAAATCTGTATTGAAGAACTGAATAGCACCTGATGCATCGCGAACATAGTACTCTGTGTTTGTTCCTGATTTTGTTGTGTAAACGTTCTTGTAAACTACTTGCGCATTCTTGAGAGTTAAAGTGGCAGTTGTTCCACTTGCCAAAGCCTTGAATGCAGCAATGTTTTCTGCTTTAGTTTCTTCTGCAGGAGGTGTTGGAGTTTCACCGCCACCTTGACCATCAGAAGTAATGTCAACTTTGTCTACATTAAATTGTCCAGCTTTAGTTTTTTCAGCTGTTCCATATTCGTTTTTGTCGCCAACTGTTAATGTTACAGATGAAGAACCATTGGTGTTTTCCCATGTTGCTGTACCACTATTTACATCCACGGTCATTGTGCCTTCTGATGCAGTTACAATGGCCCATTGTTTTTTACCCGCTTTAGATATAGTAAAGACCATTTTTGTCATTTTGGCACCGCTTATGGTAATGGTGTTCTTGGCATAGTGGCGTAGGTCTTTGGTACTGGCATTTTGGGTTGGTGCAGCTTGACCCTTATTTTTCTTTGCTGTAAATGTGAAGTCGCCTGATGTGAAAGTATAGCCGTTGTTTTCCTTGTTGTTTTCATCACTAACAGTTTTAACAGCAAGTTTTGTAAAATCAATGGTTGATACACCAGCAAAGCTGACATTAGCAATTAATGCCAATACAGCGATCATTGAAATGCGTAAAATTTTAATCATAAACGTAAGATTTAAAAGATTAATTAATGTTTTATTTAACTCTTAGGTGAAGAAATTGCAAACGAGCGCAATGAAAGACAACTTTCAGATTGCCGAGTGCTCTTATCTTCTTTTGCAAAATTAGGCAATAAATCTTAAACCATCCCGAAATATGGCAACTATTTTTTCATTAAAATCGTGATACAAGCAGGGGCCGGGTTTATGCCGACCCACAAAAAATGTCACAACCATTGAAATAAATCGGCGTGGTGGGCATCGATATTCCATCCGAGACTCCGACGGTTGCCATTCGGGGATGCGGACGGCCCCTAACAATCCTTACCCGCCCCCGCCAAGCGGTTGAAGGACGGTGCGCGTAATCGACGAAGCCGACTTCTTCATAATCTTTACGCTTCTTCCATTATCCACTCGCCAAGGGTGCGCTTGGCGCTGTCGTAGTTGACGCCAATCTTCACCAGCCGCTTGCCCGAGGCCGAATAGGGCACGAGATAGCCCTTGTCGTCTATCTGCTTGAGGGCCGCCTCGGCTGAGCCGTCATATTTCAGCTCTATCACGTAGATGGTGTCGGGCAGGTGGATCACCACGTCGGCACGGCCAGCGGCACTGTCCTCCTCCACCTTGGTATAAGCTCCCATAAGGCTGAAGATGAGGTAGAACACCGTCTCCACGTCGCGCTCGCTCTTGTTAGACAGGCGGTTGCTGATGCTCGCCAGGTAAGCGCGCATGCGCTCAAAGGCGCCATCGACGTCGTGGCGCAACAGGCTTTGCAGAAACTCTATCAAGAACGACTTGTTGTCGGTCACTATAGGCGATAGATAGTTGGGCGCGAGGCTGTTGAGCATTCCAAGCCTGACTTCCTTGTTGGGGTAGTCGAGGACGTAGGTGGAGAACATGGGGTCATAGCGCTTGATGGTGAGGTAGCCGCTCTGGTAGAGCAGCGGCAGCGCAGTGGTCATCTGCTCGGGCGACACGTCGAACTCGTCGACGGAGGCCGACTTGCCCTCTATGTCGCGGACGCCAACGTGGAACTTTCGCATCACGTTTATTATATACGACGGCGTGCCGGACCCGAACCAGTAGTTGCCAAGCTCTTGGTGCGACATGGCGAGGATGAGACTGAAGGGGTTGAACACGTCCTCGGAACGCTTGCTGAAATGGTAGCCGTCATAATATTCGGTGAGCCGCGAGAGCATCTCGTCGTAACCCACGCCCTGGCTATCGGCCAGCAGCTCCACGTCGCGCCGCATCGTGGTCGTCAGCTCTGCCTTGCTGATGCCGCAGATGGCGGAGAACTGGTCGGACATGGATATGTTGTTGAGATTGTTCAGCTCGCTGAAGATGCTGAGCTGCGAAAACTTCGTGATGCCAGTGATGAACACGAACTCCAGCCACGGGTCGAGCATCTTCAGCGGACTGTAGAAGTTTTGCATCAGGAGCCTCAGCTCGCGCAGGTTCTCCTCCTCGTGCACCACGTCGAGCAGCGGAGCGTCATACTCGTCGATGATGACCACGACCTTCTGCCCCGTCTTCTCGTAGGCTTTCACCACGAGATCCTTCAGGCGGATATTGGCATCCTCCTTCTCGCTCTTGTAGCCGAACAATGCCTCATGGTCGGCGAGGATGTCGTCGAGATAACGCCCGAGCCGCTCCTTGTCCATGTGCTTGGCGCCGCTCATGTCGAAGTGGAGCACGGGGTGCCTCACCCATTCCTTCTCATAGTCGGCTATGGCGAGACCCTTGAACAGCTCCTTGCGACCGGCGTAGTAGGCATGGAGCGTGGAGGCGAAGAGCGACTTGCCGAACCGCCTCGGGCGGCTCAGGAAGATGAACTTCAAGCCTCGCTTCAAGAAGTCGACTATATACCTTGTCTTGTCCACGTAGACATAGTTGCCCTCGACGATGTTCCGGAACGTCTGTATGCCGATGGGGTATCTCCTTATCTCCTCTTCCATGTTGTTTTCCTTATTTTGTCGCTAAGTTACGAAAAAAACATGAGCCAACAAGCCGCTAAGAAAAATAAATGGTATAAATTTGCACTGAAACATTATTTTTACGACAAGACATGAACAAACAACTAATCGGCAAGTCGATGGCTACGTTAGCGTTAGCCGCGCTGTCCACATTCTCGGCCACGGCGAGCGACAACGTGAAGGCCCCCGCGCCAATACTCCCCCTACCCCAGCAGAAGCAAGTGGACTGGCAGAAGATGGAGACCTACGCCTTCATACATTTCGGCCTCAACACGTTCAACGACCGCGAGTGGGGCTATGGTGACTCCGACCCCAAGACCTTCAACCCCAAGCGTCTCGACTGTGAGCAGTGGGCGCGCACCCTCGTGGCCGCCGGCATGAAGGGCGTCATACTCACGGCCAAGCACCACGATGGATTCTGCCTGTGGCCCTTCGCCGGCAACGACTACAACGTGAGCCGCTCGCCATGGCGCGACGGCAAGGGCAACGTGGTGCGCGAGATGGCCGACGCGTGCAAGAAATACGGGCTGAGGTTCGCCGTCTACCTCTCGCCGTGGGACCGCTCGCGCGCCGAGTATGCCACGCCGCAATACCTGCCCTATTTCTACGCCCAGCTGCGCGACCTCATGACCAACTACGGCAAGGTGTTCGAGGTGTGGTTCGACGGTGCCAACGGCGGCGACGGCTACTATGGCGGCGCAAAGGACAGGCGCACCATAGACCGCAAAAACTATTACAACTACCCTCGCATCTTCGAGATGCTCGACAGCCTGCAACCGCAAGCCGTGGTCTTCGGCGACGGCGGACCCGGATGCCGATGGGTGGGCAACGAGAAGGGAGTGGCCGGAGAGACCAACTGGGCTTTCCTGCGCAAGGGCGAGGTGTATCCAGGCTATCCCAAATACCCGGAGCTGCAATATGGCCACGCCGACGGCAACCAGTGGACGGCGGCGGAGTGCGACGTGTCCATTCGCCCGGGATGGTTCTACCACCCCGAGGAGGACGACAAGGTGAAGTCGCCTGAGCAACTGGCCGACCTCTACTATCGCAGCGTGGGCCACAACGCCACCTTCCTGCTCAACTTCCCCGTGGACCGCGACGGGCTGATCCACCCTGTCGACTCGGCTAACGCCGTGGCCTTCCACAAGATAATAGAGCGCGAGCTGGGCCACAACATCGTGGCAGGCATGGCGCCCAAGGTCTCCAGCACGCGTGGCAAGCAGTTCGCGGCAAAGGCCATGACCGACAACTCGTGGGACACATATTGGGCCACGCCCGACGGGGTGACGACTGCCGACATAGAGTTCCGCCTGAAGAAGCCGCAGCCCATGAACCGCATCATGCTGCAGGAATACATACCCTTGGGGCAACGCGTAAGGAAGTTCAGCGTGGAATATCTCGCCGACGACGGCTCGTGGAAAGCCGTGGAGCAGCCCGAGCAGACCACCACGATAGGCTATAAGCGCATAGTGCGCTTCGCCACGGTGAAGACGAAGGGCATACGCGTGCGCATCCTCGACGCGCGTGGCCCGCTGTGCATCAACAACGTGGGCGTTTACTATGGCGGCAAGGACGCGCAACTATCGTGGAGCAAGGACGCCGAAGACATCACCTCGCTGCCACTCACCGTCAACGAGACGGCCGACGACGCCATCGTGATAGACCTGGGCAAGGCCACCGACGTCAGCTCGCTGCAATACCTGCCCATGCAGGGCGACAAGCCCACGGGACTCATCCACAGCTACACCGTCAGCACCTGCGACGCCAACGGCAACGCCATGGCCACGCTCGCTTCGGGAGAGTTCTCCAACATACAGAACAACCCGATAACGCAAACCGTCAGCTTCAAGGCCACGAAGACGCGATACCTCAAGCTGAAGGCCGACCGCATGGTGACGCCGGGCGAGAAGATCCGCTTCGCCAAGATAGGCGTGAAATAACAAGACACCCGACAGGCACCACATACACACCGTCCTCACGCCGTATGGCGTATCTTGTGGTGCCGGTAAGTATCATGAGGAATGATGGCGCCTTCATCTTCGTGGTGTCGATTTTAGAGGCGAGGAGCTTCAAGTTCTTTGCCCCTTCTTCTATGTTGTTCTCAATGTCAGCGCAAATGGTGTTGACTGATACTTGCCGTTTTGATTATGCATGCATAAGTTAGCGAAAATACATTGAAAATGAACGGAACTCCATTTCTTTTATGCAAGATGTGGCAATTTCATTATACAACTTGTGGATGTTTCATTATGCCAAATGTGGATGTTTTACCATGCCATTTGTGTACTGTCAAGGTTCCGCCCAGGAAAACAAGACAATAATAAGAGTCCGTGACGGCACGTGCCGCCACGGATTTTTTTTGGATGAATCTTGGAATGGCACTTCACGCATTCCCTCATAAAAATGTAAAATTCCTTGGCCGTTCCCTCATAAATGTGTATCTTTATGCCCGACATTCCCTCATAAAAATGTATCAGCAGATGGAATATTCCCTCATAAAAATGTGATTACAGTCGGGGCTTTCCCTCATATAAGTGTAGAGAACGTGAAAGCCAAGTCGCTTTACACCTTCATCAACCACGACTTCGCCTCCTATCATCTGAAAGGCATACGTTTCTCCATGCTCGGCTTCCAAGAACAAGGATGGATGGAGAACGTGCCACTGTTCGCGGCAAGGGAATATATCTCGCGAAATAGGGAAACGCCTATGTTAAAATAGGGGGAAAGGACGCCGTGGCCCACGCTTTTGCCGTAACTTTGCAAGCAGAACAATAAAAAAACACAAAGAACATGATGGGCAAGTCATTCATTATCGGCATGTCGGCACTGCTGCTTCTTGGCAGTTGCGACACTTACACGGGCACGGGCGCCTACATGGGCAGCACCCTTGGCAGCATCTTCGGCTCGGCCATCGGCGGAATAGCAGGAGGGCCTCACGGCAGCGACGTGGGCACGATAGTTGGCATGGTGGGCGGTGCCGTAGCAGGAGCCGCCATTGGCCAGGCCACCGACCAGAAGCAGCAGGCGCAGCGCGAGGCCGACATCGCCGACATGCGCGCCAGGAGGGCCGAGAGGCAGGCAAGGAGACAAGGCTCGTATGGCAACGACAACACGTATGGCCATGGCAACAACTATGGCTATGACAACAACTATGGCTATGACAACCAAGGCTCCGACTACAGCGGCAGCGGCTTCGACGCCAACAACGGAGGCGACGACCGCATATACGACTTCAAGGGCTCCGACTACAGCGGCAACTACAGCGCGAAGCAGCCTGACGTGAACATGCCCATGCAGTCGAGTGTGGACAACCTGGCCGAGAACCTGAAATACACGCCCGACATAGAGATAAAGAACGCGCGCTTCGTGGACGACAACCAAGACGGCAAGATAGAGCGCGGCGAGCTGAGCAAGGTCATATTCGAGGTCTACAACCGCGGCAACCACACGCTCTACGACGTGGTGCCCACGGTGGTGGAGGCCACGGGCAACCGCCACATCATGATCTCGCCAAACATGCACGTGGAGTCGATACAGCCGGGCAAGGGCATTAGGTACACCGCCCTGGTGAAGGCCGACAACCGCCTGAAAGACGGCAACGCACAATTCTGCGTCAGCGTGGTGCAGGGCGACAAGAAGATTAGCAAGGTGTACGAGTTTGACATACCCACGGCAAGGTGATTATCGCCACGGGCGATATATATAATCGGCACGACCCAGCAAGACACACGATATTTCTTTTCAAACACGGATAGTACGGATTAAACGGAAAAAGGCGGGGCAGCGTCTCACGACGTCGCCCCGCTCAAGATTAAACAACCAATAAAAGAAATAGATTGCTAATTTTTACCTTTATCTGATGAACAGCAGCTCACGATACTTAGGCAGCGTCCAAAGCTCGTCGGCCACCACAAGCTCGAGCTTGTCTATCTGGTAGCGTATGGACTGGAACCATGTCTCCACGGTGTCGTGGTAGGCCACGGCCTTCTCGCGCTCGTCGGCGATCTTGTTTGCCACCTTGCGGGCGTTGACCATGTCTTCCACGTCTTTCTCGATGATGGCGGTGCGCTCGGAAATCTGCTCGATGATGTTCATGATGCGGTCGGAGAGCTGCTTGCCCTTCTCGGCGCCGTAGATGACCATGAGGTTCTGCACGTCCTTTGAGAGCATGGCCTGGTAGTGGGTCGCCACAGGTATGATGTGGTTGAGCGAGAGGTCGCCCAGCACGCGTGCCTCGATCTGCAGCTTCTTGGTGAAGGTCTCCCATTTCACCTCGTTGCGGGCCTTGAGCTCGTTCTCCTTCATTACCGACATCGACTCGAACATCTTGACGGTCTCCGGGTCGAGGTAGCGGTCGAAGATTACCGGTGCCGACTTCTCGGTGTCGAGGCCGCGCTTTCCGGCTTCCTCCACCCACTCGTCACTATATCCGTTGCCGTCGAAGTGGATCGGGGCGCAGGTCTTGATGTCGTCTTTCACCACGGAGAGGATGGCGGTGAACTTGTCCTCGCCCTTGGCTATGAGGGCGTCGACACGCTCCTTGAAGCTTGTCAGAGCCTCTGCCACGGCGGTGTTGAGCACGATTTGCGCACTGGCGCAGTTGGCCGAAGAACCCACGGCGCGGAACTCGAAGCGGTTGCCGGTGAAGGCGAACGGTGACGTGCGGTTGCGGTCGGTGTTGTCGCGCATGATGTCGGGAATCTCTGGTATGTCTATCTGCACGCCTTCCTTGCCCTTGATGAGCAGCGCGTCCTTGTCAGAGTTCATGATGTGCTCAAGTACGCCCGATAGCGACTTGCCGAGGAACGACGAGATGATTGCTGGAGGTGCCTCGTTGGCGCCCAGGCGATGGGCGTTGCCGGCGTCCATGATGCTGGCCTTGAGCAGTCCGTTGTGCTTGTAGACGGCCATGAGCGTCTCCACGGTGAAGACCACGAAGCGCAGGTTGTCCTCGCGCGTCTTGCCTGGTCCATGGAGCAGGATGCCGGTGTCGGTGGAGAGCGACCAGTTGTTGTGCTTGCCCGAACCGTTGATGCCGTCGAAAGGCTTCTCGTGGAGCAGCACCTCGAAGCCGTGCTTGTGGGCCACGCGCTTCATGAGCGACATGAGCAGCATGTTGTGGTCCACGGCGAGGTTGGTCTCCTCGAAGATAGGAGCGCACTCAAACTGGTTAGGGGCCACCTCGTTGTGGCGTGTCTTTACAGGTATGCCAAGTTCGAGAGCCTGGATCTCGAGGTCCTTCATGAAGGCCTGCACGCGCTCAGGGATGGTGCCGAAATAGTGGTCGTCCATCTGCTGGTTCTTGGCGCTCTCGTGGCCCATGAGCGTGCGTCCGGTGAGGATGAGGTCGGGACGCGCGGCGTAGAGGTCCTCGTCGACGAGGAAATACTCCTGCTCCCATCCCAGGTTGGAGATGACCTTCTTCACGTCGGGATAGAAATAGTGGCACACGTTAGTGGCGGCCACGTTGACGGCGTGGAGGGCACGCAGCAACGGTGCCTTGTAGTCGAGGGCCTCGCCGGTGTAGGAGATGAAGATGGTTGGTATGCAGAGCGTGTCGTCGATGATGAACACGGGGCTCGTGGGATCCCATGCCGAGTAGCCGCGCGCCTCGAAGGTGGAGCGTATGCCGCCTGAGGGGAAGCTGGAGGCGTCGGGCTCCTGCTGCACGAGGAGCTTGCCAGAGAACTCCTCTATCATGCCGCCCTTGCCGTCGTGCTCTATGAAAGAGTCGTGCTTCTCGGCGGTGCCTTCGGTGAGGGGCTGGAACCAGTGGGTGTAGTGGGTCACGCCGTTCTCGTCGGCCCATTGCTTCATGCCCTTTGCCACGGCGTCGGCGATAGAGCGGTCGAGCGTGGCTCCGTTGTCGATGACATCAATCAACTTCTGATAGACATCAGCGGGCAGATACTTGTACATCTTGGCGCGGTTGAACACCTTCTTGCCAAAATACTCTGATGGGCGCTCCACGGGAGCGATCACCTCGACTGGCTTCTTGTGCGAAGCAGTCACTACGGCATCAAATCTTTCGTTGGTCATACTTATAAAATGATATTAGGGATTTGCTATATTATGATGTTTAGCCTTTACAGCTTTTTTATTCTCTCCATGGCCTCTTCCACGTCCTCGCGGTTGCCGAAGCTGGTTAGGCGGAAGTAGCCTTCGCCCGAGGGTCCGAAGCCCACGCCCGGCGTGCAGACCAGGCCGCAGCCGTAGAGCAGGGTGTCGAAAAATTTCCACGAGCCCATGCCGCCCGGCGTGCGCACCCAGAGGTAAGGGGCGTTCTCGCCGCCGTAGACGTCGTAGCCCAGGCCCACGAGGGTCTCGCGCATGAGGCGCGCGTTGTCCATGTAGTAGGCTATCGTCTCGCGGGTCTGGCGGTGGCCCTCCTCAGAATAGGTGGCCTCGGCGGCGCGCTGCGAGATGTATGAGGTGCCGTTGAACTTCGTCGACTGGCGGCGCTCCCACAGGGCGTTGAGCGACACGTCCTTGCCGTCGAGCGTCTTGGCCATGAGGTCCTTTGGTATGACGGTGTATCCGCAACGCACGCCCGTGAAGCCGGCTGTCTTGGAATAGGAGTGGAACTCTATGGCGCACTTGCGCGCGCCCTTTATCTCGTAGATGGAGTGTGGTATGTCGGGGTCTTGGATATAGGCCTGGTAGGCGGCGTCGTAGAGGATGATTGACTCGTTGTGGAGCGCGAAGTTGACCCACTTGCGAAGCTCGTCCTTGGTGAGCACCGTGCCCGTGGGGTTGTTGGGGTAGCACAGGTAAATCATGTCGACGCGGTGGTCGGGCAGCGCGGGCGTGAAGTTGTTTTCGGCGGTGCAAGGCAGGTAGGTGATGTCGGCCCACTTGCCGTCGACGAATTTCCCGGCACGCCCTATCATGGCGTTGGAGTCGGCATAGACGGGGTAGACGGGGTCGGTCAGGGCCACGCTGTTGTCCCACCTGAGCAGCTCCTGGATGTTGGCGGTGTCGCTCTTGGCTCCGTCGTTGATGAATATCTCGTCCTTGTCGAGGTGTATGCCGCGGGTGAGGAAGTCGCCCTTCATGATGGCCTCGCGCAGGAAGTCGTAGCCGTGCTCAGGGCCGTAGCCGCGGAAGGTGTCGATGTGGCCCATCTCGTCGGAGGCCTTCTTCATGGCCTCCACCACGGCAGGCGCCAAGGGGCGGGTCACGTCGCCAATGCCGAGGCTGATGACGCGCTGCTTGGGATGCGACACCTTGAAGGCCGTGACGCGCTTGGCGACGTCGGCGAAGAGGTAGCTGCCCGGAAGACGGAGGTAATATTCGTTTACTAATGCCATTGTTTCTCTCCTTTTTTTGATTTTAATGGTTGTCTAATGTCTCTTTGTTGTCCTGTAAACACTTATCTATGTCATGGTTCCATCTCGCCGTCGAAGACTATCTCCGCCGGCCCTGTCATCCTGACGTGGTTGTCGGCGCCCCACTCTATGTGCAGCGTGCCGCCGTCCATGACGATGTCGGTTTGCCGTGGTGCCCTGCCCGTGGCGGCCGCGGCCACCGCCGTGGCGCAAGCCCCAGTGCCGCAAGCCATGGTGATGCCTGAGCCTCGCTCCCACACGCGGGTGCGGATGGCCTGGACGTCGCCACTGGAAGGCCGCGTCTCGGCAAACTCGATGTTGCAACGCTCGGGGAAGCTGCTGGAGAACTCCAGGGCGCGTCCCCGGGCGGCAACGTCTATCTCTCTTACCTTACTGACGAAATTGACATAATGTGGATTGCCCATCGACACGAAAACGCCATCCGTGCCGTCGGGCCGCGTGCCGGTGTACAGCTCAGGGTCCTCAAGGCGTGGCTCGCCCATGTCGACCGTCACGCTCGTCACCTTGCCGCCCTCCACGTGAAGCTGGAGCACCTTGATGCCGGAAAGCGTCTGCAAGCGCACGGTGTCGCCCTTGAAGAGGCCGCGCTCGTAGACATACTTGCCTATGCAGCGGCTCGCGTTGCCACACATCATGGCCTCGGAGCCGTCGGCGTTGAAAATGCGCATCGAGAAGTCGGCAACGGAGGGGTCGGAAGGCGCGCCAATGAGCACCAAGCCGTCGGAGCCGATGCCGAAATGGCGGTCGCTCCATTTGATTGACGTGGACGACGGGTCGGCGACATTATATAATAATGTGTTGACGTAAACATAATCGTTGCCCGCGCCCTGCATCTTCGTAAAAGGTATCTTCGTGACCTTTTGCGAGGCTTTTGCCTCTGAACACTTATCTGTAACCGATGCGCCTGTTGACATTTTGTTAAGCTCTATTTCTTTTAAATGAACGCTTTGTGCTGTTCACGGTGCAAAGTTACAACAAAATGACAGTAACCAAAAAATTTTTCTTCTAAAATTATGGAAGTTTTGGCATTTTCCATCAATTTGTTAGGATGCGGCCTCCGAAACCTTACAAATTGCATTACACGAAGCACAAAATACTTACATATCGTCATATTAGCAACAATAGATGTAACATATCGTCGCATTATCAACCATAATTCCGACAATATGCGTAACTTTGCAACCGAATTAAGAGCAAAAAGTAAGATTGCTCACGGAATACTTAATTATAACCTATAACTGACCTGCTTTATATATACACACGGGCCAACAAGCTCAAAAAACGCGCGACGCTGTGAAGCGTAGCGCGTTTTTTTTCGCGTTGCCGTCTTGCCAAGGCCGCTGGATGACCAGAAACACTGCCCCACCCCACATCGGCCACGCCCATGACATGATGTTGAATTGTAAAATATTATTGCCGAAATTTAACACTTGGAAACAGGGTCAAATAGAGCGGAAAAAGGGTAGCCTTTCGCCCTTTCACAACGCCGCCGGCGGCTTTTCGTCCATTTTTGTTTGCCGTTACGGTGCAATCGCGTCGCCGTTACACCGTAATCGCAGCACGATCTCACCGTAACGGCAACGCGATAACACCGTAACGGCGACGCGATTGCACCGTAACGGCGACACCATTTTAGCTAATCGGCAACGCACGGAAACCGCCAAAAACATAACCAGTTAATAATCAACCATTTACCAAAACAGCCCATAATCGCGTCATTTCCACGCAAGCGACACCTCGGTTGAAAAAAATCGATTCTCAGACGACCATTTGTAAATTATTATGATGGTTTGCTTTGCAGGGGCGGCCCCTAATCATCCCTACCCAGACACTGCAATGCACGCGAATGCTCACCTATGCATATTCGTTTTATCCATGCCATATCCGTTTGAAAAAAACACCAGGTCTTCCTTGCAGGGTGCTGCACCTGGAAGGAAGACCTGATTGCTTAATTGTATGTCAACAATACTGATCCTATATTGTTGGCTATCAGTTAAACTCTATATATCCGTGATTGTAGTCTAACGACACCTTTCCAAATTTGGAAAGAGCAGTTTGACCCAAAAGCAAAGGTGCCTGAATGTTGTCCACGACAGTGGCTTGGACATTGTGCAACATGATGTCGCCAATTTTCACCGCGCGCAAATTGACCACTACACCCGTGGATATTCCTCCAGAGGCATCTTGCATTTGTGAAGAACCCAAAATGTCATCGTCTGAGATCAAGCCCTGACGATACATCACCATTGCTTCAGCGCTTGAAAGCAAAATGCTTGACGCGCCGGTATCAAAAATGAAACGAAGATTAAGGCCATTGACTTCTATTGGGACATAATAGACCCCATTTTCCTTAACCATGCGTATTCGCGTGTGCTCCGTCACCCGGTCATCTCTTGACTCGACCCGGTTGACCGTCGTCTCATTAGCACGCGAATGCCTGTTCCTGTATCCTGACTTATGGACACAAGAAGCAGACACTACCACAAGGCATACGGCCACGATGCTGCGAAGGGTTTCAGTTCTTTTCATCCTGTATTACGTTTTTGGGCAGTATCTGAATCAAGAATCGCTGGTTTTTCTTCTCATCCGCCTCACGCATGGAGCGAGTGTCAAGCGTTCCGTCACCGCTGCCCGATATCTGTATCTCGCAATTGTCGCCAAAATCAAGATGCCTGTCTTCAGTCCAATACTTGAACAATCCATAAGCCCTGTCATAGCTTAAAGGATAGTTGGCAGAGAAGCCATCGCGCAAGTTGGACGCCTGTCCTTCTATTACCAATATATATTGCGCGTCATGATGGCGGAGAAGAAAGTTCCTGATTTCCACGCCCGCGGCATAAAGCTCATCTTTGGTCTTGTCGTCTATGTTCTTGATACTGCTAAGACCGACAGGATATTCCACCTTGATGTTCAGAACATACTTTTTATATTCTGGACGATAAGTGAAATACTCCCTGTTCAAGTCCTTGGTGGAATTGACCACATTCTCTATGTCCTCCAATTGCTGCTCTGTCACTTCCATCCTCTTGTGCAGAAGCACTATGACAAGGACAAAGAGCACAAGCATGATAAAGAACAGGCTCGTCATAAGGTCGGAATAGCTCGTCCAGAAAAAAGACTCTTTCTGCTTCTTCATTGATGTCCTGTTTTTTGTGCTGAAGCGGAATCACTGGCCGTGTTTTCTTTCGTTGCCGAGTTGGCAACGAGCGTATCTTTTTTGGCCACGCTGTCTGATTGCACCACCATGTTTCCGCCCATCTGTTCTTGCGAGTCGCTGACGTTTGCGGCAGAATAGGAAATCCAACTGTTGGCAACAGAGGCTCCGGCAATAATGGTCAAGAGAGCTATCACCGCCACTTTCATCCACATCGGTATGAATATCTTCGCAGAGCCTCCGCCTTTGCCAGAGGAAGAATAATCCAATGACTTTAGCGCATGCTTTATCTCGCTGGTCATGTTCTGGTTGGCCTGCGTGATACCGGTCACCATCTTTCTGTTAGATTCCGCTATGCTGCCAGAGAGCGCTTGCAGCTGTGAAGGAAGCTTGGTAATATCCTCCAGCCGCTTGGCAAGGTTAGGTATTTGGCTTATCTGCCTGTCAAACTCATTGCGCACCTCTTGGCTCATGTCTTGAAGCATCTGCTTCTCCTGATCAAGGAAGGTTTGCAGACCTTGAGCATGATCGTCGATAGCCTTCTTCAGTTCATCGACCGACGTTGAAGAAGATGTCTTGAGCCTTTCCAAGGCCCCCTTGACATATTCGTCCACATTATCGACGGACTTTCCAATCGCTTGCTTGCGCTGGTCGATTTCACCCAATTCCGTCTTGAAGAAGTTCTTTATGCTCGACAATGTGTCTTTCAACTCCATAAGGAGGTAGACCATGTTGGTCTCTGAGCTCAGTTGTCTCCGGAAAGCCTCTATCTCATTGGTGTAGCCCTCGATGCTGTTAAGATAGAAATTAAACTGTTCCAACTTGTCGGTACAAGCACTGAGAGCATTCAACACCTTGACATTAGCCGTGGCCATCTTGGTTACATTCATTTGCTGAATGGTCTTGATGATGTCTGCCTGTATGGAATAAGACTCATTGATCTGGTTCAAGGTCTGTCCCAGTCCCTGAGTGTTTTCCCTGAACGTGTCGTTGAACCTGTTGAGATTGTCAACAAACCTGGAGAAGGAATCTGAGATGTCGTTGGGGAGCTTTGGCAGCAAAATAGACTGCACCCATGACAGGAACTTGTTTTTACCTTTCTCTTCCTCTCTCTTGAAACGCTTGAAGAGCACGGAGTTGACAGTCGTCAACAAGATTCCAAATATACTCGCCACCATTGCCAACGCGACACCTGCCAGCAGGTCGTTGATGCCACTGGCGGCACCATTCATGGCCAAGGTCGCGCTTTCCACCGACTTTGATCCGCTTGTCATCAAGCTGGATATGCTGTCTTCATGTAGCAAGCAGAACAAGCCCACGATCACACCTGCCATTGTGCCAGCAAGGCCACAATAAAGCGGCACTGGCATCTGGGCATTGATCTCATCCTCTATGGTCTCGCAGTTTCTGTCAACCGCGTCTTTCAAGATGTTATAATCAATAACCGAGCCTTGGCTGTTACCCAAATAGTCGTTGATGTTATCTTTTATCAGCTCAAATATAGAGTTACCATCTCCCTTAATTCCTGATACCGTCTGACGATCTTCATTTGTCTTAATAGCCCACGACGACGGTGCGGAAAAGATGTTACGAAACATGAGCATCCTTTTCAAGTTCTTCACAAAGAAAGATACCTGAAAGGCGATGACCACAAGTACTATTATTCCTACGACAATCATATCAATTCAATTTGAGTTTCAACTTCTCCACTACTTTCCATAGGTCGCCATCCCTTACCACAGTTCCATGACCTTGCGAGATGATTGCCTGGGCATCTTTAATTTTCTTGGAGTCGACGGTAAGTTGTACCACTTGATCAATTTGGTCAGCAGACTTGATTCTGTTCAGGTCTATCAACTCAAATTTTCCCTTACTCAAAGAAGGGTCATCAAAAGTCACCTTGAAAGGCTTGGCAATATCAGACGTGTTAAAAGCTTTCACGAAATAGCCTTTAGAGTTTATCCCAAAATATTTGACTTGCGACAAACCGTTTTCCCTCGGCGACTGCTGTCCGATAGCCTGTAGCCTTGCCTCTATCAAGCTTATTCTTTCCTGTAAAGCCTTTAATTTCTCCGACATTCTTCTTTCCGCCTCTGCCTCGCCCATTGGTCTTCTTGCCAGGGGGACTTGCTTTTGTGACAATGAAACTTGCTTCAATTGCTCAAGTTCTTTTTTCAACTGTCTGCGCTTGCCGCTTTCCCTCTTAAGCCTAAACGACATTATCACCATACCTGCCAGTGCGACGATGCTGGCACAAGAAGAAACAAGCAACAACCTATCTTCTTGTACCTTTTGTCGCACTGACGTATTCTGATCGCTTTCCACGGAACCAGTCTTACCTTCGACGGCTGCTGCGGTGCTGTCGTGCTTGGCTGTGGCTTGTGCTTCAATGCTGTCTGCCGCCGTTTCTCCCATTACGGATACTGAAAACAGGCAAATGACTATCAATAATGCAAAATGCTTCATGTCAATATTCTTTAGAATGTAAAACCGTAAAAATCTTGTCAGTCAACGCATACAAGGCTCCCTTCACCGGGTAGAAGAACGCTGTTTCCTCTATCTGCTCTCCTTTCCGCTCGCGATGTGCGTCAAGGGCTTTGGCCAGGTAAGTGTCAAGATTCTGCTTGCACACATCCTTTGCCAAATCCAGCGACTTTTGGCTCATCTGAAAGTTATTAGAGAAATTGAAAGCCTTGTTCATGTCAACAAATATAAAATCGAAGAATCTGGAAACCTCGTCCACGACATCATCCTCATACGCTTTGGTGATGGCTCCGTATTCCTTTGCGGAATCGGCGAAGCCGTCTCCTGTGGCTTTCAAGATGACGCACTTTCCACGGTCGTCGATGTTGCCATCGGTCATCAGGCCGCCCTTGCACGTGGCTTCTTTTGGCGCGGATCCGTCTGACAGGCCAAGGATGCACAAATGGGGACAGGCAATTCCCGACACTTTCTCTATCAACATGCGCGTGTAGTTGGTAAGCACACCTGCCACGTCGGGTGTCAGAGCCATGACAATCTTGCTGCCGTTGCCACTGAAAGTCAAGTGACGTGGCATGAACGTTTCATTCTCTGCACAGCCTTGATTGGCTACCTTGACAATCTTCGCGAGATGGTAGATGATGGCAGAATAGTAAAGCAAGAACACGATCTTGAACTTGTCGTCGGCTTGCAGGTTGTACAGGAAGTTCACACTCCTGACATTGATGTCGTTTTTGGCAATCAGCGAATTGTCTTTTAAGCTAAACAAGAAGGAAGCCATGTTGACAGGATCCTGATTGTCTTCATTGTCAAAGACATCAAGCAACTCCTTGAGTTGACCATTGTTTGCCAAGACATTCCTGAAACTTTGCTTGAAGTGCTCCACGATGCCATTGAGGGAATTAACCTTGGAGAATGGCGTGGAGAACAGGTCGTTTGTCGCGAACCTGAACGACGTGACATAGCTCACTTCACCCTTATTCTTGGAGAATGCCATGTCAGTGGTGCCGCCGCCAATGTCAACGGAAACGATTTGCGAGGCATTAGGGTTAGTCTCATAGAATGCCTTGACAGGCGCGGACGACTCCGTGACCGAAGCCGTGACCCCATACTCATCGAAATACTTCTTATACGATTCATCCCAAATTCTCTTCAAGTCGGCCATGCGGGCCTGTTCCATGCTGATAGGATAGAACCATGTGATTTTGGTCTTTTTCAAGTCTCCATCGTTCAAGACGACCTTGTTGCGAATCATCAGCATCAGGCAATCGATGTATTTCTCCAAAATGGTCTTCGAAGCCAGGTCATTGCCCCACTTGATGTCGAAATACATCTGGTTGTAAGTCAAGTTCTTTCGCTTGTCGTAGGTAAAAGGTATGTTCACCAAGGCAAAAGCGTCTACACGAGCGTTCCAGTCAATGTTGCGCTTGGCAGACAGCACCGTACGGTTTGGGAAACGGAAGTCGCTCCCTGTCCCCAATTCTCCGGGTAAGAAGTCTTTTTCCATCATGGGAATCTCATCCAGCAAGTCCAATTCTACGTGCGCAACGTCATTAACTGTTTGCAGGAACATCTGACACACCTGAGAGTCTGTCTTGTCGAAACCGAATACCATGGGGGTTATCTTGCCAGTGCTGCTGTTTGGAACGGCATATTCCACCAGCGTGTTTGACGTGCCCAAGTCAACGGAGAAATCGAACTGGCGATTACCTATTCTGTTCTTGAATATAGGTACTATTATGCCTTGTACTTCCCTGTTGACATCAGAGACTTGGATGTAATCGAAAGCCTTGTGCTCCAAGGTATAATTCTTTGCCTTATATGGCTCGCTCGTGGTGTCACAGGGATTCCTCACGGCACATGGTGTGTCTATTTCGTTGCTTCCCTTGAACACATGATAATCGAAATCAAGGTCACGACGGCAGACGCATGACAATGTGTAGAAAGCGTCGTTGTCGATGGCAAACTTAAAGTTTGGCATTACAAGCCCTGCAAAATCGAACTCACGAACCGCTCCCTCGTTTCGTTCACGGTCGGGCATGCAGTCGTGGTTGTCGTTGTCATAGTAGGTGCGGGAATAGACCACACACCTCACCTGCCCGTTTCCCCTGATTGGCACACGCAAAGTGACACGGACACCCGATGAAGGCTTGGTCTCCATCTCTATCATGTTGTGGCCATTCACTGTCCCCATCAAGTCGGCAGTGGTGAAATAATCAAAAAATCGCTTTTTCAACGGAAGCAAGTATGACATCTGACTTTCGTTGAAACGGAAGAAAATGTTGCCCGAGAAGAAATTCTCGCTGTTCAGAGTGTGCGGAACCTTAACGATATAATCTTCAAGAAAATCTGAAATCGTAAGCCACGGCTGTCGCAAGTTGCCAGGGTTGGGCAACTTGCGATTGTTCAATTCGTTGTCGTCATAATATGGGGCCTTGTTCTTGTCTCCCCATTTATCCTCGGTGTATTTCAAGTTGGCATAGTTGATGCCGGCTTCAACAGGAAGGACCAAGGGGAAGGGATGGTTGGTATCATCGAGCAACTTGGAGGCAATCTCAAAGTCGCTGTCAACACAAGGTTTTAGTTTCTTCTTCAATATCGGGAATCCCGTCACTTCCACGTGGTCGGTGGTGCCCACTTCTATCTGCTCAAAATCGTCGGCTGTCTGGATGTTGTCCAATATTTGCCTCTTGTCAATGGGATAGCGGTCTCTCACCAGCGACAGGTAATCGTCCACCTCCTTGAAATCCCTGGCAAAGGCAGGAATGGTGTTGCGCAAGTAGAACCAGAGTTTCACGTATTCGAAGTCCCTCTTGTAAAGCGGCGCGAAATCCATGTCGAAAGGCTTGTCCTGCCCAAAACTGAACACGTCGGAGATGGCTTGCAACTTGTTGGCCGTGCTGAAGAACAAGGTCCTTGGCGACGTGGCTCCTATTACCTGGAGATGATTGTCGCCATTGTCGTATCTCAGCAAGTATATCTTGTCCATTTTGGAGAAGTTGAACGACTTGCTGTCGGATTCAAGGTATTTCAGCAACGTGTCCCCCAAAGAATGGTGCCTTTCGTCCACCTCGTCCTCCTTAAGTTTGGTGGCCATGGAGCGCAAGTCGACCGCAACTATCTTTAGCTTGTCGGAGAACTTGTCTATGTTGAAGAACAGCTCACCCACGTCGAGCGTATCGGAAACGGTGCGGCCGTAGATGTCGTCCGCGTCCAATTTGCCAGTCTTCACGATTTCGCGAAACGCGTCTTTCACCAGCTGCATACGGGCGAAAGGCGACGGGATGGATGTTATGTCGTAAAACTTTGATGCCTTGATCGTGTCTTTGATCTGGGCGCGGTTGGAGGAGTCGTAGGCGTAATTGACTTGTTCCTGCCAATCGCTTATGCTGTCGATGCCATTTTTGAAAAGGCGAAGTACTTTTGACATAATCGTACTATTTGAATTTATTTGTTACCAGCTCCCGCAGCGCCATGGAATACATCTCCATGAACGCGTTTGGATCTTCTTTTTTGACTTTGGTAATACGCTTAGCCGCTTCATTCAATTGGTGGAAAAGCAAATTATACTTCGCCCTTGAAAACCAGCCAGATTTCTTTGGCGCGACTCCAGTCACCAGCATGAACGGATCCGCGGCACTGTTGAGGTTGAACAGTTTCAGGCTTCTCTTGTTGCCTTCCATTTCTGCGAGCCAAGCACGGTAATTTTCAAGAAAGCCTCTTAGATTCTTTATGAAAGCAGAAGAAAATATATCTTTGAAATCTCCACTTTGGTTAGCATCCAGCGTACCGCTCTTCACGTCATCAAAGCGATAATGGAAAACATTGGCCATCATCGCGAACTCCACCATAGGGCCGAAAAGCATGTCGCGCAAACCTTCGTAAAAGTTGTCGAACGTGATGACCGCTGGGGCGTCACCATCATCATTTACCTTTAAGCCAAGCTCCTTTGAGCAGGGACGGTCGGGTCGGGTGCCGCCGTCCACATTGCTGAAATCCACAACGGCCGTGGCGGCCATCATCTCCACGAGATGAGCGGCGTTTCGTTGGTCTGGTCCACCCTCGTTGTTCTCATAAGGCTCTGACATCATGTCGTCGCCAATGAAGTAGAGCTGGTCTATCTGCTTGTTGTCATAGATGTTCTCCTCATAATAGGCCAACGCGGATTTTGCCTTGGACAAGAATGTAGAAGAGTTGATTTTACTCTTCGACTCCTCAGCAGACTTAATAGTGAAATAAGGCAACACCGTCACCGCTCCTATCACGGAAGATGCTATGACGCTTGCCTTGGCATAATCGCTTGGGGTGCTTCCCCTGAGTATTTTCAGCAAAAGCGGAAATCCGCTTGCCCCAGTGCCACCAAAGATGGAATTTATGATGAATATCTTGTCGCCAGCGGAAAACAAGGAAGCGAACGCCTGAAAAGCATCTGTCCCGACAAGCTGGTTAAGCACGACACTTCCAACGTTTGGATTGCCCTTGAAACCCACTTTCATGTCAGAGTCGAGGTTTTCGCCCGAAAACAGCATTTCCGTCATGCTTCGGCTTGCCTTGTCCATGGTTTTCAACCCAATATAATCGGCAAATTTCATGGAAGAGGTGTCTTTCAGTTCCATGTAATAGTTTGTCGTCACATTGGTAATGCCTGTACCGAAAAACTTGTTCTCGTTTGGCTGCGTCAAGCATTGCTTTATATTCGCATAATCGTTGAGAAGGCTTGTAGTGCGAGTCAAGTCAGCGTTGCCAGCGTCTGGGTCAATCAAGATTGGCACCACTTCATCAACTCCCAATTTCACACCACTCGCCATCAGCATTGTCAAGGAGCGCAGTACGCGCGCGCCGGTTCCACCAATGCCAAAAATAAACAATCTTGCCATGATTTCTACTATTTACATAATGGGGCTTGTGAACAGTCACTCTGCAATGGAGTGTACTTGAAAAGCAGTTTAATAATCACCGTGAAAAAGATGAATACTAACACGGACATCAGCATATTCGCCAGGCCGAAATTGACAAAGTCCAAAGACGTGAAGCCTAAATCATTCTGCTTCTCATCAATCATCAACCCTTCATTATACTGGTTGGCAAGCGTCACGTAGCCGTAGAAAAAATTGAAAGCCATTGGCACAGCCATAGCTATCAACCAACACCACCAATGGGATAAGGAATACCTGTCAAACACCTTATAATACAATATGCCGAATAACACAGTCGTGGCCAGCACCCAAAACCCAAAATTCGCGTAAAGGTTCGCATCTTGGACTGGCGAGGATTGTCCCCAAATATAATCAGAAAGATCCACACCATACCAGTTCTCAAACAAGGAACTGTAAATTACAGCTAATTTTTCACCCATACCTTTTACTTTATAGAGATTTTTATTCCATTCTGCTGCGTTACATTATTATAAGCGTCAGACACGCCACCTATAATATATTTTATGCCTGCTGTCTTGTTAAGGTCCTGCCCGGCCACATCGCTGATTTTGAAAACCCATGATGGCATAGGCTGTCGCTTGAGCACGATATTTTCATCAAGGTGGGCATTATCGAATATGGCCAAGAACATTTCATGAGTATAACCTGGCGTGTTTGTCTTGCGCACTTGCTCAATCATTACCTTAGGGTCAGTTTGGTAATTGCCAGGATCCTCCAATACCGCCTCGTTTTGCAGACAGGAAGACAAGTCGGCCCGCAGTATGAACCTTGCCTTTCTGCCTTTCACTTGCGATTGGACTGATGTCGCAGTGCCTGCCTTTCCATGCTCATTTACAACGGTGAAAGGAATGCGAGAACAGGTAGAATAGCCTACTTCATTTTTGTAGCCTTGCAGCTCTGACTTGTCTATTTTCTTGTCTATCAATCCAATGAGACTTTGCGGTCCAACAATCCAAACGTAGTAAGGTCGTGGATGGTCTATCTTTATTGGAGCTTTGCCATATTGATAATACGTGCCGTTGAATTGAGATTTAAGACATAAGACATCCACGCCTAAGTTTTTGTCCTTCTTTAGCGCCTTAACAAACACTTTCTTTACATTGTCCTTTGCCATGCTGAAATATTTATCAGCTTCACCAAACGGCACTGCCAAGATACAATCTGATATGAATATTGACACTGTGTTGCTGTCAATATTGTCAACGACAAGACCAAGCATCTTGTCTATGGACGATGATGACGTCACTCCGCCATAACTGTCGAACTTTGAAGGAGTCATGCCAAGGGTATAGTCATCAATATCCCCACGGTATGGTATAATCTGTGAGTTGATGAAATACAGACTGGTGGTGTCGGCTATGTCTTCCAGTTCGTTGGCATAATAGTGGACGACATTCTTGAACTCTGAGCCAGCACACATATAGCCATTCATGCTACCAGAATTTTCCACATAGAAGTTAACCTTAAACTTGCCTTGCTCCTCTGGCTTGACTTCACTCCAAGACAATCTCACCTTGTTGTCACCACCACATGACGAGGTTAGAATACAAGTGAACATAGCCAATATCAAGAATAACAAGTGCGATTGGTTTTTCATTATCATATCAATCCATGTAGTTTTCTCGCAACCCGTCCCTAAAGTTGATATTATTTTTTAATGAGAAATTTGGCGTGGGACTATTGTCGTACGCCAGAATAGAGGTTGTGGTAAGACCCATCTGCCGGTGTAAAACAATAGCCCACGCCAAATGGGTATATTATCTCCTTTGACAGGATATAATAATCCATAGCGTGAGCAGCATTGTTCACTATCCAAGCAGATTTCGAAACTACCACATTTCTATTCTAGGATAACGCTCAATACGCTTTTCTTTCGAGCCAATGGCATGTCTGTATTAACAAACACGCTACAACTCAATCACAAAGTTAACTATTATAAATGAAATCGTCTATTATTTATGGTACTTTTTTTTCATGTTTCAAAAAAAACATCTTCCACTTCATCGTCTTCGTTCGCTGTGCGACACTCTTAGCTTCATGCTGTCTGATTCCTCACGCCTAACTAAATAGGGTAACGCGGGATGACATTTGGGTGGGCGATTACGCAAATAGGTTTGAGACGATCTGCCACCGTGAATGGTGTTTTGACCGGAAATTCCCATGCAAGGCTCGCGCTGACAAATCAATGAATTGTCGCCGCGAGGCACAAGTTTTCATTCTTTTGTCGCGGGCGCGATGACGAATATAAAAGATTGAGGAAAAGGCGATTGGGGGAAAATATAAATAATCCGCAAGGCCGATTATTTAGACCTTGCGGATTTCGAATAAAAGATAATATGATTTAGATGTCAGTAAAAAAAATCAACGGGAAACTGGTGTTGGTACATTATGCCGCGTCAGAATATGTTCTGCGAGAAGAGAGCCTTGCGCACGTCGTCCTCGTGGTCGTAGATGAAACGCGCCACGATGCTCGACAGGATGGACGAGGTGGTGAGCGAGAGCGGGTACTTCAGGCGGTCGAGGATGTTCTTGAGCGTCGGGTCGATGTATATCGTGGCAGGACGGCCACCGCCCGTCTTATATTGCTTGGCGAGGTCGAGGAAGAGATCCCATGAATCGGCGGAATCGTCTTTCTGTATCTGGTAGGTCTTCATCGTATTCTCCTTCTGAGGACGGCCACGGCGCTGTCCCTCATTGTCAGCTTCCTCGCGCGGACGCTCACCTCCTATGGGCTTGTTGGCGCGCGCGTCGGCTACATCCTCCTTCACGCTCGTGCCTTCTTGCGCCTCGGCAGCTTGCTGACTACTGGCCTCAGGAGCCTCCGCAACCGACTTCTCCCCTGCCCCATCTGTAGTTGTTTCAAGCTGATTGTCAGGAGCTTGTGCTTTTTGTTGATTATCGTCTTGCTCTCGCTTTGGCGTGGCGTCATCTTGCGCGTTTCTCACGCCTTGCGCGCCGCCGGCTTGAAGGTCCTTAACCAAGTCTGCCAAACTTCCAGGCAACGTCACTCTCGTCTTATTATTTTTTCCAGCCATAACCGTAATATTTATATTCTTATTTCCTTATACAGATATATATTTACATATATGTTTATATGCAACTTATTCTCTCATTCTCCTTATCATGAAGTCGAAAGCGAGCTTGACCGCGTCGCGCTGTGATGCTGAAATCTCCATGGTGTTGATGCGCTTGAGCGAGGCGCGCGCCGTGATGCGAGGCGTTACGGCACCGAGCTGCTTGAAAATGGCGTCGGTCTGTTTCCACATCCTGAGCTCGTCGGCCGTGCCGATACGCACGTCGATGCGGTTTGGCACGAAGAAAAGCTTGGCGCTCATGGATGGGGTAGCGGCGCGAAGGGCATTTATGACCTGCACAAAAGTGCCAGTGGAGTCGAGAGTCTTTTCCTCATACTCGTAAGGACAGATAATGAAATCGGCATTGGTGAACATCGGCACCAAGCCATCCTCGGAAACATTACCCGGCGAGTCGAAGAGCACGAAGCCCTCAGTGTCGGCAGCCGAATCCATGAGCTGCTGCATCACGTCTGGAGCCTGCACGTCGAAATCCTGAACCTCGTAGGGAGGGTCGAGGGTAGGGTAGAGCTCCTTGTCCTTCTTGCGCTGCATCTTGATTGTCTTTTGCAAGTCGGTATCGATGACGCACACCTGCTGCTTCTTCCAAGCGAGATAATTGGCAAAGAGAATGCACAGCGTCGATTTTCCCACGCCACCTTTTTGATTCGCGAAAACGATCTTCCTGTTCCTCATATCTATATTTATATATTTCAATATTATGCCACTAAAACATTTATATCCGCATATAAAAGATTAGATGTACAAATAAACATGCTCATTCTTATACATTAAAACATATATATATTAAAGCTTATATAGTTTTATATATAAGATTCAACACATTATTATATAT
>ERZ1023658.167-NODE-167-length-25278-cov-99.650042_pt1 | contig 25278 bp, 35 predicted proteins | sample MGYA00380339_ERZ1023658 | MGnify/ENA primary metagenome ERZ1023658 (study PRJEB33179, sample SAMN07448981) | human gut metagenome | biome: Human-gut; feature: Human associated habitat; material: Faeces | host: Homo sapiens | place: India: Bhopal | collected... | reverse complement strand
GTTCATCGCCCAGCTCACCGCCGACGACGCGAGCCGCGAAAACCTCCTCCGCATGTTCGCAACCCCCTTCCTCGAACCGTACCAGCATCTCTTCTACGTGTTCTACGGGCACGGCGGCGACGGCAAAAGCTTCCTCCTCGGCCGTTTGGGCGACTCCTACCCCGACAAGGCCGGAGGCATCGCCCTCAAAGCCCTCAACTCGACAAGCGTGTTCGAAAGCGGCAACGAGGCGCTGAAGCTCGACGGCCGCTATTGGGTGTACGACGAGGAAGGCGACATGCTCACCGACAAGGACATGGGCATCATCAAGCGCATCGCCACCGGAGACACCATCCACGCCCGCAGCGTCGGCCGCAACAGCGTAAACGTGCGCTCGCAGGCCACACTCGTCATCGCAAGCAACCATCCGCTGGCAACCAGCAACGGCGACGCCAACATGCGCCGCCTCGTGCCCGTCATGTTCTCCGGCCGCAAGACACCGCAGCAGATGCAGCCATTGGCCGACTTCATCGACCAGTACGGCATGACCCCGTTCATGCTGGCGAGCGCCACCCTCTGGGCCGACAAACCGTTGGACGACGACATCCATCGCGACATCAGCTTCAACGACAGCGAACGCGACTTGGACGAACGCGCCATGTGGATTGTCAACGAAATCTGCGAGAACGGCTTCGCCGACACACGCGCCTGCCCGTACATCGGCCACACGAGCGGCGACACGTACAAGATGCTCGGCGTCGGCCTGCGCAGCAAGCGCATCGACGGACAGGTCTGCACCGTGCGCGTCGTCATCGACGAAGACCGATTCGCCCCATACCGCGAACGCTACGAGAAGGAGCTGAACGAAACCCGCCTCCCCCTGCTCGAAGACCTGCCCGCATCCGAAGCGCAGACCGACATGGAACGGCGTATCACCGAATGCGGCGAAATCGTCGACATCAAGGCGCCCGAAGGCTTCAAGCTCCACAAGGAGCCGACCGACCCGGACAATCCGAAGGCCGTCCGCAACTGGAAGAACGGCACGCAGGAAGACGCGGTTGAAATCGGCCAAGGAGACGTGTACGCAGTCATCCCCCAGCCCGGCAACATCATCATCGACATGGACGCGCCCAAGGACGACCACAGCCGCCACGGCTACGACATCCTCCGCCCCATGCTCGAACCCACCCTCATGGTGCACACGCCAACCCACGGCGGCGTCCACGCCTACTACAGGCTTCCCGAAGGCTGGACCGGCATGCTCAAGAACACCAACCACGCCGACGGCATCCCCGTGGACGTGAAGGTGGACGGACGCGGATACGTGCTCGGCGCCGGTTCCAACATCGAAGGCGTCGGCTTCTACCAGCTGGTAGGCTCTGAGAGCGACGTGCAGGAAGCGCCAGTCGAACTGCTCAACTGGCTCGTCGAACACGGATACGGCGTCAACCCCATGCCAAAACCAGCCAAGGTCATGCCCGGCACGCCGCGCAACGGACGCCCCGACCTCACTCCAGTGCCAGAAGGACGCCGAAACGACACGCTCTACAGGTGGGCTTGGGGACGCCTCCACAACCATGAAGACAACGAGGCCGACATCCACGACGAACTCGTGCTCCGTGGCCACGTCAGCGGCCTTGGAGACGCCGAAATCGAACGCATCTGGCAGAGCGTGAAGGAAACCGCGTGACCAACCCAATCGGCCGCCTGTGCGACACCGGCGCGCGACACGGGGCGGACGTGGCAATCCGCCCCACCGGTCACGGGCTGACATGCGACTACGAATGCCCGCAGTGCGGGCAGACACTGGACGCATGCCACGTGACCGACGACGACCGCATCATGTTCAACATGCGGACTAGAATGATAACCACGCGCAATGTCAGACTGGCATGCGCAATCATCGGACGAAACCTAGGAAAGGAGCACGAATGCGCGACAAGCTCACCGAAATCGCATACGGAGCAATCGTCATCATAGTGACCGCCATGCTAGCAATCGCATGGTATTGCGAATACGCGAACACGCCGGTGCATTACACGACGGTACAGACCTTCGACGAAGGCGGCTTCGAACACGACTGCCTAGTCGTGACCTACAAGAAGGACATGGCACTTGACTGCACCAATCCAAACGATTGAGAAACAAGCCCGCACAATCCAAGAAGAACTCGGACGGCACCTAGCCGCACTGCCCGAAGACTTCGACGACGCGAAAACACTGAAAGCAAAAATAGACCTACGCAGGGCGTATAATGCTGCTACGGACATCGTGGAGCTCACGATGAGGCTCAGACTGGAAAGGCTGATATGAATTTTCGTTCACGATATAACCACATCCGACTAGTGGAAGGAACAGACCCGAATGCGAACGGTACCGGAATGGGAGGCTCTGAAGGCCAGAATGGAGGCTCAGAGGCCACGGCACAGCAGGAGCCGACAATCACCCAAGCCCAGCTCGACGCCATCATCAGCCGAAAGCTCGCCAAGGAACGCGAAAAGCTCGAAGCAGCCCAGAAAGCAGCCGAAGACGCCCGAAAGCTAGCGGACGAAACCGAGGCGCGCATCAACGAGGCCCGCGAGAAGGGCATCAGCATCGGCCTGTTGCAGGCGAAACGCAACGCCATCGCCGAACAGTACGGCCTGAGCGCCGAACTCCTGCCGGAAGACGAGACGCGACTCGACGAATTCGAAAAGCAGCTCGCGGCAAGCGTCAACAGCCGCACGCGCGTCACCCCCGTGACCGTCGAACCGACAGCCAAGACCCCCGACTGGATGGGAGCCGCGCATGCGTGACATCAGAATCCTAAGCATGACGATGCGCGACGAAAACGTTCCCGCGACCCTCTCAATCATCGACGACGACATAGTGGTGACAACACCCATGGAATTGGATGAAAACGAGAAGGACAAGCTGGTAAAACGCTTCGCCGAACGCATCATACAGCTGGGACTCTCGATGCACGACCGGAAGGAAAAGAATTGACCGGAGAACTGAAGCCGCTCGCCACCGTCGAAGACACCGAAGCGTACCTGCGCCACAAAGTGCCAATCGACCTCGTGGACTACGAGGAACGCAAACGCGGAGCCGCTTCCAACGTGCTCCGCATGATGTACCGCAACCAAGGCGACGATTTGGACAAGCAGGTCACGGAAGACCCGCTCGTGCGCCAGATGGTCGCAGACATCATCGGCGTCAGCGTCGCGCAGGACGTGAGCCGCAAGGAAAGCACGTCCGAAAGCGACACCGACCTGAGCGCGTTCAAAACGTTCACCCAGACGGCGGGCGGCTACAGTTTCACCGGCGAATGGCGAGGCAACACGGACGACGTGTTCTTCACCAGCAACCAGCTCAGACAACTGGGCGTCGGACGCGCCACCATAGCAAGGTTCCAACTCTGATGCACTACGGACTCAAAACACACGAAATCACCATCGCCACCGGCGACGGACAACACACCGTCAAAGGCATCGTGACCGTGAACACCACAGGCGAAGACACGAGCACGTTCGACAACATGACCGAAGTGGACTCGCTCACCATCCACGTCACCGCGCCGGACACGCCACCGGAAATCGACGGCGGCGAACTCGAATACCATGGGAGCACCTACCGCGTCACCTCGACCAAACCGCCGATAGACCCAGAAAACAGGGTGATGTTCAACCCGTTCAAATGGAGCTTCAACGCGAAGCAGGTGCAATACTGATGGCAAGGCTGAAAGGCGCGAAAATCATGGTCGCCGCACCGAACGCGGCAACCAACCTCGTCATGCAGTCGGCGGGATTCCAACAGGAGTCCCGCCGCGCCGCATCGCGAATCATGCCGCAGCTGCGGATGGACTCATACAGGGGCAAGCCGCCGACCATGACCACATACCGCACGCTCAGCACATTCAATGGAACACGCCGAGCCGGAACGGAAATCAAATACCACAAGACACCCCATTCCGGCGACACGCTGAAAGGACTCGGACTGTGAGCAAAGACAACGAAATCGTCAACGACATCATCAACGGACTTGCGCAACGGCTCAACATGCGCGTATACGACAAATATCCGACGGTGAAAAACATCGGCCAGTATCCGCTCATCATCGTCACGCGCCAGAACGCGTCCGACATCACCCCATACATCCGGCACTTGGACATCGCCATCACCGTGGTGACACGCGAACTCTCGGGCGGAACCGACGACACGCTCAGCGCCGAAATCGGCGACGCGCTCACCGACTGGTACCATCAAAGCCTCTGGGACATCATGGGCACCCCGCTGCTCAACACCACCAACACCGAGCCGACCAAGGACGGGCGCGCGTACACCGTCTACGACTACCAGCTGGAGTATCTGAGTTGAAGAGCACACAGGAGTCGGTCGAAGACCTCATGGAAATACTTTCACCGGCCGCAAAAGACATCATCACCGACGAGCAAGTCAGGCAAGCCCAAGCAGCCGCAGCCAGCGGCGACAACCATCTGGCCGGAAGGGTCTTGGGAGACATCTGGAAACAGGTCGCCGAAAAATCCGCAGGATTGGAGCTAGAACGGCTCGACTCCGACGCCTTCGGCAAGAAGATAGGCTGGCTCACAAGCCAACAGCATTCCGAAAAAACTGTCAGGGACTTTCTCGCGAAATACAAGCGGGAACTCGCCATCCAACCCATGCAGAAGGCCACCAACAACCTGTTCGCCATCGACTCGACGACCGAAGTCGTGCGCGAGGCGGTGGGCGAGACATGCCCATGGTGCCTCGAACGGTGCGGAATATGGCATCCATACGACGCGAACCATTACGGCGTCTGGGCCAGACACGCCGGATGCGACTGCAAAATCTACATAAGGAACAACCTCGCATGACCCCCACCGCCAACAGCGCAAACCGCCATGAAAGCCCGACGTGCCGTACCACGATGAAAGCCGGGATGGTACGATGGTATCTGAAACAACGACGCCAAACGGCCGAACACTTAAGGAGGAACCGTGGCAGGGAAAACTGAAGAAGCCCTCTCAAGCCGCATGGAACAGGTCAGCAGACTTATCGACAAAGCCTACTCGGACATGGAAGAGTACGCCCAAAAGGCCGAAACGTCGGACGATGACCGCGAATACAACATGAGCATGGCCGCTAACGCGCAACGAAACTACGTCAGCTTCATGCAGTTGCTCATGACCATGACAAAAAACTTCGACGAAGCGGTGAAGGTCGATTCGCACAAAAGCAGGACCACCGCCACCAAAGCACCGAAAACCACTCTTCAGAAACTCGTAGCGAAGGAAGCGAAACGCTCATGACACTCACCATCGTGGACGAACAGGCAATCTCATTCCCATGGATTGAACTCGTCAAGAACGCATACTCCATGCGCGTGCGGGTCACCAATTTCAGCGCGGTCGGCAAACGCAGCTTCACCCGCATCCTTTCCAAAGCGGTCGGCGGAGCCAACTCCTACTTCCTCATGCAGGACGGAGACCCGCTCAGCACCGACTACCTCCCCTCCGAAGACCTGCAACTGGAAAAGGTCTCCGCAGTGGGCTTGGACGGACGTTGCTACGACGAGAACGCCAAAGAAATAAACGAAAACCTCCGATGCCTTACCCTCAGCCACGCGCCGGTCACCGACCAAGCCGTACTGTTGGCGCAGCGCGCCATGGTCATCGAAGGACTTATCTCCAAGAACCTCGAACACCTCATGCTGCCCGAACCGGTCGTGGTCGGCACGTCGCCAGATGTGGTAATCAAATCCGACCCGAGCAAGAGCGCGTCCGATTGGACGAAATTCGACGCCAACGACGACCACGACACCATCGTCCGGCCCGAAGTCAAACGACTTAGCCAGTGGGATAACGGACAGCTCAAAACCCTCCTGCAAAACACGGCGCTGAGCTTCCAAATGGAAACCGGGCTCCCACCGCAGGACGCGCAGGTTCTCGACACGCTCGGCGCGACAACCCAATCGTTGGTGTCGAACCGTGAAAGCTTCGTCAGCCGCATCTACACCATCAAGCAGGATTTGAGCGCCGTGTTCGAATCATTGGGCGTCGCGTTGGATTACGAACTCACGTTCCCGCAGACAGCGCAGGACATCGCATCAATCGGCGACGCCTATGGCAAGGGCGCCGACGCAGACATCCTCAAGAAGTATCAGGTGGTATGACATGCTGGTAAAGAATCCGAATTGGAGGGCGAACGTCCGCCCCACATCCGACGTGGCAATCATGGCCGCAGAATACGTGAACTGGGGCCGAGGAAACGGAATCCTACCGTTTCAGGTCGAATTCCTCAACAACGCCTTCCAACGCAAGAAGGACGGCACTTGGAAATACAAGCGCGTCGCGTTGAACATGCCGCGACAGAACGGCAAGACCAAAATCCTCACCGCCCCAATCCTCTACTACCTGTTCGTGCTCGGCCTGAACGTGCTCGTCACCGCGCACGAGCAGATTGCCGCCAACAAAATCATGGAAGACCTGAAGGACGCCATCGATTCCCACCCCGAACTGAAATTCGAGGTCACGCACTTCAGCACCACCATGGGACGCGAGCGCCTACAGTTGAGGAACGGCGCGTTCGTCCGGTTCCGCTCACGTAAGAGCGCTTCCGCAGGTATGGGCGGCACGTTCGATTTGGTCATCTTCGACGAGGCGCAGGAACTCCGCTCGGAATACGAGGCGATGATTTCGAAGACGCTGAAGACGCGCCGCATGGCGATGATAATCTACACGGGCACGCCGTTCCTCCCCTCGTCCATCGGCGACACGTTCAACGTGTTCCTTGACAACGCGGAGAACGACGATATGGCGTATGCGGTGCGCTATGGCATCGACGACGAGACGGCGGACATCGAGGATGAGCAGTTGTGGGCGCTCACCAATCCGCTCTACCCGGACGTGATACCGCGCGAGGCGTTCCTCACCGACGTGGCGATAGCCAAACAGGGCGGCGCGGACGGACTCATCGACTTCCGCATCCAAGACTTGGGGCTATGGTGGGCGGACAGCATCCCTCCTGCAATCCCGATGGACTTGTGGGACAGCGCCTATTCCGACCTGCAACATGACCGTGACACGCTCGTCTACGCTCTCACCTTCGACCCGGCCACGAGCACGCTCGCCCTGTCCGTCGCAGCCAGCACCGAAGAGGTGACGGTCGGCTCGCAGCATTACGACAAGTGGGCGTACATCATCGGCGAAATCGTGGACGAACGCCCCACCGCCGAATCATGGCAGTGGGTGGTTGACGAACTGAAGACGCGCCCACGCAAGACCACGCTCATACTGGATGCCGGAGGATTGAACAATCCGATAAGGGACATGCTGCCACGCGGATTGAACGTCGTCCAATTGAGCGGCACGGAATTCCTCGCCTCCCAGCAGGGATTCCTCGACCTGCTGAACGAGGGCCGCTTCAAGCATACGAACAACCCGCAGCTGACCGCCGAAGTGCAGAACGCGCAGAAGCTCAAATCCGGTTCGAACGACCAATGGAAGTTCGCTCCGATACGCAAGACCGAAACCACGGCCGGGTTGAAGGGCGTCAGCATCGCCGCATGGTATCGAGGCGTCAACCGTCCGAAGGAACGTCAGGTCAGGGAGGTGATTGCCTGATGGGCAAGGATACGGGACTCTACCATCGCAACCGCACTATCCTCCGCGAGCGCACCAAACGCACTGGGGCGCCATGCTATTATTGCGGTGCGCCGTTCTACTGGGGCCGCAACACGGCGCACCCGTTATCCTTCACGGCTGACCATGTGATACCGCGCGCGGCCGGTGGCAGCGACAGGATGGACAATCTCGTACCCGCCCACATGCAGTGCAACCGCGCCAAATCAGACCACATAGCAAGTCCGGCGACACGCCGGACGCGAACCGCGACGAGAAGGTGGTAGAATAAATACCGTTACGCAGCAATGTGTGACTCCCCTCTTGTGATTCTGGTTCGCACAGCACCCCGTTTGACTAAAGTCAGGCGGGGTGTTATGCTATGTCTAGGAGATGGTCGGCAGACAATCGGAGCTTCGTCCGCCACGCCAGCCGACCAACTCACCAAAACGTACCGACTTGAACGGTCCAGCACAGTCGTTAAACAATGCGGGATACTACCCACGGGCAACCGTGGGGTCGAGGCGCACACAGCCGGAAACAATCGTGGTAGAGGTCGAGTCGGGGCCGCAACGCAGAATACCGACATCATCCACCACGAAAGGCAATCATGTCCCTAGCGACAATCGAACTGAAACCGGGCTTCGTTGACCGTAATCTGATTTCCAACCAGCCAGCAGCCGGAGCCATCGCCAAGATTTCCAACAGCACTCCAATCGACCTTATCGGCACCCAGATGCAGACCATCGACTTCTCCGGCGAAATGGGCATCTTCGGCGAAGGCGCCACCGGCGAAACCGAAGCCGAAAAGAAGAAGAGTTCCAACGACGCCACCAACGGTGTCGTGACCATCAACCCCATCACCTTCTACATCTCCTATCGATTCCCGAAGAAGTTCCTCAAGCTGTTCGGCGTTGACGGCTCCTACAATCCGACCGACGCCACCTTCCGCGCCGGTTCCCCGCAGACCATGCTTCAGAGCATCCTCGCGCAGCCGTATCAGGCCGGAATTCTCGACCAGTACCGAACTTATGTGAACCGCGCAATCAGCCGCGCCCTCGACTTCGCACCCATCTTCGGCGTCAACCCGGCCACCAAGGCAGCGTCCGCCGTCGCACGCACCAACGGCTACGTGCTCGAACATGCCGGAGACATCAGCTACACTCCGGGCACCGGAGCCGAAGCCGCCACCGCGTTCAAGCATGCCGTGCGACAGGTAGCCGCACAGGGCGACGCGTCAGCGCAGGGCGTCACCACCTCCGCGTACTTGGCCGAAATCGGAGACGGCCTCACCACCATCGGCACGCCGACCCAGTATGCGGCCGACGTTCCGCTCATCGGCAACATGGTCAACCTTGGCGGCGTCACCCTCGCAGCCTCCAACACCGTGTCCGACCCCGCCGCAGCCACCGGCTCCGGCCAGCTGACCAAGAAGGCGCTCGATGCCGTAGTCGGCGACTTCGCCAACCGTTTCGTGTGGGGCGCCGTCCCGCTGTCCGGCATCGAAGTGTTCGATTCCGGCAACCCGGACAACTCCGCCGAAGGCGACTTGGGCGCAGTCAACAAGGTGATGCTCCGCACCGAAGTCGCAATCGGCTGGGGCTTCATCGGCGGAACCAGCAAGTTCTACGCCATCACCCACACCACCGAGTGACACAATCCACACACATGGGCGGCGTCAACGCCGCCCATCCACTAATTAAACGCTAACAACGAAAAGGAAATAAGATGGGCGCAAAGCAGTCTTCCGCAAACGTGACATTCTCGAAGCCGGGCGCGAGTGCCAACAAGTCCGGCTACATCTGGGTCGCCCCACTGGGCACCGCAATCCCCGCCGACGCCACCACCGAACTGGACGCGGCGTTCGTCGGCCTCGGCTACCTGTCCGAGGATGGTCTGACCGAACCAGCATCGTTCGAGCCGGGCGACGATATTGTGGCCGCTGGCGGCGATACCGTCGCACAGGCCGACCCGACGTTCTCCAAGACGTGGACCGGCACCTGCATCGAATCCCTGAACGAAGACCTGCTCAAGGTCGCCTACGGCTCCGCCAACGTGACCGTCACCGACGCCACCGAGAGCAAGGACGGTTCCATCACCGTCAAGGAGCAGGCCGGAGACCTCGAACATCACGTCATCGTCATCGACGAAATCCTGAAGGGCGGCCGCAAGCGACGCAACGTGATGGCCGACGCCACGTTCCTCATCACCGGCGACATCAGCCACGTGCACACGTCTCTCGTGAACTTCGAGTTCACCATCAACGCGTACCCGACCGCCACCCAGCCAGCACAGACCCAGTACATCACCATTCCAAAAGCCTGAGCTCCTCGAATACGACGCTGACAGCCACCGTTGTCAGCCCGTAAAATGAGCCGCGAAAAAAACATACCCCACGCCAAGCGCGCTATCTGGTTGTGCTTGGCGTGGGGTATACTTATATGGAAAAACGTTTCACGAAAGGAAAGCCAATGGCAAAACGCAAACCCACCATCACCATCGAAGACTTCAGTGACGATTGGGCCGACGCCTACGCGAAGCTCCTCCGCAACCGCAAGTTCCAGCAGGCCATCCACTCCGAAAACGCTGAAGACAGCGTGGAAACCGTATGGCTTATCGACAAGCTCATGCAGACCGTGCTGACCGAATCCAAGTATGAACAGCTCATGAACGCGGTTGACGATGACATCATCGACGCATGGGAATACCTCTCGGGAAAATTACCGACGATTACGGAATCACGGTCGAAAGACTAACCTATGCGATAAACCCCGACAAGTGGGACAGCCAAATCTTGGCCGACTTCGCAAGCCAATACGGTAGTCCACGGCAATACACCCTCATAGAGAGGGCCAAGCTCATAGGCACGTTCGGAGCGACTGCGCGGCTGCTCGACATCATCCAGCAGTCGACGCTCGCCCCATACTCCGGCAAGGGGCAGAAGCCGAAAAGCGTATTGCCGGAGAACCAGAAGGACACCAAGAGGGAGGATTACGAACTCGATTCGATGAACGCCGAAGACATCAACAAGGCGTTGGGTCTTCACCGAAAGGAATAGCAGATGGCAAAGGGCAGCATCGCGACAGCATGGATACAGGTACTCCCATCGTTGGAAGGCTTGCAGTCCGCACTTGTCAAAGCAAGCAAGGGCGCGGTGCTCACCCCAGCCGTCCAGCCCAAACTGGCGTCCGGCACAGGCCGACTCTTCACCTCGCACGGCTTGGGCATGTCCAAACTGTTCTCCGGCTCGTTCGATAAGAACCTCGACCTGCAAGGTGGCGTGAAGGGCGCGCTCAACGGCGTGTTCGCCTCATTCACCAACGGTGGACGGCGTTCCGCCAACGCTTTCGGAGACAGCTTCGCAACCCTCGACCTCGGCAGGTATCTGAACACGGCCGCCGCCATCGTCGCGGTCGCATCGGTCGGCAATGCCGTCAAAAACGTCACGTCCAACATTATCGAAATGGGCAACCAGTGGGGTCGGACCACCGCAATGCTGCAAAACGCGGTTGGCGACACCGGAGACTATAAGGACTCTCTTGAAGAGTCGCTGAAATACGCGAACAGGGTCGGTGTCTCAACTGACGATTTCGTCCAGTCGGCGGCACGCCTGCGCACGCTCGCCCCTGAAGTCGTGACCAATTACGGTGACGCGGCCAAGTTCACGAAACTGCTCGACATGAACATGGTCAGCACCGGCGCTTCCACGCAGGAGGCGTCCGCCGCCATGCGGCAGATTACGCAAGCGTTGGGCAAGGGCATCGTCAACGGCGACGAGCTGACTTCCATCATGGAGAACTCGCCGCAAATCGCACGAATGCTCGCCCAGCATCTCAATGTGTCCGTAGGCGAGCTGAAGCAGTTGGGCAAGGAAGGCAAAATCAGCGGCCAAGCCCTCTACGACACGGTGCTTGAGAACGCCGACGCCATCGAAAAGCAGTTCGCCGCCATGCCCGTCACGGCAGACCGTGCGTGGAACAGCATAAAGAACACGGTCGGCGCAAGGTCCGCCGAAGCCGCCACCGCACTGTCCGTGAACCTCGGCAAGGCGTTGACCTCCATCTCCGATTCCGGCATGGTGGACACGTTCGGCGAAATGCTTGCAGGATTCGTGCCATTGTCGAACGCGGCCGCGACGCTGGCCGCGACGTTCGCCAACCAGCTGGCCCCAGCCGTCAACAAGGCGTTCGACGCGCAGCAGGTCGAACAGTTCCTCGCCCCGTTGACGAATCTCATCAGCCTGAACTCGCAGAACGCCGACCTCCTATCCTCCTTGGGCGACGCGCTGAATACCGTGGGCGTCATCGGCACCACCGTCTTCAGCCTCATGGTCGCCACGAATGACAGGTTCGCATCCCGCATCCCGTTCATCGGGACCGCGCTGGTGGGAGTGAAGAACACGCTTGCCAAACTTGGTTCCGGCTTCACAAGCGTGTTCGGAACCGCCGTGTCCGCGTCGTCTGCGGCCATCGACAAGCTCGCGTCCATGTCCGACGCGATGGCGAAAACATTGTCCGAAGCGACGAAGACGCAGAACGCGCTCGGCAAGTTCAACGTCGCGTTCGAAGACTTGGCGACTTACGCGTTCAGTTTCGGCGAGAAGGGCGCGGCGGGCTTCGATACCGTCCAGCAGGCCGCGACGAACCTGCGCAACGGCGTGGGACAGGCGTCCGACAATGTGAAGCTTCTGCAAAACGGTCTGAACGCGATGGGCTCCGACGCCGAAGCGCTTCCAGAAGAGTTCCTCAAAGCGTTCGAAACCCTTGGCACGGAAATGGACGCCGCCGCGAAGAAGAAGGCACCGTCCCTCGTTCAGGCGTTCCGCGACATCAGCGCCGCCGCAGGCGCCATCGTCGTGGATTCTGACATCTACCGTTCGCTGGACGCCGCAGGACAGGACGCCGACATCTACCGCGACAAGCTCGTGCAGGTGGGACGCGAATTCAAGGAGCTCACCGGCTTCAAGATTCCGAACGTGTTCCTCCCCTTGGTCGGCTCCGCCGTGTCAGCGTCCGACAGCATCATGCAGACGTTCGGCAACCTGAAGACCGGATTGTCCAACTATGCGGCGAACACGGCGCAGCAGTGGGCGCCGGTCAAGGAGATTCTCGTCGAAGTCTTCTCGGACGCCGCCGAATCAGCCAAAACGAAGATGGAGGTCCTGAGCGCCGACATAGAGTCCGGCGTGCTCTCCATGGTTGAGAACGTGAAGGGCAAGGCGTCCGAGTTCAAGACCGTGTTCGACGAGGTGATGGACGAGACCGGCATCAGCGACACCATGTCCAAGCTTGGGTCGGCGGTGGGCAACGGCTTGGCTTCCGTCAAGGGCGCGCTCAAATCGTTCGGCTCTGAAGCCGTCTCCGTGTTGTCGATGCCGTTCCAAGGTCTCCCCGAAAAGGTTTTCGGCTCGTTCAAAGGTCAGAATCCGTTCGCCCCGTTGACTTCCGCCGCGAAGACTCTTGGCGCTGGATTGTCCGCTACGGTTGGCGGCGCCGTGTCGCGTCTTACCGAACGGTTCGGTCCGTTGGCGTCCACTGGAAAGACCGCGTTCGCCGCCATCGGCTCCGCCGCGCTGAAAGTGTCCTCCGGCGCGTTGAAGGGATTCGGCGTGGCCTTGAGAGGCGTTGGCACGGCAATCAGCGGCATCGGAAGGGTCGCCTCCCAGTTGGGCGTGACAGGCGCGCTGTTCACTGGTCTGACGGCCGGATTCCAGACGCTGTTCAACCTCGACCCGTCCCAGATGACCGGCAAGTTCGATGAATGGCAGAAGAGCCTCGACAGCACGCTTACCGGCATCCAGACGAAACTGCCCGCCATGGCGAGCGCGTTCGCAGACGCCCTTCCGCAGATGGTGGCGAGCGTCACGGCCGCGCTGCCGGGCATCGCCAATGCGCTCATGAGCGTTGGACAGACGCTCGCACCAGCGTTGATGACGATACTGCCGCAAATCACGCAAGCGTTCTCCGACATATTCTCCCAGCTGCCCGGCTTCATCTCCACGTACGGCCAGCCGATGCTGGAAGCGTTCGGAACGTTGTTCGCAACATTGGCTGGCCAGATTCCGTCGCTCATGACATCGCTCGGTCAGGCGTTGGTGGCTGGCGTTCAGGCCGCGTTCAGCGCAATCAGCGACAATAGCGGAGCCATCGCCGGGTTCATCAGCGGATTCGGCGCGTCCTTGGCTTCCGGCCTTCAGACGTTGGGCGCCACCATCGTGGCCGCGCTCCCCTCCATCGGTCAAAGCATTGCCTCCGCGTTGCCGACGCTGATTCCAGCGCTGATATCCGCCCTTACGGGCGTGATAACGTCGCTTGCCTCCGCATTGCCGGGCATCGCCGTCGCCATCATCAACCAGCTGCCAGCAATCATCGGCGGGTTGGCTACCGGCATCGTCAACGGTTTGCCCACGCTGTTGAACGCCTTCATCAGCGTGGTGTCAAACATCGCCGCGAGCTTCCCGTCCATCTTCATGGCCGTTGTTGGTGCTATTCCCGGGATTATCGTAAACATCGCTCGACCGTTCGCCGGGTTGGCCGGTCAGATTCTCGGCTTTATCAGAGGCATTCCGGGCCAAATCATCGGCATATTCGCCGGGGCTGGCTCGTGGCTCATTGATTCCGGCGCGGCGTTGATGAACGGTTTCAAGCAGGGCATCCTCAACGCGGTCGAAGGCGTGAAAAACGCGGTCAGTGGCGCGTTGCAGAAGATTCGAGACTTCTTCCCGTTCTCTCCTGCGAAGGTCGGCCCGTTCTCCGGCTCCGGCTACACCAGCGTGTCCGGCGAGCATCTTATGCGCGACTTCGGCAAGGCCATCGGCGCCCAAGGCGCGTTCGTGCGCGGTCAGGTCGATGGCGTGCTCGGCTCCTTGGATTTCGACCAGATTGACGCGGCCGGTCTTGGCGTGGTGTCTAAGCCGCGTCTCTCCGACTATACTGGTATGGTGGCGGCGGCACAGCCCACCGGCGGCGTCCACATCGACAATGTGGTGGCAAGCCCGTTGAGCGACGTGGAACTGGTGGCCCGCCGATTCGGATACGCTTTGAACAATGAGATGATTGGAAGTGTCAGACCTTGAGCACGATAACCGTCACCGTCGGTGACATCACGTTTTACGGCGATGCCGGACACGAGTTCACGCTGGTGTCCATGAGCGGGTTCGACGATTTGCCGTCGGCCAAGACCGAGCAGGACTCTTGGGCGAGGGCCGACGGCAACGCCGTTCCCGGCACGACATATTATGATGGGCGCACCATCACCGTCAACGGATACTGTTCGACCGGCACGGTCGAGGATACGGATGAGATGATGCGCCGTCTCCGAGGCATGGCCGGACGTCTACTGCCCGTCACCGTGCAGAAGGGCGCCGGTGAAGCATTGTCGTGCGATGCGGAACTCAGGTCGATGACCGTGGACGAATACCGGTATCGCGGCAAGGCCGCGTTCCAGATTGGCCTACTCGCGCCAACCCCCTACCTGTATGGGCCGCTGCTTTCGCAGACGGTCGGCGTGCCGACGGACGGCGAAGGCATCACCGACCCGCTGCTCGACCCGCTGACGGAAGGTGAGGTCGGCAATCCGGGACGTGTCGCCATCACAGGAAGCGGTTTCGCTCCGACTCATCTTGTCGTGAAAATCAGTGGCGGACTGTCGGAAGGCGTGCGCATCCACTGCATCGAAACCGGCGAGGCGGTCGAATTCCACCGTCAAATCAACGCGGACGAGACGATGGTGTTCGACTTCGACAACGAACGAGTCCTGTTCCAGAACCAGTCGGATTTGAGCATGTTCCTCACCGAAGAGAATTGGTTCCGCCCCTCTGGCGATGCAACGATACAGTTCACCCCGTTGGGCGTGCAGTCGGGCGAACCGTCGATGACGGTCGAATGGAAGGAGGCTTGGAGATGAGAATCTATCTCGCAGACCTGCTGACCGGACGCCGCATCATCCCGCTGCCGCATACTTCCGCCGAATGGGAGATGAAGCTGAACGACACGGATTCGCTTACGGTGAAGGTGCCTATTTACGCAAGTTCGGATGATACGAGGCTTCAATATATCGCCAACGATGCGCGACTGCTTGACCTGCGCAACACCGCTGCCATCGGCAAGACGGTCATGGTCGCCGAAGATGACGGACTTATGGTCGGCGGCGTGCTCATGCGCCGCGACTATGACGCCGACTCTGGCGTCCTGACCTTGGTCGCCTCCGGCATGTGGACGTATTTCGACCATAGGACGGTTCTTCCGGCGAAGGCGATGGGCAAAAGCCTCGTCAAGTCGGACGGTTCGCCTGATACGCAATACGACACGTCATACATGAACGTCACATGGAACACTGTCGCGCGCAATCTCGTCGAACAGGCCATGAGCTGGCCCCACAGCCATGTGCCCGTCGTGTTGGAAACTGCGGAGACCGGCAAGTCCGAAGCAAACTATCAGGCCGTGGACCTCAACTATGTGGGCGAGGTGCTGACGAACATCACGAACTATCAGAACGGTTGTGACATCGGGTTCTTCCCCGCGCGCACCGCCGACGGTCTCGGCTACGAGTGGCATATGAAGACCGGACATCCGTTGCTCGGCGGCGAAACCCACCATTTCAGCGCGTCCGCCATGCAGCCGGGCATCGCCTCGCTGTCAGCGACGGATGATGGAGACAAGCTCGCCTCGCTGCAATGGTTCTCGTCAGGCAAGTCCGACGACAAGACGCTCGTCGTGTCCGCCTATACGGACATTCTGGACAAGGCCGGAGCGCCGATATGGGAGAGCGTTGATTCCAGCCATTCGACGGTCAAATTGCAGAACACGCTTCAGGCGTATGCGAACGAGGCCGCCGCCGTCTACTGGCAGCCAGTATCGTCCACCGAGGCGAAAGTGCATCGCGGATACCTGCATTCCGTGAACCAGACGCTCGCCAACTACACGGTGGGCGATTACATCAGGTTCACGACGAAGGGCGACTGGTATTATGTGGATGGCGCGCATACGCGGCGCATCACCGGCATCAAGGCCGATGAAAGTTCGAATTGGATTACGTTCACGTTGGGAGACGTGTTCGACGGCGTGAAAGTGACGGTGGAATAATGGAAATCGTAGTGCATCAGGGCGAGTCGACGGACGGCGCCGCACCCGTCTCCGACGATGGCGACGTGCTCGACGTGAAGAACCCGGCTCAGGAGACCAACAAGCTCGTGTCCACGCTGAACGAGTACGGCCGACGCCTACGCGAACTGGAAAAACCGTCCGGCTCGCAGTTGACTCAGGCTATCCAGAAGGTGTTGGACATCAGCGCGAACATCGACAACACCGTTGCCGCGTCCATCAACAGGAACTCGTATGACCGTTCGACCATCGACCAGAAGTGCAATGCTTGGAATTGGGGTGTATTACCTCCGGGCCGTGGCGGCACGAATACGACAAACGCCTATAACAACGTGTTTTCCTCGGGCTCGTGGCGTGCGGTGTGGGCGTTGTCGGACGGAACGATGGGTACGGCGCAGTCCAGCCGCAAGGTGAAGCAGGACTTCATGATGCCGGACATCACGTTGGAGCAGATGCGTGCCGTCGATTGGACGCTCTACAGGTTCATCGACGATGTGAACCGGAACGGCGATAGCGCGGCCATCCACATCGGCATGATTGCCGAAGAGCTGGACGACAACGGCTTGGGGCAGTTCGTCGAGTATAATGATGATTACGAGCCTGTCGGCATCAACTATCCGATGCTGGGCGTGTGGGCGATACATGAGGCCCATCTCGCCCATGACCGCATCGACCGGCTTGAGGAACGTTTGAAAGCGTTGGAAGGAAAGATTGATAATGGCGTTGAGGAATAGTATCTTCGCGGTGTCCGGCAAGGCGTCGTTCTTGGATGCTCGCCGTGACATGAGCGGCCTGTTCGTCTGCGATAAGACCACGATGATGCCGATTGCAGGCATTCTCGACCGTTCGCAGGACAACCTCGTGACTGGCCGCAGCGATTCCATGAGCGTGACGGTGCGTCCGTTCAACGCGGTGCTGAACCGTTACGGCGCTCTGCTTATCCAGAACGACGGAGACGTGAAGGTGCCGTTGAGCGCTGCTCCGTCCGCGAATTCGCGTATCGACGTGGTGTATGTGAAGCAGAACGAGACGCGCTCGCCGATGTCGGACGGTTCGGATGTTCCGGAGTTCGGCGTGGTTAATGGTGTCGCGGCGGCGACGCCTGTCGCCCCCAGCGTTCCAGATGGCGCTTTGGCTTTGGCGCAGGTGCTGCTTCCGGCTGGCGTGTCGAATACGGCTGCCGCTGGCGTGGTCATCACGCAGACGTATATCGGCGCGGCCATGAAGGGTGACATGCTGCGCGTGCAGACTTCCGACCAGCGTGACGCGCTCACCACGGTGCCTGAAGGCACGCTGCTGCACAATGTGGCTGACAATTGCGATTATGTCAGAACCCCAAGCGGCAAGTGGGCCAAAACGCGTGACACCATTAGTGTGAAACTGCCGTGGACTTCTGACACTGTGTGGCTTTCACGCGACTGGGATACGGTCATCGTGGCAGGCAATGCAAAATTCAATGGGTCACGCCAAGAGAATTATACCACTGCGAAAGAAACCATCCCAGTCGGATGGAGACCATATGGACCTGCCCCCACTGGTGCCTATGGTGTCGTGGGCGCCATAAACGCAAACTGGTGCAATCAAATCCAAACGGACGGAAAAATCATCATGCTTGGCAACCCTAACGGCGCGTATTCCGGCGTGACCGGAGGATGGCAGTGCAGGGAGTGGAGGGCTTAGCCTTTTCTGACATAATCGCAACTATCGGCTAGAATGGTGTCATATGAGCACTGACATCATCGTCGCCCTAGTGACCGGACTATGCGCCATCGTGGTCGCGGCCGTCACTTGGGCGCAGAACAGACGCGGCGATTTGAGCGAAGCCTATCGGCGACTCTCGGAAGCCCAATTGAACATGCAGCAGGAAATCGACCGGCAGGACGAAAAGCTTGCCGCGCTCATCCGCGAGCGCAGCGAACTCCGCTATCAGGACGATTTGAAGACCTCGTACATTCGGGCGATAGGGCATTGGCTGGGAGAACTCTGCAATGCTCTCGACCCTGAGTTTTTGAGACGGTATCCTAAGCCGAGTCTCCCCGACGCGTTGAGGAGTACAATAGAACCGTTAGCGGACACCAACAGTAAGGAGCAGAATATTGTTCAATAAGGATTTTTGGGTTGACACGTTTGAGCGTGCAATCCGCACGGCATGTCAGGCCGCATTGTCGGCTGGCGTAATCGGCGGCGTCGGCCTGTTCGAAGTGGATTGGCTGAACGTCTGCGGCATCGCACTGGTTGCGGCCATCGCAAGCGTGCTGACGAGCGTGGCTTCGAGCGGCAAGACCGATTCAATCAGTCCGGCTTCCTTCGCCACGTCCGACAGGGCGAAGGTGACCGGCAAGCATATTGCAAACAATGGAATGGAGGTTTCCGAATAATGAGGATTGTGGACATCAGCAATTGGAAGGCCGATTGCGACGTTTCCCAGATTGACGCCGATGGCGTCGTGGTCCAGTGCACTTGGGGCGCAGGCGAATGTTCGAACGACTATGGTCTGGTGAATTCCGTGTGGACTGGCGCGGATGCGAAGATTCAGGCGGCGGCGGCCCGTGGCATGGCGGTCGGATACATGCACTACATTCGTGGCGTGGGCGCTTCGGCGGAAGCGTTGTTCTTCGCCGAACACACCAAGGGCTATCTGAAGAAGTTCGTTCCGGCCATTGACTGGGAGGCGGACGATAACGCCGCTTGGGGCAATCGAGCCTATCTCGACGAATTCCTCTACCAGTACATTCGACTGACCGGCGTGAAGCCGCTCGTGTATGCTTCGCGTTCCGAAATCCCGTTCATCAAGGATATCTGCGCCAAGCATGATTGCGGCATTTGGGAGGCGTGCTACGCTTCCATGGATGCGGTCGGCTGGCAGGACGCCAACTCGATTTGGTCGTATGTGGCGTATCCGATGCGCCAGTACACTTCGAACGGTCATATCGGCGGCTACGCAGGTTCGCTTGATTTGAACTATTTCGCTGGCGACAAGACCGCTTGGGACAAGTATGCCGGTGTGGGGGCGAACACTCCTGTGAACCCGGCTCCGGCCCCGGTGGCTTCTCCTTCTCCGACTGTGGTCCCCACCACGTATGAGGTGGTTGTCGATGCGTTGAACGTGCGTACCGAACCGTCGTTGAATGGGCAGGTTGTGGCCTGTTACGCTCGCGGCGGTAAGGTCGTGCTGGATGGTTGGGGCGTTTATGCCGATGGCTTCCTGTGGGGGCGTTATGTCGGCGCCTCTTCGGGCCAGCTGAGGTATATCGCAATCGGCACCGAGTCCGGCAGCGACTGGTATTTGACAATGTGCCGTTAGTCTGATACGATAAGGACTGTTGGAAGTTATTCCAGCAATCCTCCTTTGGTTTCGACAAAGCCCCCGCAAGACTCATGCGGGGGCTTTTCTTTTTAATCATCCGACAGTACGCATATCACGTCCGCCACGATGGCCGTAGCCACGTATGCGATGAAAGCGCGTGTGTCCCATGCGTCGCTTACCAGCATGATGGTTGCGACGAACCCAAGCAGGATGATGGTGCAGACGACGAGCTTCAGGTTTTCCATCAGGACTTATCGCCTTGCCTTTCCTTCTCGTTCGCCACAGCGCAGCCTCCAGCATGTGGTGCAGTATCCGCCATATAGGTATATCTCCTTCAATGTGAGGGTTTTCAGGCAGACGCGGCACATCCCCATGGATTTCGCGATGGAATCTCTAATCGCACTCATCTTGACACTCCAATCCTTCGTTCTCTTCTGTAAGCGCCGAGTCGATTTCCCGCTTGCAGTCATCGCACGGCATTTCCGGATACCATTTCTCCAACGTCATATGGCGCCCGCAGTTCAGGCATTGACGAAGCAGTCTGGCACTCATATCATACCTCTACAGCCGGTTGGGGGGCGTTCTGATGCTGATAGTGGCCGACCATGCCGTAGGGCTTCACCGAGGCGGCGTTCAGGTAGTCGAACGACACTTGGCCGATTCTCATGCCGGGCTTCAGCATGATGGGGAAACTGTTCTCGTTCTTCAACTCGACGGTGATGGTTCCGATGAATCCGGCGTCGATGAAGCCTGCGGTCACGTGTGTGCAGAGTCCGAGTCGGCCAAGGCTGCTTTTCCCGTCGAATCGTGCCATCATGTTGTCTGGGAGGCTGATTTTCTCCACGGTTGCGCCTAGGGCGAACTGTCCGGGCTGAAGCATGTAGTGTCCGTCGATTCTGACGGGCTTGGTGTGAGCGCCGTGCAGGGTGTGGTCTCCGCCGTCAGCGTAACCGTCTTCCGCATCCATGGTGAAGACAAGAAGGGTGTCCTGCAAGGTCACGTCATACGAGTTGGGGTTCAACTGTTCTGACGTGTACGGCAGGATGAGGTCTCGATATTCCACGAACCGTTCGATGGTGATGTCGTTAAGCATTTTTTCTCCTTACTCGTCGCAAAGGCGCTGCAACAGTTCCTTGTCGCTTATCGGTTTGATTTCGTACAGGTACATTTCGCATGCGGATGGGTTTGTCATCTTCGCTTCCGCCGGGAACCGTTCCTTGAGTTCCTGCACGGTCATGTCGGTGAGCTTGGCGAACATGGTCCACGTCCAAGGGCTGGCCTCATAGTCGCCGAACGGGATATACGAAAGGATGATGGCGTTGCCGAGGTGAACTCCGGTGGTCGTGTCGGAGAATACGAAGGCCACGGTCTCGTATGGCGATTGGGTTTCGCGGAGAACGAAGCTCGTCTCCACGGATTCTATCTTCCGCCATTCCTCACGGCCCACTTTCAGCCGCGTCACATTGCGGTTATCGTTGGTCATTTTCTTTTCCTTCCTGCATGAACGCCAACGCCATCACGAGATAGGCGATGGCATCCAGATACGAGTCTTCCTTGGTGCGGTCGTGTTTGATGCGTTCGATTTTCAGTTCGGCCATCATGATTGCGACTTCCACTTCCGCGTCGGCGGAGTCGAACCATCGTTTGGAGATGTTCTGGAACATTGTGCGTGGATTGCCGTATTCCTCGGCCTTCTCCCCGGTGAGCATGTTGTTCACGTGGATGAGGTTGTCTGCGATGCGCGCGTAGATGACTGACTGGATGTTTGCGTTTTTCACGACCGGCGGGTCGAGGGGGGTGCTGCTGGGCGTCTTCGACTCGTGATGGTCGGCGGGAATCGCCTTGTTGACGTTTCCCATCACGTCATCCCAACTGTTGTTCCGTTTTGATGATGTCATCGAGTGTTTTCCTTCCTTCTATCACGTCTATGACCTTGCGGTTCCATGGCGTGTCCGGTACGAGTATGCGCTGCCGTCCCTGATAGGGGCTGCCGCGTCGAACCAGTCTTCTGTTGGCCTGCTCCCAATCGGCGTATGTCCATGGAAGGTCGAGCCATATCTGGTCTTTGATGAGATGCTGCAAGCCGTCAACGCCGGTGCCCATCGACTGCGGGTTGGCGACTATGAGCCGGTATCCTTCCCGTTCTTGGTCGGTCATGGCGAGGAATGTCTTCGCATCCGTGCATGGCGTCCAAGTCCGGTAGATTTCGTCTCTTACCGCTTTGAACCGTGTCCATACGAGCAGTGGTGTCGGGTCTTCGCGTCTCTTGGCTTCATCGTAGACTGCCTTGAGTTTGGAAACGCCGAACCAGTATGATTCTCCACGGTCTTCGGTCTTATAGGCGAAGCCGTCGTCGAGTTGGGCGAGTTTGACGGCTGCGGCGCTCGCGCTCGCCGCGTACACGTCTTCGGCGAGCTGGTGGGTGTTCGTCCACTGTTCGAGCGCCGCATCCTCCTGTTCGGTTTTCGGTGATGGGAGCCATTCGGTTTGCGGAAGCGGGTTGCCTCCGCGTCGGATGTCCAGCACGAGCTTCTGCAAGTGTCGGCACGCTTCCTCGACCATGGGCTGTGAATACGTGTATTTGACCACGAGACGCCCTTGCACGTTCATCGTGTAGGGTTTACCGTACCGTACTCTGAAAGCCCCTAGAGTGCGCCAAGAATCGCCTAATAGAGCTATCCTGTCCTTGGCGTGCGGGTACATGACCACCGTCTGCCCGTACAGGTCTTCCAAATCCTTCGGAGCGGGCGTGCCGGTCAGCATCAGCACGTCCTTGGCAAGGTCACTGATGCCTTTCACGACTTTGGAACGTCCGCTCCTAGGATTCTTCACCATGTGGCTTTCATCCACGATGAGACTGAAACCGTCCGGCACTCCGCCAAGCTTGGCGGCCATGTTATAGGACACCACTAGGAAACGGTGGTCTTCCGGCCAGCCATGCTTGCGGTAGTCTTCGATGGTCAGAGCCTTGCCGTGAGACCATCGGCGAATCTGCGGCAGCCAAGCGGTCTTCACGACGCTTGCCGGACAGATGACGAGGATATGCTCCGCATCATCCAGCAGGTCCATGCTGCGCTTCGTCTTGCCGGTCCCGGCCTCGTCGAAGATGAAAGCCCTCACTGCGTGTCCTTCCCGTGCTCGGCCTCCCATGCGGCTATGCGCTCGCGGCCTTCAGGCGTCTGCTTCCATCTGCGCCATGTCGTATAGCTGACGCCATGCTCTTTCATGAACTTCGCCTGCCATTTGCTGCATGCGGCCCCGCATGCCTCACGATGCTGCTGCCGGTACAGCACCCAATAGGCGAGCATTCTCTCGTGGTTTTCGTTCATCCACTTCTTTTTAAGCTTCCGATTATGATTCACTTTCTTGGGTGTCATGTCGGCGTAGCGGGTGACGGTCTTCTTTTTCTTGGCGGGGGGCATCGGCTTGGGCTGTCGCATCTTTTCGATGTCGGCCCGGGCTCCTTCGTCAAGCCAGTCGAAGATGCTGTCATTCATGGTTTCCTCCGTGATGGTCAATGAGGTCGGCGACGCCTTCCACCACGCCGATTAGGCCGAGGAGGACAGCCGTGGTCACAAACACCAACAGTACGATGACGGTCATGCACAGGATGAACTCATGCATCTTTCTTCTCCTTCACCACGCTGAGGCGCGTTGTCGACGATGTTTTCTGGAATGGGGTCAGGTCGGCCGGATGCTGGCTGAAATACGCCTTGTAGTCGGTGGTGGTGCGCGTGGTCTCGGCCAGTCTTGCGACGTGTCCAGAGCATGCGACGCGTTCGCCGGGGTGTTCGTCCAGCCATGTGGCGAGCCGTTCTTTCAGCGTCTCGTACCGGTCTTTCGCCTCCAGCAGGTCGGCCAGCAGCTGCTGTCCGACAGTATCCGCGTCCATAGGTTGCATCGCACGCTCGTATTCCGCCGCATGCTTTTCCAATGTGCCCGCGTCCATCACATCGGGGATGATTACGATGTCGAGTGTCTTCTTGATTTGTTTGGTGATGGAGTCGGGGCTCATCCTCTCCCATGACGGGGGGCGTTGCGCGTAGATGATTTCAGCGCAATCCGTGTCCATCATGCGGGCTTCTATCTGCGCTTGGGAGGAATACTGCTTGTGCTGTTCCGTGGTGAGGAACGTGTAGGATGGCTTGCTTCCGGTCTTCACCTCGACGGTGTGCAGCAAGCCTCCATGGTCTCGGTATGCGGCGTCCAATGAGACGTGCAGGCGTCCGTCAGTGTAGAAGCTGTTGTCATACCATGCGAGCTGTCCGTTCTTCAATTCCTCGACTGGCGTGTTCTTGGCGGCGATGGAGAGCTCTAGGTGCTCGGCATACAGTTTGACGAGCATCGGCTCCCAGATGCTGCCGAACTGTAATGCCGACTGCACGGCGGGGACGTCAGGCGGGGGGGATGGCAGCTGTCCGGTGGCTATGAAATGCGCGAGGCTGGACGCGCCTATCGTCTCCTCGCGGGCCTTGAGCCACGTCTCGCGGTCTTGGAAGACCCTGTATGTCAGATTTCTTTCGTCCATTTCATTTTCCCTTCAGAATCGACGATGAGAATGTCGTGGTACACGTTCGTCATATCAACCAAGTTTTTGTAGAGCAGGACGGCCTCAACGGCCTTCATGCCGTACAGGAGCACGACGTTCGCGTTGTGTTCGGCGAGCATTTTGAGTTCGCGGCATTGGTCCGGGCTTGGCCTTCCCTTCGTGCGCTTCAGTTCGATGAACCATACGTTGCCGAGCGGGTCGACGGCGGTCACGTCGGGGAATCCGTTGCGTGAGCGTCCTTCCGTTTTCTGCACGTACCATCCTTGCTGTTCCAAGAGCCTGATGAGACGGCTCTGGATTGCCGACTCCAATGGTTCTGGGTTGCGGTCATTCAATCTCGTCATCTGCATTCTCCTTGATTCTCACCGCGCTGACCCATACCGCGTATGTGCCGTCCGGCTTTCGGCGTGCGACTGCGGCGTAGTCGACGTTCGGCTCGGTCCATGATGTGATGTGCTTGCGGATATGATGGGCGGTGGCGTTCGCGGTGGTGCGTTTCTCGTATGAATGGTATTCCGCCCATTTGCCTAGATTGTTCTTCAGCATCGTGTTGAACGCGGTGCTTACACGGACATTGGCGGGGGGGGTGTCTAGGAATTTCGTCATTTGTCTTCCTTCGGTTTGAAATATGCGGGCATGACTGACTTCGGTACGATTCTGCCTTCGCGTTCCAACCGTTTCGCTCGGGGGAACAGCCAGCCGCGCGACACGTTGAGCGCACGCGCGGCTTGGTCGATGTTCA
>ERZ1023658.163-NODE-163-length-25598-cov-38.275653_pt1 | contig 25598 bp, 24 predicted proteins | sample MGYA00380339_ERZ1023658 | MGnify/ENA primary metagenome ERZ1023658 (study PRJEB33179, sample SAMN07448981) | human gut metagenome | biome: Human-gut; feature: Human associated habitat; material: Faeces | host: Homo sapiens | place: India: Bhopal | collected... | reverse complement strand
CTAACAGTACAAACTCCGTCTTTCAACTAAATTGCGGAAGAACCACTTTTTTCAGTTCAAGTCAATATGCCAGGATTGAGGGGATGGGATGCTGCAGTCAACTCTCTGGCAGTAAACCTTGCCCTTGAGGAACGATGGTATTATGACGATGCAGACAAACAAAATCGACCTATCTTGAAGAATTATCTCTCGTTTACCTTTCAGCGTCTTCAATATGAAGACAAATTGGAGAAAGAGGCGGCTGCTAAGAATAACAGACAACCACGACTCAAAATTCTCGAAAATCAGCTGTATGCAGTTTGGAATACTGGACTTGTAGACAATATCTATGATCCCATCTATGCCTATTTCATGCGCAACGATGGTCGTACACCCACAATCAAACAGCCTTGGGTATTTATGGGCTTCAATACAGCCAACTCTTCTCAGCAGAAGATTATGTCTAGCTTTCCTTATCGCCCAGAGCGAGCATCGTACTTCAATGATCCTCGCGAACTTCTTTACGATACTCGAGCTACAGAACCGACTCTAGACTGGGAGCATTTTTTGAAAGATAACATATCACGACTGCCCATAGGTTTCATCAAGAAAGGATATGCAGACAGTTTCCCATTTGTAGATGATCCTTCTGCACTGCCTAAGCAGAAGCGCGAAGAGTACTATCGCAGCATGGCTGATGCCATATATGCTGACGATGATTGGAAACAGTTTGTTACTACTCGTTTTCGCAATGCTGTAACTGTGGCTCTGGCACGTGTAGCATGGAACTACAAGACTGCTATTCCAGTTTACTATCCTACCGCAAAAAAACTACAATTACTCCTACCATTGGCACTCGAGGACAAGAAAAGAATTGATGTGGCATTGGTTTGTAATCATGTTTACAAGCCCGAAGAGGGAGTAAACAACTATGAAGGTCGTACTATCTACACGTTGCAGATGGCATACAACAACGCTCGACTCATCACTCGCCCTGATAGCGACTGGCTCATGGCTGACATGGCAATAAACAAGTAACTATATAAACGCAAAAAGCATCGGAAGTGCACGCTGCCCCCAATGCTTTTTGCGTATTATTATATGAAGTATAAGTTCTTCGTCCTTAAAAGAATCTGTTCTTATCCGATTGCGTTTAACCCTGTTCAAGTATTTTCTTGTCTGTCAAGAAATCCAAGAGTCCGACAGTCAATACTCCGAGTTCGTCTTCCTTGCGGTGGATATCATCACCTACAATGACAATCTTACGGAAGTGGTCATTGATTGACAATAAAGGACGTCGCTCTTGCTGCTCCTTTTCTGGCGTAGGCATGTGAAAGGCTGACTGGATATACACTCTGTATGGAGGGCGGTTCACCACAAAGTCTACCTCCAACTGTTTTCTGACAAACTTACCGTTCTCATCCTTGCCACCAAGTTCAACCAATCCTACGTCCACATTATATCCTCGACTGCGAAGCTCATTATAGATAATGTTTTCCATAATGTGCGTTTCCTCTTGTTGGCGATAGTTGAGAATGGCAGCACGTATGCCGATGTCTGCGAAGTAGTATTTCGTCTCGGTACCAATATATTTTCTTCCTTTCACATCATAGCGCAAAGCTTCTTCTATCAAGAAAGAGTCTTTCAGATAGTCAATGTATTGTTTTATAGTGTCTCTTTTTATGGTTACCCCTTGTGAAGATTGAAAGGTATTGGCTATTCTCGTTGGATTGGTTGACGAACCAATGCCCGAGGCTATTACACGCATCAATTCCTTCATTCCTTCAGTATTACGCAGATGGTTGCGCTCAATTACGTCAAGCAGATAGGTAGTTTCATACAGACCACGCAAATAGTCTGTTTTCTTTTCTTCCGTTTCAAGCAAAGCCACCTGTGGCAGTCCTCCAAAAGTATAGTAATCCAACCAAGCTTTGCGTATATCTCCACCAATACCACTAAAGTATTCGTCAAAGGTGAGAGGCCATATGCGTATCTCGTCCCCTCTACCTCGGAACTCAGTCACAACATCACTTGATAGGAAGCGAGAGTTTGAGCCCGACACATACACATCTACATTCCTCATGTGTGTCAAGCTAAGAATAACCTCCACAAATTCTTCTACCAACTGTACCTCGTCCAAGACTATATAATAAGGTTTGCCATCATCCACAACCTTTGAATCTATATAGTCGAGCAAGGTATCAGGCTTCCTCAACCGCCTGTTTCGGAAATCATCAAGTTGTATCTCAATGATGTGACTATCAGTCACCCCATGTTCCAACAGCCAGTTATGCCAGATGTCAAACAGCAGGAAAGACTTTCCACATCGTCTAACACCTGTTATAATCTTCACAAGTCCATTCCCACGTCCTGCGATAAGTTCATCCAAATATTTCTTACGTTCAAATATCATATTAGAGTACTATTTTTGATATTAGTATCACATTTTACACCGTAAAGATAACTTTTTTATTTCGAAATACAGCATAACCAATGGAAAAACTGCGTTTAAGAAGTATAAAAATGTGATAAAACAGTATGATAGGCTACATTTCTATTGGTTCTTATAGAATAAAAAGGGATGATTGGCAATCATATTCTTTAAGGTAGTCGTTTCAACCGTACCCCTTCATAAATTCGTCATATAACTTCTATTCACCACATTATGGGGCCGGTTTAAAACGCTCCTCCCAACCCTTATTTCGTGATTCCTGATGTGATTGAAAGTTAAATACGTTAAATCTTCACCTTTTCGTATCTAATCAGAATCCATACGGTCACTTTTCTACCGTTTAGAGCGTATAACATTAATAATCAACTAATAATAGATACTCTGCTAAATATACAAATAATGCAACTACTCAGGTGCCCCTGTCCTGACCATAAACCGAGGATGACGCGAGGCTTTCACCACCCCGCTGAGACTTTTTTCAAAAATCATCTTCATGCCGCAAGGTCGTGTTCCCGACCGCCAAAAATCTGTCGTCTGCAGCCTTCTGCGGGTTATGTAGAGGCACTCAAAAATCTTTCATTCGGTCCTCCACGCGAAGGGGCGCCGACCCTGCCAGAAAGCCCGTAAACCACATTTAACACGCTGTCGCTCAATATATTATATTTGCATATATCAAACCTTTCCTTACTTTTGCGGCATGAAAAAGGACTTCAACACGGGATTGAGAAAGGGCATCGAGGCGGACCGGGTGAAACTCACCCGAAGACGCAAGCTGCTCCTTCGGGAAATGGGGCTCGCCGCGGACCGCGAGAGGGGCCTCAAGCGGCTTGAGAAGCGCTTCAGGACGGGTCTTCTTTCTGACACCGGGCGCACCATCGCCCTTGACAAACCCGTCTGCATCGTGTTTGTTTAAACAGTATCGCCAGGAGTGTAAAAGCTGATGCTCACGGAGGTAATACTAAGAAGCTGTTTTGAATTGTTTGTTTGAAGTTTTTTTCACCTCAAAGAACATTTCTAACAATTCAAAACAGCTTCTTACTTTAGACTTTTGCCGTTGGAATGCTATTGCTTATACGCGGTTTCCTTCATTTGACAATTTCCTTCACCTCCCAGTTTCCTTCGTCCAGAAGGACTTTCCAAGCGGTCTTGTAGGCATCTACGCAGCCCCTAGGTACGTAAAGGGTCTTCACCTTGTCTTTAGGGCCGACCCTATTCGCTCCTGTGTTTGCTTTAATCGCAGCAGGAGTCGTGCCCAGACAGGTAATCGTGGTAAGCTTAGACGTACCGGAGATGCAGTCGGCAGAAAGCGTCGTTACACTGGCAGGAATGGTGAGAGACTCGATGACTGAGTTCTCGTATAGAGCCCATTCCCTAATGGTAGTAGTACCATCGTGTATAGTGTAGGCGCTGCCGCTTCCGCCGTTTAGCACCATAAGAGTGGTCATATCGAAATTGTAAAGAGCTCCCTTATCGTCGCTTTTGAAAGACTTGTTATCCGGAACCACTTCCCAGACCATCTTATCACAGCCATTCGACGGGCTACCTGCTATCTGCTTAAGGGAAGCCGGCACGACTATCTTAGTGTAGTCACTGTATGCAAACGCGCGGTTCATGATCTGAGTTATACCCTGCGGAAGGCGGAATTCAGAGACATTCTTGATGCCATTTTCGCGATTGCTTCCTCCGCAAAAGCCTACATACGAACTACCCTCAAGCCCTTTTATATCGCCACCTTCTGCCCTAGTTCCGCTCAAGTCCAGGGTTATTTGATGGTTAGACTCAAGGCTAAGACTTCTGGTAGCCACCATAAGTTGACTGAAATCTGTTTCGCGAAGTTGGGCACTTGAAGGCATAGTCACCTTTACGGAATCTTTCGCCGTCTTTAGCCATTCCACGTCAAACTCACCTTCGAATCCATCTACGTACATTCTGGTAGTCTCAAATTTTAGTTTAGTTTTAGGGAAAGTAACCAAACTTCCAGGCTGTATCTTTAGATCACTCTTCTTCTTCAGCTCAGCGCCGCCGCCTGTACAATTGATGGAGAATTTGAGATTCTTCAAAGTCCTCTCCCCGGAAAGCGGAAGCACCATCAATATCTCGGTAGGATTATTCGCGTCCGTACTGATTTTCAAAGGAGTGCTCATGGACAACTTGAGGTTTTCCACATTATGAGCATGACTAAGCGACTCCCACTTCCCGTTCTTAATGAAAGTAAATGACTTCTTATAAAGTCCTGAGGCACTAAACACGCAAGAGTGCGCCTCGAGCCCTTCCTCGGCCCAAACCTGGAGTTTTATTACTGCTCCGGCGTATTTGAAATTGACAATCCTATTAGATCCTTCGCCATACATAGGAAGCGGGAGCTTCCCACCCATTACGTCTTCGTAATTCTGATTAGACGGAAATTCCACATAGAAATAGCCGTTTCCGCCATCAGGCTTACAATACCTTGCCGGATAGAAGGCGAAGAACTCCTCGTCGCCCGTTATGATCTCCTCGCCACTACTATAAGTAAACTTTCCTTTCTTAGTATTTGCAGCGTCATCGGCCAATCTATACACCCCGTAAGTGCTCGGATACGACGCCTTAGGGGAAGACGCATTATCGGTGTGGTTTCGAGAGACTTGAATGCCTATCTCGTCTCCCTTCGTCCAATTCACTTTCAATCCGTCGAGCGCGGTTTTCGTGTCAACATCGTCGATGCAGGCGGTGAACCCCACGCTTTCCGTACCAGGTGTAAGCACCTCGTTTTTCGTACAGTTCGTAAGACTCACCAGACCCACGAATACTCCACATGCTAAAAATAACCTTTTCATGCATCGACGACAATTAATTCCAATCCGCATCAACTGCATTCAAGTCATCAAGACCCGCCTGGCTTGACACAGGCCCCGAGGTGACAAAACAATGCTGCGCTTCCATGCAGATAATCTCCAACGTCGGAGACTCATAATTTAATTCTTTCATTTCACTACTAACTATTTACATTAAAAAAAAGCTCGCAAAGATAGAAAAACAAATCGTAACCGCCAAAGTTTTGTAATATTTATGAATTCAAATTTAGGAACAATCCTACGATCTTTTCTGTGCCGAAATCAATCTTGTCTCTGCTTAAATCTATCTTCTTTACCATTGTTGAGTCCACTTGAAAAAGTCGTTTTTGAAAAAAACATGTGCCTCGCAGATACTTCTGTAAGGGGTAAAAAGTGGCAAATGGCACTTTTTCAAGTGGGTTCATTGTTTATTATGACGTATTTCTCAAACCGCCGGGTTTAATAATAGCAGGACGCGCTGTCTGCCATAGCGCAAATAAAGCCGGATGAGTATGAATGGTTTTACCCAGTCATCTTATCCGGCCTTTCCGTGTATGGTGAAGACCCTCCGATGAGGATTACAAAACTCCTCTTCGATTAATTTTCTTTTTATTAACATACCGGCAGCGGGAACAGATCCTATGGGCAGCCAGCGCGCGAGGCGGCAAGATGGGTTTTGTGACCGTCAAGGTTGCAAAACGATGGGAACGGATATTGGGATTGGCTGATATTCGAGATTTGAGTGTTGGACTGTTGCAATTGTCGGGAACGGTTATCGGCTATGTAGGTGTCTGTGGCGCTGTTCGCTGCTCCTTACGCAATGAAGAAACCTGTAATGTGGAACAAGCATCTTGGCTGCATGGCCTTCGGGTGACTATGGCCGTTCCTGCCAATTACAAGACGATAGCGATGAACTGTGCGCGTGTTCTATGGGTGCTGCCCTCTCCTAAGTGTGCGGACATATTCATGATTCCTATGAATGTCTGTTTTCCATTAAGGTTTTATTTAGGAGTCCACTTGAAAAAGTCTTTTAGGTAAAATCCGATAAGTATTTGCAGGTAATTTAGAATGAGAGCGTTATAAGTTTATCTGTTTTTTAGGGTAATGACTTGGCAACAGTCCTAATTTCAATGTTTTGCGGCTCATTACTGTCAAACAACTCTTCTGTATGCAAAGGTAACATTATTTTTTGAAACCTCTGTCTTTATTGAGGATGAAATTGCAACATTGACATTCGTAATAATCTAAATTAAATGAATTATCAACTATGATTGCCTGAATTTGTATTTCAATCCATACTCTTCCAGTTTGCTGTACAGCGTTGTACGTCCTATTCCGAGCAGTTCGGCGGCAACCTTGCGGTTCCCGTTCGCCTGCTTCAACGCACGTAAAATTCGCTCTTTGTCTTCCGCATCGTTACGCAGGGCAAAGCTGGCGGATGAGGACGATAATGTTTCGTCACTGCCAAACTCCAGATTTTCTTTGGTTATAATGTCGGCTTCCGTGTGCAGGACTGCCACCTGTATCTTTTGTTTCAGTTCGCGCACGTTACCCGGCCACGGATAAGCGAGCAGGGCTTTCCGTGCGGATGCGTCAAAACCTTTGGTGTTGCACTCCAACTCCTTGTTCGCAAGTTCAAGGAAGAACTCCGCTAATGGCATGATGTCCTCTTGGCAGTCTCGCAAAGGCGGTACGGTTATCGTGTACTCTTTCAGACGATAGAGCAAGTCTTCGCGGAAACACTTTTCGGCGACTGCCTTTTGCAAGTCCTCGTTGGTTGCCGCAACAATGCGCACGTCTGCGGTCTTGTCTTCCTTTGCCCCGATAGGACGGTAACGGCGTTCCTGTATGGCTCGCAAAAGCATCTGCTGGGTTTCCATCGGGAGGTTGCCTACTTCGTCAAGGAACAGCGTGCCGCCCTCAGCTTCTTGAAAATACCCAACATGGGTAGAATCTGCTCCTGTGAATGCACCATTGACGTGTCCGAAGAGTGAGGACAGTGCCAATGTCGGGGACAACGAACCACAGTCCACCGCCACGAAAGGCTTGTCCGCACGTTTGCTCTGTGCGTGGATGTGTTGGGCAATATGTTCTTTGCCCGTATTGTTTTCGCCTAATATCAATACGCTCATTCGGGTGGGTGCAACCAACCGGGCACGCCGCTTGATTTCCTGATATGCCGTACCTTGCCGGACAAATATCGGGACTTGTTTGTTCCTTTTCTGTTCCTGTGCTTTGTGTATGGAGCGGATGAGAGGAACGAGTTTGTCCTCCACCAACCGTTTGGGAATATAGTCGGCGGAGCCGAGTTTCATACTTTCCACTGCCGTATGCACCTCGGTGTAATCGGTTATGATGATGAACGGCTGCGGCTTCCCTTCCTTGCGCATCCAACGCAAGAGGTCGATACCCTCACCATCGGGCAGACGCAGGTCGGCAAGCACAGTATCATCTTCCTCTGCCTTTGCCAGCAATTTCTTGGCGGTAGAAAGCCGATACGCCTGCATGGTGTCGAAGCCGCCTTTCTTCAAGAAGTTGCAGACATAATCGTTATAAACGGGATTGTCCTCTACTACAATTACCTTCATAATCCGTCTTCCTTTCGTTTTTTAGCCTGTTCCACAATCTTGTTGCCCATTGCCAATACTGCATTCACGGCGTATTGAACCTCGTTATCGGAACATTCCGTGTCTGAATGCAGAAGCCTGTGCAGTTCCCATAGCGGTTTGTCCGCACGGATTATAGCCCACGAACTGCGTAAACGGTGTACCTGCATATCCAATTCTTTGCGGTCACGCCGCTCTCTGGCATCGCTGATGGCTTGCATATCCTTATCCGTCTCGGTTATCAGCTTGTCAAGCATAGTCGCCTTGTCACCATACGACAATAAAGAAGAAAGGTCCGGTTGTTCTTCTTTGTCAGGCGGCAAGAAAGAAAGGCACTTTTCCGACACGGCAAGCAGTTCGGACAGGGAGAACGGTTTGAACAGGCAGGCGGAAAATCCTTGTGTCAGCAGTTCCTCTTCGGTGCAGCTTCCCGATGCGGTGGCGACTACTACAGGGATGGTCTTCGAGTTGCCGATGTCCGATGAACGGAGAAGTTCCAATACCTCATAGCCGTTTGTTTCCGGCATCTTCAAGTCGGTAATCAGCAGGTCGTAGTCCTTTGTCCGCATGGCTTCCATGAGGTCGCTTGTATTAGTGCACACATCACAACGGATACCGTAATGGGCATACATATTCCTTGCCATCGAAAGAAGAATGTCGTTGTCATCCAACATAATGACCGAATAGGCACGTTCAAAGTAAGGCTCGTGATATTGTTCTTGCACTTCTTTCTTTTCGATGACAGCAATATCAGCGATTTGCATGGGTATTTCTATCGTGAAACGACTGCCCCAACCTTTCTTGCTTTCCAATCGGACAGTACCGCCTAACATATCCACGATGCGTTTCACAATGGATAATCCTAATCCGAAACCGTCCTGCGTGGCGGCGTTGGATAGCCGTTCAAATGCTCCGAACACCCGTTGCTGTTCTTCTTCGCTCATACCGCTGCCTGTATCTTCCACCACAATGGAAAGGTTATTGCCGTTGTAGTCCATACGGAGCGATACGCTTCCGGCTTGCGTGAACTTGATGGCATTGGATAAAAGGTTTCCGCAAACCTGCATGATGCGCTCCTTATCGCACATGAGGATAACATCGGCATTGCATTCCACCGTCAAACACAAGTCCTTTGCTTCCGCCAAAGGAATAAATTCAGTCAATAAAGCGTCTGCCATGCCCTGCAAACGGAACGGGGAAGTATTCGCACTCTCTTTTCCACTATCTAATCGGAAGAAATCGAGCAACATATTCAGCATGGAAATCATCCTGCCGGATGCCAGTAAGATGCTCTCCGCATAACGGCTTGTGCTGTCCGTGCCATGTCCTTGCATCAGTTCCACATAGCCGTGTATGGCTGTCAGCGGTGTGCGCAGTTCATGGGTAATGGTGTGCATGGCTTTCTTGCGTGAGGAAATCAGTTCCCTGTTTCTCATATCCGATTCATAGAGTTGCCTTATCAGAGTGACAGTCTTTGATTTATACCGCCTTATGCGATGTATATCCCTGTGAATGATGATGTATGACACAACCAAAAGAAGAAAAAGGAAGCCTGTCAGTCCTCCGATTTGCAGGAACGAGCGTTCACGCATGGCGGTTATCTCCGCCTCACGCCTTTGCAGGTCATGTTCAACTTTCCTGTCCATCTGCCCGATAAGCGATTGCAGTTGGCGGTTCAGTTCGCTGTTGCGCATGGCGAGGCTGTCGGCGTGTTCCGACAAACGGCGGCATTGCGCCTGTTGTTGCGCAATTTCCTTGCGGTTCAGCGAGTGGAGCATAGAAGTTGTGGCGGTCGGTTTCGGCTTTTCTTGCTTGCCGAACAAGCCTAAGAAGCCTTTGCGTTTTGGCTTCTTAGGCTGTTCCTGTGCGCTCCTTGCGGCAATGACGGGTACACGCTCGGCAATCCTCTGATTCAAACGTTCCTGTTCGTCCAGCACTTCAACGATACCACGAAGTAATGTTTCTTTGCTTTCCAACAGATGGCGCACTCTGTCTATCCGCCCTGCCGGATAAACGGTCTTGAAACGACACAGCAAGCTATCCACTGCCATGCGCTGGACATGGTAATGCTTCAAATCCTCGTCTTCCCACTCCAACACGCTTTCGCCCAAAAGAGAAAGCCCCGTCATTTCTTCGTAAACATGATGCACCTCCTGACGGAAACCGTTTATCCGTCTGTTCTCCGCTTCCAACGCTTCAAGCTCCCGCCACTCGTAAAACCACAGGTACATGATGCTGCCTGCCAGCAGGCACATCAGCAGGTAGCCTGCGGCAATCAGCGTGCGGAGAAATCTTGTACTTGTGGAATGTTGTTTCATTTTTCCTTCTTTTTTATTGAGCAGCCCGCAAATCTTCTTGACTTACGGGCTGAACTTCATTTTCAATTACGTGCAATCATGTTGAAAGATGGCTTATCCTATCGGATTGTCTCCGTCTTCACCACTATCTGAGCCGCCTGTGTTACCACCGCCCTGTGCCGGGGCATCGTCCTTCGCATCGGCAGAAAGCTCAATCCATTCCAAATCATCGCTGTCCACGAGGGCACGGGTGTAGGTCTTGTTCGACAGCCGTTCCCGTTCGGGTGTGAACTGCACGCGCACTGCCTGCACCTGCTTGTCGAAGTCGAAATCCGCAAGGTCTTTCACGCCCTTCGTGTCGAGCGTGTAGCGGAAATAGCCCAGCCCCTTGATGTGGACGCTCTTGCCCTGCGCCATGCGCGTGTGCATCACGCCTGCGATGTCACCCAAAACGGCTTGCACGTCACTATTGCTTACTGTGGAGATTTTCGCCAAATCCTTTGCGATGGTCTCCGTTTCCACGGGCTTGCCCTGCACGATGGCTTGGGGATAGTAAACGCCCTGTTGCTTCTGAAATGCTTTCTTCCAAAAAGGCATAATCTTACTTTTTGATTGGTTTAACGAATAATGTTTATTGTCTCACGGATGCCTTTGCAGACATCCGCTTTGCTGTTGTCTGCAACTAACCCCCACTCTTGATTTCCCGAAGTGCCACTTTGTGGTGGTCGAAGTGGCACTTTCTCATTTTCTACTTTTTACAATTCCCAACTGCTCCAACCATTGAACGACAGTTTTTCTTGCCTGTTCCTGTTTGTTCTGCGCCGTTGCACCCCTTACGGCAAGCCCTTTTTCGACTTTCGCCCCCTTGCAGGCATTGGCAATGTACTTTTCCGTACCGGACAGTCCGCTACCCTCATGTGTGCAGAACGGGATGACGGTCTTGCCTGCCCAGCGGTGCTTCTCGATGAACGTATAGACCGGCATGGGCATATCGCCCCACCAGTTGGGATAGCCGATGAATACCACATCGTAATCCTCCACTGCTATGTCGTCCTTGACAGCCGGACGAGCACCGGCTTCCTTTTCTTTCTTTGCCACGTCCACACAAGCATTGTAGGTCTTCGGATATTCCGTGACGGGTACAATCTCGAAGAGTTTGCCGCCAGTGGCTTCGGCTATCATTTCGGCGATGATGTGGGTATTCCCTTTCGTGATGTTGCCTACGGCATAGTTCTCGCCCGTGTGGGAAAAGAATGCTACCAATACTTTCTTTCCTGTTTCCATATTGTTTGTCTCCGGTGTTTTTGTTGCCTTGTCCGCCTTTCCCTGTGCGCACGACACGGTGCTGAAGAGCGTGAGCAGCAAGGCTAACAATGGTGATGTATGTTTCATATTCGTTTGTTTTTTATGTAATAATTTGACGGTTATTGTCTCGGAATGCCGATGCGTTGAAGCCAAGTGTTTACGGCATTTTGAGAAGTGGCATCCCTGATTTGGCTTCCCGATATGCCATAGCTGTCAAGCAGGGGCGCATCCGGAAAGTATTCCCTTATCAACCTTACACAGCTACCGATTCCACTGCCACCATGCGTTCCGAATGGTATGATGGTCTTTTCTGCCAAAGCCGGATAAGTCTCATAGAACGTGTGCATAATCATCGGAGGAACCCCATGCCAGATAGGTGAACCGATGAAAACGACGGAGTATTGTTCCAGATTTTCCAACGGATTGCGAATAGCTGGGCGTGCATCCGTATCCAGTTCCTGCTGTGCGACTTGCAGCATAGTGGCATAATCGTTCGGATAAGGAGTTTCGGGTACAATCTCAAATGTGGCGGCTCCGGTATATTCTTGGATATAGTCTGCCATGACAGCCGTATTGCCTCTGTCCACGTTTTCCACCTGCCAGTTCTCTCCTGCACGCGAGAAATAGACAATCAGAATATCCGTATTTGTAATGTCCGGCGATGCTGTTCCCTCGTTTTCACCGCTACCGTCATTCCCATTGCCAGTTTCTTCGGGAGGCGTATTTTCTTCCATGGGATTTTCGCTATCGCATGCATTAAACGTAAATGCGAGAAATAAGAATGATATAAAAAATAAAAGTTTCTTCATTTTATATGTATATTGGATGATATTTGAGTGGATGATAAACTTCAGCTGTACTTACCATAAAACTTCCTCTTTCTCGTTTTCAATCAGCCGGTACGAACTGCCCCAAAAGCCTTTCTTGTTCGGCAAGTGACATATTGAAGAAGCGTTTCCCTTTGTCTAAATGCCGAATCTCATTCATTTCCCTGTCGGTCAGGGCAAAATCGAAGATGTCAAAGTTTTCACGGATATGTCGCGGATTTTCCGACTTCGGGAAGACGATGTTGCCCTCCTGTATGTGCCAACGCAGGATAATTTGTACGTTGGTCTTGCCGTACTTTTCCGCAAGGCGGGTGAAGACAGGCTCGTTGATAAGCGTTGCATCACCATGCCCGATGGGATACCAGCTTTCTATGATAGTCCGGCAAGATGCAATCCGCTTTTTCAGATTCCGTTGCTGGTAGTAAGGATGGCACTCCACTTGTAATACGGCAGGTTTTATTTGCGCTATGTCGAGAACTTCTTCCAACCTTTCCGATTCGAAATTGCTAAGCCCTATACTTCTGACTTTGCCCATTGCTACGGCTTTCTCCATGTCATGCCATGCCCCGAGGTAGTCGCCAAATTGCTGGTGGAGCAGCAGGAGGTCAATGTGGTCGGTATCGAGCCGTGATAGCATCTTGTCGATGGCTGCCAAGGTTTTGCCTGCTCCATATTCACTGGGCCACAATTTGGTGGTTATCCAAATCTCTTCACGTGGGATGCCGCTTTTCCTTATTGCCGCTCCAACGCCGCGCTCGTTCTGATAAGCATGGGCTGTGTCGATATGGCGGTAGCCTGTGGCAAGTGCTTCGAGGCACGCCTTCTCGGTATTGGCATCGCCGATTATCATGTAAACTCCCAGTCCGAATTGAGGAATCCGGCAACCGTTGTTCAGTGTGATGAATGTCTGTTCCATTGTCTTATCCTTTTAGTCCCTGTTTATTGTTTGATTTTTTTGATTACGGTATTTCTTTTGCGTCTCTCCACATGAAATGGGATGCACGTTTGGCAATCAGCTATTTCCCTTCGTGACGGACATACTCGTCGTTATAATAAACGCCTTCAATGGTCATCGACTTTTTGCCATCGCGGTTTCCTATCAGCACCACCTGGCAGTAAGCAATACCTGTAGCCTTGTCTCCATCTATATTGACAGTCTGTTGCCCGTTAATGTGATACACGGTTTCAAAAAGGGCAAGATACGGAGCAAATGCTTCGCCTATCTGTTTGCGCCCGTTTACTTCTCCTTGCCGTTCGTTGCCATTGTAGAACTCCACCACGCCATCTTCGGTAAATAGTTGCACTTGGGCGGGAACATCTTTCCGGTCGGCAAGTATGGAAAACCTATCTACCAGTTCCTTCAACTCCATTTTGTCTCTTAATTCATTCATGTCGTCATGGATTCTTCCCGTTTCGGAAGTTTGGGCGGAAGCCGTAAGCAGACCGCCTGCCATGAATAATAATGCAAATACCAATTGTTTCATGCTGTTTTTTCTTTTATGATTTATATTTATTCCAATGCTGCAAAGTTCGTTACTTTACGTCATCCTGCTTATAGATGAAGTGCGGATGAATTTTCACATACAGCGGTTTTTATTTATCTTTCGTTTACCACCGGGCGTACTGCCATACCCATATATCTGCGGTTGGTTCTGTCTCCATATTGGTTTTTATCGTAGAAATACATATAATACGCAAAATTACTATTGGTATAGAGTGAAGCAGACCAATAGCATCCACGAGACCCTTGTTGTGTCGATACCCTGTCGCCATCGCGCGAAGCTCCGGCCGGCAAGAATATATGGTTGCCGTTTAATCCTATAACGCGCATCCCGTTCACACCTTCCTCTTGCGTCCATTCCCATGTACACATTTCTACCAATTCCCTTGTTTCATCTACGGTAGGCATACGCCAATCGTCACCCCATAGTGCAAGGGCGATGTCGTATTCGGTTCCACTGATATTCTCCGGTGGCATTGGCGACGGGTATTCATCTAAGTTGTTGGAGCGGTTCTCTCCTGTCGGGTCTCCCCATCCGTACAACCCGCCATATTCATGTGGCACCGTGGCTCCTACATTCCATGGTGCCACTTCACGCTCAAGCCTAAATCAATCGCATCATCGGGAGAAGGCACTTCCATTGACCTTGCCATAAATACAGCTATCAGATTGACATCCCTGTTGGGCATCAAGAATCTATATTCGGGACTTGCAGACAGTTGGGTATGCCCCTCATACCACCCTTCAAAATCATATCCATCGGCTGGAGTAGCCACAACCAATACATTCTCACCTTCAAGATAAGTTTCTTTTTTAACGAGGAGGAATATTAGAGGAAAATAATCGAAAAAATTTAAGATTAAATCCCTGCCAATCAATTAGATTGGTGGGGATTTAATTTGTTTGGACAACGGCGCTTGACCGCCTCAAATGGTGTGGTTTGTTTGGATAAAATGCAATTTTTGGAGGATGATTTGTGATTTGTTTGGACAAAATTCACTACCTTTACAGAGGTTTGTGAGTATTGCAGCAACCTCTGATTTTTAATTTCAAACATCCTTCAGTATGGGAAGACCGAAAAGATTATATCCATTGGGGCGCTACCGCCTGCATGTCAGGGGTGAGATAAATCCTGCCAAACAGTATCTTGTCCAACTTGAATATACCTGGAACCGACAGGTGATACGCAAGAGTATGAATATCTTTGTCCGGCTTGGAGACTGGAACGAGAAAGCCAACAAGGGGCGTGGCGGAGTCAGGGCGAGCTATGGCCCGGAAGCCAATCGCATCAACAGTCTGTTGCTTGCAAGGGTTGACAAGATTGATTCATTACTGGCGGAATATCAGCAGAAGAACCCGAATCAAATTACAACTCAGGTCATATCCGATTTTTTAGCTGACAAACCGATTGCACGGGATGATAAAGGAAAGGACTTTGTTGAATTTGTCATGGAAAGGCTCGAATCAGATTATTCCAGAAACCGTATCGGTAAGAGCCGATATGAAAACGGCAAGAGTGGAATGAATATCTTTCAAACTTTCCTTCGGGCTACAAAGAAAGGAACTTACAAACAAGACAGTATCTATCTCGGAGAAATTTCTGTTGAACTGATTGATGAATATATAAAGTGGCGTCGGGAGATAAAGCTGAATAGCGATGCAACTATCAATCATGCCTTGACTCCTATCCTTAAAGCATGTGCTTATGCTTCGGAACTGAAAATGATTGATAGTGCTGTCAATACAAGAATTCAGGACATGCGGATAGCATCGAAAATATCACTTACTGATGAGGAAACCGAGTTTGATGACAAGTACCTGACTAAAGAACAACTGACAGCATTATTGGATTATTATCGCAGTTGTACTGAACCTCGCAGGAAGGAGTTTTTGGAAATGTTTTTCTTTGCATTCCACGCTTGTGGACTTCGTGTTGTGGATGTGATGACTTTACAATGGAAACATATCGATTTTGCCCGGAAGGAGTTGCGGAAGATTATGATCAAGACAAACAAACGTCATGTGATTCCACTTACAGAACCTGCATTGCGCATCTTGCAGCAATGGCAGGAAAAGCGTGAAGGATGCAAATATGTTTTCAATCTTGTGAAGGAATCTTTGGATTTGGATGATGCGGAAGCTCTATATAAAGCGCGCAGCAATGCGACCAAATGTATCAACCAGTCGTTGGCCGTTGTCGGCGAACAAATCGGTCTGCCATTCAACTTGTCAATGCATGTCGCCCGCCATTCGTTTGCGGTCTTTGCACTGAACAAGGGACTTTCCATGTCGGTTGTCAGTCGTTTGCTCGGTCATGGAAGTACGGATGTCACCGAAAAGGTCTATGCCAAATTTCTTCCGGAAACGCTTTCGGCAGAGGTGGCAAGATTGAAGGAAGATTTTATTTCGTTAGAGATAATATGATTATTCACAATGTAATGGATGAGTGAAAATGACAATGTTACAGATAACTTTCCTGTTTATAGGATTCTTTATATTGATATTAGTGTTGGCGACTATATTCAAACGGTACTAGAGAACAATTCTTTGGACAGTTGCAATCTGTATGTTTCTGGGAGTACTATTCAGTGCCGGATTCGGATATTTAGATATCATTGATGGGGATGTTCCAAATCTGCCTGTGATTACAAGTATAGTCCTGATAATAATCGGATCGGCATTGTTGATTTTAGGTGCGGAAAAACTTCATTCCAAACAAAGGGAAAAAGAAAATCAGAGTATTCCCGTTGTAACTTCGGCTTCAAATGCGCATTCGGCCGATAATAGCGAAACCGGAATCGTATTAACCGGACAACTGAAAGCAGAACTTGCGGAGAAAGTCTTTGCCAAAGCAATAGAGGCTGGCTATATGAAAGAAGAAGGTTCCCATTATAAATGGAATGAATCAAAAGTCCTGTTGGCGTATATGTGTGGTCGGATTTATTGCGGAGATTATCCGGAGCGTCTTAAAATGGAAACAAAGACCTATTGGAAGTTCGGTATGGAACTCTTTCCCGACACCGAATTGTGCGCTCTATTTGACACTTCCGACATAGGGCAGTCCCGTCAAAACAGAAAAGACCTGACTGTGCCGAAAAATTTTCAGAAAATCGACATCTTTTTCGAGTAGCCTTGTGGCTGCTCTTTTTATTTATAATCAGACGGTTAAGCGTGCATCCTAATATTAGCCTAACATTAGGAATAACCTGTTATATAATCTATGCTAACTTCTTAGGTTCTAAGGACTCTCTACCTTCGCCGCAGTTGTGGGACGATGTGCACAGTCGTGTCACGGCAACATAACCCGGCTTGAAGTCCGAGTGTGCATCAGGATTGGAAAGCCATAATAAGATTTACTATGGCAAAGAAATTAAAGGTAGAGACTATATGCGAAAGAGAATTGCTGGAAAGAATTCTCCGCATAGTGGAACGACAGGAAAAACTGCCATCCGCAAACAAGGTGGCAGCGCATTGTCTGTATGACAACAAGTCCTTGATGGCGAAATTGGGAATCAAGGAGAAGTATTTGAAAAAATTGCGGGACAACGGATATCTCGGCTATTCCCGTGAAGGTGACAAATATTGGTACACGCAGGAAGATGTTGACCGTTTCTTACGTCACTTCCATTTTGATGCTTTTGCAATAGGTATCGACTTACCGAGGCCGGAAGGAGGTGGCTATGTTTGATAATCTGCATCTGACCAATATGCTCCGCTCAGAAGTTGAGCATATTCTGGAAACTGGATTCCCTTTGGATGTGTTTCCAGACAAGATACAAGACGTAATTCTGAATCTTGCCCGATATGAAAATTTCAATGTTGAATACACGGCATCCATTATCCTTTCTGCCGTTGCCACAGCTGTCGGCAATTCATGTCAAATCCGTATCAAAGGCGAATGGAAAACAAGTCCTTCCCTTTATATGATGCTAATCGGTCGCCCTGGATTGGGAAAGACGCCACCTTTGGGATTCATATACAAGCCTATCAACGAACAGGATGACAGAATGTTCGAGAAATACAATGAAGAATGGAAAGAATATGAACGGGCAATGGCTGTTTCTGGGAACAAACGGGGAAAGGAAGCGGATGGCAATTTGCCGAAGAAACCTCATTTGGTAACTACAGTCATTTCGGATTTTACTCCGGAGGCAATGATGAATACTCATCAGTATAATCTTCGTGGGATAGCGTTGGTGGTTGATGAAATCTTGGCTCTGTTCAATTCCGTAAGGAGATACAGCAATAAAAACAATCTTATCGAGGACTTGCTGACTGCATATAGCGGACAGCCCTTGAAAGTAATTCGAAAATCTGAACTCCGTCCTATTTTAATTAAGAAACCTTGTATCAATCTTATAGGCTCGATACAGACAAATCTGTTGCAGGAAGTTTTTCGCACAGAGTTCCTTGCCAATGGATTGCTTGACAGATTCCTGTTTGTCTATCCGAAAGACAGGACAATATCCGTATGGAAGAGGAATGCTTTGGCTCCGGCAAGACCTGACATTCTGAATCAATGGAGGACAATTCTTAATAAAATACTCAGTATTCCTTGTGATGTTAATGAAAAGGAAAATTCAGTCAATCCTGCCATACTCACAATGACAGAGGACGCTGAGGAGTATTTCTATGATTGGTACAATAGAATCATTGACTCTGTAAATGCCATTGAGAACGATGCGGAAGTGGAAAGCCGGAAAATGAAACTCAATGGTCACGCAGCACGAATGGCTTTGCTGTTTCAAATTATGAAGTGGGCTGTTGATGAATCGGATATGCAATATGTGGAGTTGGATTCCGTGAAGGCTGCAATCAGAATGCTTGATTACTATGAGGAGACTTACAGGCGGATTCAGGAAATCATTGTTTCAGATAGTATTGGTGAAACCAGAGAAGCATGGCTATCATTGCTTGGAGACACTTTTTCAACCGGTGATGCCATCGTTGCCGGTAAGAAGGTGGAAATGTCCCGACGGACTGTCTATTATGCCTTGGAACAGTTGTGCCGACTTCAGAATCCTCTTATTGAAAAGATTCGTCACGGAGTATATCGTAAGACTACGGTTGGGAATGCCAATGCACCTTGCACTATTGCACTTTCTACTGACAATAGCAAAGGGCAATCTTCCCAAAGTGCAAAAGTGCAGAGTGCAACTCAAATCAATTCGGATAGCCATGAGTGAATACAGGTTTCATTTGCAGAAATACAAATATGGCAGCAAGATTAGTTGTCCGAGTTGTGGAAAACCCCGATGCTTTGTCAAATATGTCGATGCAGAAGGAAAGATTGTCTTTCCTGACAATGTCGGTAAGTGTGACCACGAGAATAGCTGTGGCTATCACTATACTCCGAAAGAATACTTTAATGACTATCCTGATGTGTTAAGTCGGAATCAAGGTGTGAGTGAATCATTCCGGGTTACTGCCTGTAAGTCCGTTGATAAGAAGCCCGTTTGCATTGCTCCTTCATACATCGCTTCATCTTATGTGGATAAAAGTTTATCTCACTATGAAATCAACCCTTTGTATCGGTATCTATGCAATGTGTTTGGCGAAGAAGAAACCATACGTTTGTTCCAGTTATATCGCATCGGTACATCTGCAAAATGGGGTGGCTCGGCTGTGTTCTGGCAGATTGATATGAATGGTTTGGTCAGAACTGGAAAGATTATGTGTTATAATCCCGAAACCGGTCATCGAATAAAAGAACCTCAAGCCTTTGTTAGTTGGGCACATTCGGAGTTGCGTATGCCGGATTTCCATTTGAAGCAATGTCTGTTTGGAGAGTATTTGTTGAAGAGTTCAACCTCTTCTCCCGTGATGCTTGTTGAGAGTGAGAAGACTGCTGTTATAATGAGCCATTTTATTCCCGATTACCTCTGGCTGGCAACCGGTGGCAAGAACGGCTGTTTTAATCGCGAGGCAATGCAGGTTCTTCGAGACAGGAATGTTACTCTATTACCGGATTTAGGTGCGACCGAACAATGGAAAGCGAAGTCAGCCATGCTATCAGAAATATGCAAGAAAGTCTCCGTGTCCGACATCTTGGAACGGATAGCGACTGAGGAACAACGCAATCAGGGATTGGACATAGCAGACTTCTTTCTTCTTTCGCCATCCAAACGACAGATACTCCAGCAAATGATTCAGCGTAACCCTGCTTTACAGTTGCTTATTGACGAACTCGGATTGGAACTTATTGAATAACGGAGGAACTTGTTCCGGGAGTTTACAGAAAGTCCATAACACAATAAGGACTTTTTGCCTGACGACAATAAAATCCGGTCATTGCCACACTGCGTGAATTGGCACAGGAGCAAGCTCCAATTATTAAAAACACTTTTAAGAAAGACATTATGAATACTGATATAAAACAAGCGATGCACGTTGAAACCGGAAAGTCATTCGGCACATCAGAGGCAAATGAAAACGAAAGGCGTTGGAATAACGCCAAGATTGACAGAAAGAATCTGGATTCGACCAATCACTATGACAAGACCCGAATGAAACTGAATTTCGAGATTGGACCCGATGGAAAAGTTCATCCGTTGGGATATCAGGAGAAATCGCTTGAAGTCCGTTTGCAGGAACGGTTGACTGAACTGGGCTGGAAGCCTTTCAAACCGGACAGCAAAATTCAACCAAACTGTTGTGCGAAATTTATCTTCGGAGGCAATCATGACCGTACACTTGAAATGGCATTTAGAACCCAAACCGTAAATCTGGACAAAGGTGCAGACAACAGCCATCTTCAGCGATGTCCGGAAATCGAACAATGGGCAAAAGATGTCTATGACTGGTGCGCCAAACGGTACGGACAGAAAAACATAATCGGCTTTCAGGTTCATCTTGATGAGAGCAGCCCGCATATCCACGCATTGATTGTTCCAGTCGGGCAACGCATCAAAAGTGATCGTGAGTGCGTAATGTGGTCTGCCAAGTTTGGCAAGAACCGTTATGAGTATGGTCAGATTCTTCGGGCGATGCATACATCACTATATGAAGAGGTTGGCAGCAAATACGGTCTTGAACGTGGAGACAGTATTGACGGGCGTAATGTGCAGCACCTTCATAAACGCGATTATATCCGCAAACTCACCAAAGATGCAAAGCAGGCTGAGAAAGCGGCCAAGGGACTTCAAACAATGATAAGGCATCTGGAATCAAAGATTTTAAGTTATAACCAACAACTTGAAAAGGCGGAGCAGGAATTAGCTTCCGGCAAGATAACTCTCGATAAGTATGAGTCGCAGAAAACCGACATACAGAAACTCATTGCTGAGTATCAGAACAAACTTGAAGACAAGGCTGGTAAGCTACACGCAAAAGAACAGGAATTGGAGCAACTCACAAAAGATGCAGCAAAGGCTCGCTCTGTTGTCCAGCCTTTCCGAAATCACAAAGTGGATTTCACGCCACCGAGAATCACAGAAAAAGTACCTCTGTTTGGTACAGGCAAATGGGTAGAACGTCAGAATCAGCATATAGAGAAGTCTTTCACAGAAGTTGTCTGCAAAATCGAATCTCTATACAGGAATGAAGCTGCGAAGCAGGTCGCAGCAGCTCAACAAAACGTTTTAGCAGACTTCGGAGAACTTTTCCAGTTGCGGAATGATGTCAAAACTCTCACTGAAAACAATGAGAACCTGAAATTCTCGCTAGTGACAATCCTTGATCAACTCTCAAATCCATCACTTCGCGCAAAGATATTCACCATTGCCGATGCCCTTATAGGTGGAACTCCCATCAGTGTGTCTTCCTATGGTGGCGGTGGCAATTCCTCTTCCGACCTTCGCTGGGATGGCCGCAGACCTGACGAGGAAGAAGAGGCGTATCGGAGGAGGTGTTTGATGTTTGCGATAGGGACGGTAAAGAAACATCATGAGAAGAAAAGTTATAGAAAAAGATAGATGTCCCAATAATGTGCTGTAGCTGGATATAAAGTTTACAGCACGTTAATTTTTATACTATACATATGCCCCATTATGGGAACGTGCCGTTTGAGGTGCCGGAGGGATGGGTGTGGACAACATTAGGTGAAGTAGGCACTTGGCAATCAGGCGGAACTCCTAGTCGTTCAAACAAAACATATTATGGTGGAAATATACCTTGGCTTAAAACAGGAGAATTAAATGATGGATTGATTTCGTATATTCCAGAAAGTATAACAGAGGAAGCTGTCGCAAACTCTTCTGCTAAAATTAATCCTACCGGAAGTGTGTTAATTGCAATGTATGGTGCAACAATTGGGAAATTAGGAATACTTACATTTCCTGCTACCACTAATCAAGCATGTTGCGCTTGTATCGAGTTTAATGCTATTATTCAATTGTACCTATTCTATTTCTTATTGTCTCAAAGAAATGAGTTTATCGCAAAAGGCGGTGGCGGAGCGCAACCCAATATATCAAAAGAAATAATTGTAAATACCTTTATTCCTTTACCGCCTCTTAGTGAGCAACAACGTATTGTAATGGAGATAGAGAAATGGTTTGCTTTGATTGACCAAGTAGAACATGGTAAATCGGACTTGCAAACAGTTATCAAACAAGCCAAATCCAAAATACTCGACCTCGCTATTCATGGAAAGTTAGTGCAACAAAACCCCAATGATGAGCCTGCCATCGAACTATTGAAACGCATGAACCCCGATTTTACACCTTGTGATAACGGGCATTATCCGCAGTTGCCACATAGTTGGTCATTTGCACCTATGCAAACATTATGTTCTTTAGTTGATGGAGAAAAGCGAAATGGTATGGAACTAATAAATCTAGATGTCAAATATTTGCGTGGTGAGAGTGAAGCCAAAACTTTGACATTTGGGAAATATGTTGCTGCGAATTCATTTTTGATTTTAGTAGATGGCGAAAACTCTGGTGAGGTATTCAGGACTCCTATTGATGGTTATCAAGGTAGTACATTCAAACAATTGTCTATCAACGACAATATGAATACGGATTATGTTTTACAAGTTATTAACCTACATCGTAAGATTTTACGAGAGAACAAGGTTGGTTCTGCCATTCCTCACTTGAATAAGAAACTATTCAAAGCGATTGAAGTGCCAATACCTCCTTATGGTGAGCAGAAAAGGATTGTGGAGGCAGTAAATCTTGCTTTTAAACGACTGGATGTAATAATGGAGAGCCTATAAACTCTCCATTATTGTATCTAACTTGGCAAATGCTGTATGAATAGTATCTACAATTCGCTTTTGTTCTGCCTTTGGAGGGATTGGGATAGTCAGTTTAGAATATTCCGAAATCCAATATCGTTTATGGGTATCGCCAATTATACGTGTTGTGTTCATAAACATTGCAACATATTCTATTTCAATACCTTTTCTTACCTGCAAAATCTTCATGGCGGATGATTTTACTTTAAAAGGGAAATCTACAAATTTTGAATCTGTAGTAAAGTCGTCAAAAATAATACAAGGCAATTTTGAGTATATCCCTTTCTCTTCATTAGTATAACCTATGATGAAGGATTTCCCTGCTGTTAAAACTGGTATTGGATAGCTATCATTATAACTTGTTGAATTAACAATATATGCCGTAGGTTGCTCGTAATCTACAATGTCTTCTAACCTACATACGCCCCATCCATCTGGCAAGTTCTCATAATGCCCGATACGTTCCATTATATTATTACCATATTCATTCTAATTCAATGTAATATGGTAACAAAATTCAAAAATCATTTGGCAAAGACTAATCTTGCCAAGAACACCGTCACTTCGTATGTGTGGACGGTGCAGTATTTCCTCAATCACTATGGGGACGTGAACAAAAAGAACCTGTTAGCCTACAAGGGGTATTTGGTAGAGAACTTCAAGCCGCAGACAGTGAACCTGAGATTGCAGGGTATCAACAAGTATCTTGAATTTACGAAACAAGAGAAACTGAAGGTAAAGTTCGTCAAAGTACAGCAGAAAAACTTTTTGGAGAACGTAATCAGTGATGCAGACTACAAGTTTCTCAAAACGCGCCTGAAAGCTGACGGTTATGATGAGTGGTATTTTATCGTATGGTTCATGGCGGCTACCGGTGCTCGTGTCAGCGAATTGCTCCATATCAAAGCAGAGCATGTACAAATCGGACATCTTGACCTTTATAGCAAAGGTGGGAAAATACGCCGTCTGTATATTCCGAAAAACTTACGTATAGAAGCCATGAAATGGCTGAAAAATAAAGGGGTTACCTCCGGATATATATTTCTGAACAGATTCGGAGACCGAATTACGACACGTGGCATAGCCCAACAACTGAAACATTTTGCGGAAAAATACGGAATGAACAAGGAGGTGGTATATCCTCATTCATTCCGTCATCGTTTTGCCAAGAATTTCCTTGACCGCTTTAACGACCTTGCTCTACTTGCCGACCTTATGGGACATGAAAGCATAGAAACTACTCGTATCTATCTTCGCCGCACTGCCAGCGAGCAGCAGAAGATTGTGGATAAAGTGGTTAACTGGTAACGTCGCATCAGCCTTTAGAAGTGTATTCACTTACACTTCTAAGGCCTTTTGGATATTATCCAGAACTGAGAATAGCTCTTCTATTTTTTGAACTATGCGTTGTTGTTCGGCAAAAGGAGGTAATGGAAATAACCATTCATCAATGTGTCCCTTACTAATAGATGGCGAATTATCTCCTTTCATAAATTGATTTAGTCCATTCACCACATACTCTGAAATCATAAGATAATAGCAATAGTCTGAATTTAAAAGTTTTGGAGTAGGGCTACATACATAAAATCCTGTAGATGCTATGCAATTATCATTGATTACCTTTGCTATATTGCGCAAATAAGGACGAACCATCGAAAATATAACATCGTTCTTTTGAGTGTAACGGCTGGCTCTACTCGGAGCCTTTGACGTTTTTAATGTTTTTATTCCGTTTATTATTTGCCGTTTATTATCAATAGAATCAATATCTATATATTGAAATTCTTCATCTTTGGGTTTTGTTGATTTCATAGGTAAAAAGATATTTATCCCTTTTGCCCAAGTCCAATTTTTAGGTAACTTCTCACTATGCCCGTTATCACAAGGAGTGAAGTCGGGATTTATACGCTTCAACAACTCTATTGCAGGTTCGTCATTCGGGTCTTGGGGTACGAGTTTTCCATGAATGGCGAGGTCAAGGATTTTGCTCTTGGTTTGTTTGATAATGGTCTGTAGGTCGTTACTATTTGTTTCTATAGCATTAGCCAAAGACATCCATTTATCCACCTCGTTCAATATTCTACTTTGTTCCTCTTTCGGTGGAATTGGGATAAAGAAGTTTTTCAGCACATCAAAGGGCGGAATATTTTTTATAGCTGTTCCTTTACTTTCTTTATACGCTTCCTGTTTGAGAATAAAATCGAAATAGAGTAGATAAAAACGTTCAATTTCACGATTATATAAACGTATTAACATCAAAGCTTGATTAATAATGCCTTCTTGGATATTTTGTGGCAGCACATAGGTTTCTCCAATAGTTCCAGCACAACTAACGATTATATCATATGGAAGAACAGCAAAGCCTCTCAGTGAACAATATTTTTCCTTTGAAATATAATACGAACCAAGTTTATGATCTTTCTGAATGGCATTTTTCTGTTCATATACTTTATATGTATCATTGCCTTTGGGAACAAACATTGCTTTGGTTAAGCTACTTCCAAATGGCCCTTTCTTGTAAAAAGCTAAATCATCCAGTTTACACCACACCCAACTATCCGGCACCTCAAACGGCACCTGCTCATAATGGGGCGTATCGGAAGTCTTTGCAGACTTCTTACTCCGCTTGATTTTTCC
>ERZ1023658.162-NODE-162-length-25604-cov-14.467494_pt1 | contig 25604 bp, 26 predicted proteins | sample MGYA00380339_ERZ1023658 | MGnify/ENA primary metagenome ERZ1023658 (study PRJEB33179, sample SAMN07448981) | human gut metagenome | biome: Human-gut; feature: Human associated habitat; material: Faeces | host: Homo sapiens | place: India: Bhopal | collected... | reverse complement strand
ATCGTTTCCAATTAACGTTTCGAGAATTGGAAGCGCTTACGAGCTTTCGAACGACCTGGTTTTTTACGTTCGACTGCACGGCTATCACGTGTCAAGAAACCACCTTGACGCAATGTTTTGTGCAATTCTGGCTCGAACAAGTCCAAGCAACGGCTGATACCATGACGGACAGCACCTGCTTGACCAGACAAACCACCACCGCAAACTGTGCAAACAACATCGAATTGATTTTCTCTTGCTGTTGCAGCAAAAGGTTGATTGATGATCATTTGCAAAACAGGACGCGCAAAATATTCTTTGACATCACGACCGTTGACGGAAATGTTGCCTTTGCCGAGCTTAATCCAAACGCGAGCAACAGCGTCTTTTCTTTTACCCGTTGCGTAAGAACGACCGAATTTGTCTTTTTTTGGTTCGCGCTTTGCAACTTCAACAGGAGCTTCTACAGCTGCTTTTAAATCTTTTAATTCTGTCATTATGCTTCACTCCTTTTGTTCTTTGGGTTTTTGGCTGCAATATCCAAAACGACAGGGTTTTGTGCTGTGTGAGGGTGCTCTGTACCCGCATAAACGCGCAACTTTGTCATTTGAGCGCGACCCAACTTGTTGCGGGAAATCATACGCTCAACAGCTTTATAAATAATTTGTTCTGGTTTCTTTTCCAATAATTTTTCAGCTGTAATACCTTTGATACCGCCGATATAACCTGTGTGGTGGAAGTATTTCTTTCTTTCCCACTTTTTGCCAGTTAAAGCAACTTTTTCCGCGTTGATAACGACAACATAGTCACCACAATCCATATGAGGTGTGTAAGATGTTTTGTTTTTGCCACGCAAAATCGTTGCAATTTGACTTGCCAAACGACCAACAACAAGATCAGTTGCATCGATTAAATACCAATCGTGCTTGATTGTTGAAGGCTTTGCACTAATAGTAGTTTTCATTGTTTTAATATCCTTTTTGTTAAACACGGAAGGCAGTATATCATATTTTTCTTTTATGTCAAGCACTTTTTATGACTTTTTACGCGTGGTAATATAATACCGCGTCAAATAAGGGCAGAAATTTGCGTGTTTTGCTATATGTAAAAAATATAAAAAAATGCTTGTATTTTCGAATCGATTGTATATGATTATGTAAGTGATAGTGTATATAGTCTAAGGGAGTTGTTATATGAAAAGCAAACAATATCATTTATTTCAATCAGGGCGCTCGATGATCGAGATGCTTTGTGTTCTGGCGATAGTTGGTGTTTTGTCTATTGGTGCAGTTATAGGACTGCGCTATTTGTTTATTCACCACAAAGCCAATGCTGTACTCAGCGATGTATCTCTTGCTTTTTCTGATTTGGTGACCAGAGAAGATGAAGATATGATTGATGCATACGCGGTTCACTTTACGCCAGAGTCGGGAAAGGCAGTTCTTGCTTTTCGTGATACGAACTTAAATGACTTTGTTGAGGTTCGTGGCGTGGAACAAACTGTTTGTGGTGTTTTAATGCGCTATAAGCACGTCAGCCCCATTGATACAATGTACGATGATGCGGGCAATGAAATCACCGCCGAAACTTGCCAAGACAATATAACAATGATTTTTGGATACAAGGAAAATGTCAATGATCCATCTGTTGGGCCAGGTGCAGACCCGTGTGATACGCTCGTCTGCGATGAGGGTTATCATTGCGAGCGTGGCCGTTGTATCGCAGATCCCAACCCATGCGAGGGTGTTGAATGTCAAAATGGTGGTACATGCAACAGCTCGGGCGAATGCCAGTGCGTTCAAGGTTATACGGGCGATCGCTGCCAAACTGCGCCAGAGTGCAATCAGGTTGAAGAAAGTCTAAAGTGCCCATCACCTAAGTTCTGTAATCCAGATAACTGGACTTGTGAATGTCCTGCTTCACCAGCAAATTGCAATGAATACGATACATCGACTTGCCGTTGCACGGATTGTGCCGAAGGTTATAAAGCCGAAGATGGCAAGTGTGAAAACTGTGCCGATGGGTATATCAAGTTTAATGAAAAGTGCACGAAGGACTGTGTTGCGTCTCGTGTCTTGCAAAATTGTAGTGCGGGTTCGACAAGCGAAACATGTACGACTTGTACAGCCTGTACAGAAGGCCACTCGCTCCAAGACGGTGCTTGCTGTGTGACAGTTGAAGGCTGTAAAACATACGACATCACAACAGAAAACTGCACGTGTACGGAATGCAACGAGGGCTATTTGTTCGACTCGAGTACAAATGCTTGTGTTAAGTATGATGGCTTGTGCGAATACGCATACGAAAATCCAGTCGGGGACGGCGTCAAAGAAGCGGATTGTATCTATAAAATGGATCCGATTGTTGGCACGTCTGCAACGGCTGCGGATTGCTCGTACCAATTGCCACAAATCACGGGCACTTCTGAAACGGCAGCTGATTGTTGGTATTCGAATGCAAACCCAACAGGCAGTTCCAGCGCACCATACAATACTGTGCTGAATATGACGGCTGGTCAAGGATGCCCTTCGGGTCAATATTGTTATTTAAAGTATACAGCGAAAGGGTGCGGCTCTGAAGTTGGTGCGGCTGGTCAAGCGACTATTTACGGTCGTTGTACAGCGCTCAGCTCGACAGAAAGCGCTTGCAAGTCGGCCTATACAAAGACATTGACAATGACGCCAATTGATTCTTGTGCTTCGGGTCAATACTGTGTGATTAACTGGAAAGAAGAGGGCTGTTCGAATGGACTTTCTGCGGATGCTTCGGGTAAAGTATGGGGACGTTGTCAGACGATGTCGTCAACAGATGCAACTTGCCGCGTGGCATACAAGAATGTTTTGACGATGAGCGCGACAAAAGCTTGTCCAAGCAATCAATACTGTGTGTTGAATTGGAAAGAAAAGGGCTGTTCAAATGGTTTGTCGGCAGATGCTTCGGGTGAGTTATACGGTCGTTGCCAAACGATGTCGTCAACGGATGCGACATGTAAGGTTGCCTATAATACAACATTGTCTATGACGGCGACAAAGGCTTGCCCGTCTAACAAGTATTGTCACTTGAAATGGAGCACGCCATGTCCTGATACGACCGATGTAGGGGCTACGGGTGCTAACCCATTCCATGGTGTTTGTTTGGATATGAATGATACGAACGCAACGTGTCCAACTCCGACAAGCTAGGCTTAGCTTTTAGCAAAAATAAGGCGCTTTTCTGTTGCAAGCAGAAAAGCGCTTTATCTTTGTGGTCGGTGGTAAATAACGCATGCTGAAAAGTGTGTTTTTTCAAATTATCAATAAAAGTTTATTTTTTTGAAAAAAGTTCTTGCATTTAGCAAAAGAATCGTTTATAAGGAATACATCTTGTGCCCAGATAGCTCAGTCGGTAGAGCAGGAGACTGAAAATCTCCGTGTCGGTGGTTCGATTCCGCCTCTGGGCACCATTTTTTTACCCCGTTTAGACGGGGTTTTTTGCTTTAAAATCTTGTCGGAGCAACTATTAGGATTTTTATCGGGTCAAGGAAGTTTGTCACGGTAATTCGTTATCGAATTGATCGTCTTGATAAAGATGCTAGAGGACAATAAAAAAACCGACCCTAAGAGGATCGGCTTTTGAACTGGTAGCAAAGGAGGGATTCGAACCCCCGACACGTGGATTATGATTCCACTGCTCTAGCCACCTGAGCTACTTTGCCAATGAATACCCCTTTTTATAAAGGATAAAAAAAAACTTGTCAATAGTTTTTTTTATTTTTTTACAAAAAGAGCATACAGGAATATGAAGTCTTTCGTAAAATGACAAACAAAAGGCTTAAAGTTCAATAATTTTGCCAGAGTGTGCATTTTTTTCTTGATTTTTACCCCCCTTTATGTGCTATGATACGGATAAATTAAATAATAAAAGGAAGTATAAAAATGGTTTCAGTCTTTATAAATGGTGCCGCTGGCCGATTGGAGGGCGTGTACGAACCATCCGCCAATCCCGATGCGCCTGTTGCATTGGTTTTGCACCCTAATCCACAACTGGGCGGTACGATGAATAACAAAGTCGTTTATACGATTTTCCAAGCGTTTGCTAAAATGGGTTTCAGCGTGCTGCGTTTTAACTTCCGCGGGGTAGGAAAGTCGCAAGGCATCTTTGATGGCGAGCCTGAAACAGAGCTGGCGGATACGTTGGCTGCATTGGATTGGCTTAAAAATATGAATCCTGAGTCAATGAAAACGTGGATCGCGGGCTATTCTTATGGTGCGTTGGTCGGTATGTCTGTGTTGATGCGCCGTCCTGATATTACGGGCTTTGTGGCTGTGTCACCGCCTGCAGACGTGTGCGATTTTTCATATCTGACACCGTGCCCCGCTTCTGGCCTGATTATTCAAGGTGGCGCAGATACAATTGTTTCCGAACCTGCTGTTGCGATGATGGCCGAGCGCTTAGATTCTTTCCATAAGGTTCAAGTCGATTATGTGATGCTACCAGAGGCGAATCACTTGTACGAGGGTCAACTTAAGAACGTGTTTAATGCATTGCTCGGACATGTACCGACTTTGACCGAAGGTAAGAAAAAGACCTCGAAAAAGAAAAAAGCACCGAGCGCATAACAGACAAGGTAAAATAACATTTGCAAAATGGTAATAGTTCTTTATACTGCCTTAATGCAAAAGAAAGGATAGAATATGAAAAGTAATTTGTTTTTAAGAATAATTTCCGCACTGATTTTAGCGCCAATTGTCCTGTTTGGCATTTGTTATGGCGCACCTGCTTTCGATATTTTAATTGCTGTAATGGGCGCGCTGATGGCGTGGGAATGGGAAAAAATGATACACGGCAAAGAAAGTTATGTTGCAATCACGCTAACGTTGATGTCGTGTTTGGTTGTTTTTTCGGTGCGGACTGCCGAGCCATATCTGGCGTTGGCAATCATTGCGGTATGTGCTTTGTTTTTGTATGTTAAAACAAAACATAACCTGCTTTTGTCATTTGGCAGTTTTTATATCGGCCTGCCTTTATTGTCGATGATGTATGTAGCGTACTTTTCAGACGCTGGCGAGGATGGCGATTTGACATACAGCGCGATGTATATTTTGTGGCTTTTGTTTGTTGTTTGGGCAACGGATATTGGCGGCTATGTTGTGGGCAAAAGCGTTGGAGGCCCAAAGATGTGCCCGAAAATCAGCCCCAAAAAAACGTGGTCAGGCTTGTTGGGTGGAATGTTGTTCAGCGCGATGATGACATACGGTTTTGTCATTACGATGAATCACTATTATCATTCAGAGTTGGCAATGGGCTTTTTGGTGGCCTCCAGCGTAGCATTGGCTTTGATTGCGCAAGCGGGTGATATTTTTGAATCAAAAATCAAACGTTATTTGGACATTAAGGATTCCAGCGATTTAATCCCAGGACATGGCGGCATTTTTGACCGAGTCGATGGTTTGTTGTTTGTCGCGCCTGTGGTCGCTTTGTTCGTTTTAATGGTGAATATGGGGATTTTTTCATAAAATGACGATGTTGCTTTATTTACTTTCGTTTATTGTAATTTTATCATTGGTCGTGATTGTGCACGAAGGCGGCCACTTTATGATGGCGCGCTTGTGCGGCGTGCAGGTTGAGGCTTTCTCGGTAGGCTTTGGTAAAAAGCTTTTGTCCAGAAAAGACAAGCATGGCACCGAGTGGCGCTTGTGCGCGATTCCGATGGGCGGATATGTGCAAATGTTGGGTGATGCTGATGCTGCCAGCGCGCAAAAAAGCACAAAAAAACTGTCGCCAGAGCAAGAAAAAAAGACATTCTATGCGCAACCCGTGTATAAAAGAGCCGCAATTATTTTCGCAGGTCCTTTTATGAACTATGTGTTTGCGGTGTTGATTTTTGCGCTAGTCTTAGCAACGGTTGGCTATATCCGCGTTCCAGCAAAAGCGGGCGATGTGCTGCCAGACTCGGTGGCTGAGCAAGCGGGCATTTTAAAGGGTGATACTTTTGTGGCCGTTAATGGTAAGCCGATTGCGGATTTTACGGATTTAAAGCGTGCTATTGTTGTTTCGACTTATGGCAAAACAATTGATTTGACGATTGAGCGAGACGGCAAACTTATTCACTTGCAAGCAACGCCCAAGCTGGTTGGCGAGGATAAAATGCCACAGTTGGGTGTGGTCGCGGATATGAATGTCGAGCTGACGTACGAGCGTTATAACCCAATCGAGGCTGTTGGCAAAGCTGTCCAAATGGTGTGGCAAATTAACACAGATACACTTATTTATTTAAAGCAAATTATCACAGGGCAACGCAGTGCGTCTGAATTGCGCGGGCCTGTTGGCATTGCAGAGGCTTCGGGTGACGCGGCTAAAGGCGGTTGGTTTATGTTCGTTTTGTTCTTGGCGCAAGTGTCGATTGGTATTGGGTTTGTGAACTTGCTGCCTGTGCCAATTTTGGACGGAGGACATTTGGCGTTTATGGCTTATGAAGCCGTTGCGCGCAAACCCGCCAGCGAAAAAGTGCAAGAGGCTTTATTAAAAGTAGGAATGGTATTGTTGCTTGCGTTGTTTGTATTTACTTTGTTTAAGGATATTCCGCGCGTGATTGGACGCGTGTTTGGATTATAAAAAGATATAAGATGATGAAAAAGTTTGTATATACTCTTATCGTTTTTGGCTCACTGGCAAGCTTGGCACAAGCCGAAGTGATTGAAAAAATGCAAGTCAAAGGCAATCAGCGCCTTGAGGCAGAGACGATTTATTCATACTTGCCATTCGCTGTGGGCGATGATGTCAATACGGACGCGGTGAATAAAGCGATAAAAGAGCTTTATAAAACGGGCTTTTTCAATGATGTTAAGATTGATTTAAAGGGATCTAGCGTTGTCATAGACGTTGATGAACGTCCCGCAATCAGCTCGATTACATTCGAGGGCAATGACAAAGTCGATACAGATGTCCTAAAAGGTGAAGTACAAATCAAGGTGCGTGACATTTATGTGCCGACAAAGGTGCAATCCGATGTCGAGCGCATCAAGATGATTTATCAGCGGATGGGGCTTTTGAATGCGAAAGTCGAAGCCGTGACGGAGAACAAGCGGCGCAACCGTGTCGAGATTATTTTTAAAATCTCGGAGGGTGATAAGAACTATATCGAAGACATTTCATTTGTCGGCAACAAAGCGTTTTCTTCCTCTGACCTGCGCGAGCAGATGATGAGTAAAACCAAACGCTGGTACCGCTTTTTCTCCAGCACGGATACGTTCGACCCTGACCGCTTGAATTACGATAAAGAGCTGCTGCGCCGCTATTATTTCCAAAAAGGCTATATTGATTTTGCGATTGATGATACGCAAGTTTCCCAAAATGCCGAGGGCAATTTCATCGTGAAGATGACGTTGAACGAGGGAAGACGCTATCGTTTGGGCAAAGTTGACATTAAGTCGAGTTTGGCAGGGCTTGACAAAGAAAAGCTCTTAAAGCAGATGGACTTAAGGCAAGGGCGCTTTTATCAGGCGTCTCAAATCGAAAGCGCCGTGCAAAAGCTGACGGACGAATTGGGCAAAGACGGCTATGCGTTTGTGGACGTAGAGCCCGAGCTGACGCGCAATGAAAAAACGGGCGTGGTCGATATTTCTTTTAAAGTGCGAGAAGGGTCGCGCGTTTTCATCAACCGCATTAACATTTCGGGCAATTCCCGTACGCTTGATAAAGTTATTCGCCGCGAGTTTCGTGTGGCAGAAGGCGATCCGTTTAACACGGAAAAAATAAAACGTTCTCGTCAACGCATTGAAAATTTGGGCTATTTTGACAAAGTGGATTTAAAGACGGTGCCCGTTCCGAATGCCCCCGACAAAACGGACTTAGCTGTTGATGTTTCCGAAAAATCAACAGGTGCATTTAACATTGGCATCGGGTGGTCTACTTATGACGGCATTATGTTTGAAGTTGGCATTCAAGAGCGCAACTTTTTGGGTACAGGCAACATCGTTGGCATTTCGGCGTCTACCTCCGACAGCGAAACACAGGTTGATTTAAGTTTGACCAACCCATACTTTATGGACATGCCTCTTTTAGCGGGCGTGGATGTGTATCACATTATGCACGATTATACGGATGACAGCTCGTACAAATCGCGCACCAGCGGTGGTGCTTTGCGCTTTGGTTGGGATTATACTGAACGTTTAAGCCAAACAGCTAAGTACACGCTTCAAAGCGACAATGTCACCCAAGTGGATGCAGACGCGTCTTTGTACATTAAAAAGCAGCAAGGTAAGCGCACCACATCAATGTTGGGTGAAGTATTGAGTTATGATACGCGCGACAGCGTGATTAACCCAACGCAAGGCTTTGTTTCCTCTTGGGGCATAGACGTGGCGGGTTTGGGCGGTGATACACGCTTTGTGCGTACAAACTTGTCGGCGACAAAGTATTTTGAAATTATTGATAAATGGGTGTTAAGCTTGAATGCATCAGGCGGCATTATTCACGGCTTGAATCAAGATGTGCGTATTAACAATGCTTATTATTTGGGCGGTGCAAACTTGCGCGGTTTTGAATCGGGTGGTGTCGGAGCGCGTGATAAACAAACGGACGACTCGCTGGGTGGTAATTGGCGCGTGACGGCAACAGCTCAGCTGATGTTCCCTCTTGGCCTGCCAGAAGAGTTTGGCCTGCGCGGTAAAATCTTTGCAGATGCTGGTACGCTCGGCAAGCCCGATGACATCGATAATTGGGACGATGTATGGTATTCGTCAAAGATCAGAGCCTCGGTCGGTGTCGGTTTGCTATGGCGTTCGCCTATGGGACCGATTAACATCGATTTTGGTTTCCCTGTGATGAAAGAGCCCTATGATAAAAAAGAAGTCTTCCGTTTGAACTTTGGGTCGGGGTTCTAGGTCAATGAAGAAAAGCTATTTTAAAAAGTTTGCAAATGTTTTAAGCTCTTTGTCAGCACACCGCTTTTTACTTGCGATTGTGTTGCTGGTGGTCTTTGTAATGGGCGTTATGCTGCCGCGCCAGCCCGACTCTGTGGGAGTTGTAGATTTGACGCGCGTTTACCAGCAGTCAAAGGCTTTTGCGCAAATCCGTCAAGAACAAACAGAGCTGGAAGATATGTGGCGCTTGGAGGCGGCCAATCAAAAGTCAAAGCTTGAAGCCGAAGATAAAGAGTTGTCGCGAAAAAAACGCCGTCTTAAAAAAGTCGTATTCGATCGAAAAGTCGCGGATTTAAAGTTGCGCATTTTGGATTTTCAAAATCAACAAATGGCACGGTTGGATTTAATTCGTTATCGCGTGGCACAGATTATGCAATCGCTTGAAAAGCAAACGCAACCTTTGTTGGCGCAAGTTGCCCAAAACAGAAAGTTAAGATTAGTCGTGCCCTTGTCTGCAACGCTGTATAGCCAGCGCGCAATTGACATAACCGATGATGTTATCGTGGCGTTGGATGAAGCTTTTGCCAATGGGCAATTAACAGGTTTACAAATAGTACTAGATGAAGGAGAATAAATTATGGCAGATAGTCGTTTTTTTAAAAAAGCAGGTCCTTTTACATTAAAGCAAATCGCTGAGAAAAGCGAATGCAAGCTCGCCGAGGGCGTCAATCCCGACCTTGTGATTACAGATGTGCAAGGCTTGGATAACGCGGGCGAGGGTGACTTAACATGGGCGTTTATTGCCTCGGTCAGGGACAGCTTGCAAAAAACAAAAGCCAGTGCCGTTATTACAAATGACAAGTTTGCACCGCTTGCGCCCGAGGGTGTGGCTGTGTTGCTTTCAAACGATCCGCACCGTTCATATGGACTGGCGGCACAAATGTTCTATCCAACCATTCAAAAAGGTGGCATTTCGGACAAAGCCAACATTGACAAAACGGCAACGTTGGGCGAGGGCTGCCGCGTTGATGCGGGAGCATTTATTGGCGCTAATGTCAAGCTGGGTAAAAACTGTTGGATTCAACCGAATGCGACTATTTTGGACGGCGTAGAAATGGGTGATGACTGTATTGTCGGCGCGAATGCGTCCGTCAGCCATTGCATTGCGGGCAACAAAGTTTATATTTATGCGGGTTGCCGCGTGGGCCAAGATGGCTTTGGTTTTGCGATGGGGATTTTGGGACCAACTAAAGTGCCACAGCTCGGCCGCGTGATGATTGGCAATGATGTTGAAATCGGCGCAAACACAACGGTTGACAGAGGCGCTATGGGCGATACAGTTATTGGTGATGGCTGTCGTATTGACAACTTATGCCAAATCGCGCACAATGTGAAGTTGGGCTCGTGCTGCGCAATCGTCTCGCAAGTCGGTATTGCGGGCTCGTGCGAGTTCGGTGACTATGTAGTCGCGGGCGGACAATCGGGCTTTGCGGGGCATTTAAAGATTGCCTCGATGACGCAAATTGCTGCACAAAGTGGCGTGATGAAGGATACGAATATGGGTGATGTCTTAATTGGCGCGCCAGCCATTCCTCACCACGATTTTATGCGTCAAAATATAATTTTGCAACGTTTGGTGAAAGAATCCAGAAAGGGAAAGAAAAATGTCGGATCAAATGATTAAAGAAATAGGTATTTTGGAAGTAATGGCAATGTTGCCACATCGTCCACCGTTTTTGATGATTGACAGACTCAAAGACGTTGTCCCTGGTAAAAGTGGCACAGGCGTTAAAAACGTTTCAATAAACGAGCCTTTTTTTGAGGGACACTTTCCAAATAATCCGATTATGCCTGGCGTGTTGCAAATCGAAGCAATGGCGCAAACGGCTGGCGTTGTGATTGTTTCGGCTTATCCAAAAGAAGAAGCGCATAAAAAAGGCGTTTTGTTTATGACGGTCGACAATGTAAAGTTCAGAAAAACAGTCGTTCCTGGTGACATATTGGAAATGAAAGTCGAGTTGACGCAAAGCTTTAAAAACGTTCATAAGTTCAAAGGCGAGTCCTTCGTGAATGATAAGAAAGTTTCAGAAGCAGTGTTCAGCGCGATGATTATAGATAGAGGATAAAGGAAAAGATAAATGACAAAAATACACCCTACCGCAATCGTTGATACAAAAGCTCAAATCGCTGATGATGTTCAAATCGGTCCATACTGCACAGTCGGTCCTCATGTGAAAATGGACAGCGGCTGCCGTCTTATTTCGCACGTTGTCGTGGACGGTTGCACAACAATCGGTAAACGCAACACAATGTATCCATTCTCGGCAATCGGGACGCTTGCGCAACATAAACGCAGTCACGCGCTGGATGCTCAACTTGTTATCGGCGATGACAATACTTTCCGCGAACACGTTACGGCGCATGTCGGATCGGAAGTCGACAACAACATCACAATTATAGGCAATCGCAATTTGTTTTTGGTTGCGTCCCACATCGCGCACGATTGCGTTTTAGGGGATGATATTGTGATGAGCAACAATGCGACTTTAGCAGGTCACGTGCATGTGGAAGATCGTGCAATAATCGGTGGCTTGTCGGCGGTGCTGCAATTCTGTCGTATTGGTAAAGGTGCGATGATTGGTGGTATGTGTGGTATCAGTCAAGATGTGATTCCATACGGTATTGTGATGGGCGGCTATCGCGCGCCGTTGGAGGGTTTAAACTTGGTAGGTTTGCGCCGTGCAAATATTGACAACAGCTTGATTTTTGGTTTGCAAAAAGCCTATAAGGATTTGTTCTTTGATAAAGAAAAAAACTTTGCGGACAGAATTGAGGCGATTGCGAATAATCCAGCCTATGCGCAAAATCCGCTTGTGCAAGATGTGATTGCTTTTGTCAAAAAGCCATCTAAATATAATATTTTGCAACCAAAGGAGAAATAAAAGATGAAAAAACTCGGGATTGTGGCGGGTAAAGGACAGCTACCGTTAATGTTGATTAGAGCTTGTCAGGAGCAACACAGACCTTTTTATGTGTTGGCTTTGAAAGAACATGCCCAGCCCGAGCTATATTCTGATGATTTGCCAATTTCGTGGATACGCTTGGGTGACGTTGGCAAAGGCTTTAAGATTGCCAAAGACAACGGAGTCGAGGAAATCGTTATGATTGGCGCGGTACGCCGTCCGACTTTTTCCCAGCTCAGACCCGACTGGCGTGCGGTTAAGTTTTTTGCAAAAGCGGGCTTGAAAGCGTTGGGTGATGACGGGATTTTAAAGGCCGCGATTAGCGAAATTGAAAAAGAAGGCTTAACCGTCATTGGGGCGGATACGATTTTAAAAGACTCGCTTTCCACATTGGGGCTTTATGGTAAAGTCAAGCCAAACAAGCAAGCTTTAAAAGACATTGCAAAGGGCTATCAAGTGGCCAAAATCTTGGGACAAGCCGATGTCGGACAATCGATAGTCGTGGCTGACGGGCTTGTTTTGGGGGTCGAGGCGATTGAGGGCACAGACGCGCTGATTATGCGTTGTGCAGCGCTGGCGCGTTCGTCCGTCAAACCTGTGTTGGTCAAAGTGAAAAAACCAACGCAAGAGCAACGTGTTGACTTGCCAACCATCGGCGTGCAAACGATTGAAAACGCGTATGTGTCTGGATTTGCTGGCATTGCTGTGGAAGCGGGTTGTGCTTTCGTGGTTGATTCAAAGGCGGTCACAGATAAAGCAAATGAGCTGGGTTTGTTTGTCATAGGGATTGATGAAGAATGTCTCAAGAACGCCGATTAAAAATTTATATGGTGACGGGCGAACCGTCTGGGGATTTATTAGGTTCGCGTTTAATGCACGCGCTGAAAAATGAGGCTGATGTTTCATTTGCAGGCGTGGGCGGTGAAAGTATGCAAGCTGAAGGAATGGAAACATTGTTTCCTATTTCGGATTTGGCGGTAATGGGCATATTCGAGGTTATTCCGCACTTGCCCAAAATCTTGGGTCGCATCAAGCAAACATTGGACGATATCGAAGCCCAAAAACCAGACATTGTGGTGACGGTGGACAGCTGGAGCTTTTCAAAACAGATTCATTTAGGGCTGATTAAGCGCGGGATTAAAGTGCCTCATATTCACTATGTCGCGCCGCAAGTGTGGGCGTGGAAATCATCGCGCGCCAAGCAAATCAAAAAGTGGGTTGATCATTTGTTAATGTTGTTGCCGTTCGAGGCAAAATACTTTGCGCCCTATGGCGTAGCATATACTTATGTCGGTCACCCCGTTATTGAGGGCGGCTCGGACAAAGGCAATGCTGCGCGTTTCGTGACGATGCACAATTTGTCGCAAAAGGATTTTATTTTGACGATCCTGCCTGGTTCGCGTAAAACAGAGATTAAATACTTGCTGCCCGTGTTTGAGCAAGTGGTGGAAAAAATGGCTCAACTTCACCCGAACTTGAAAGTCGTTTTGCCGACCGTTGAGACCGTCAAGGATAAAATTGAAAAAGCCATTGCGCATTGGAAAGTGCCTGTGTTAATCGTGACGGGAGAAATGGCGCGCTATGACGCTTTTGCGGCATCAACGATGGCGCTGGCGGCGTCAGGGACGGTGAGCTTAGAGCTGGCAATGGCGGGCACGCCGCACATCATTGCATACAAAATGAACAAGCTGACGGGTTGGGTTGCGGGCTATTTATTGCGCAAGAAAATCAAGTATGTGAACTTAATCAATATCTTATCGGACGAGCAAATAATTCCAGAATGTTTACAAGATGCTTGCAATTTGGATAAAATTATGCTTGAATTGGATAAGTTGCAAGGTCAAGGTGGCAAGGTTCAAATGCAAAAGGCGCGCAAAGCGTTGGAAATGTTGGGCGCTGGCGAGGCTTTGACACCCAGCCAAAAAGCAGCAAAGGAAGTTTTGAAAATAATAAAAGCAAGTACAAAATGAAATTAGTGAGCAAACATTGTACCTTATATCATTACCCGTTGTGCCCGTTTTCGCGCACAGTGCGCTTGTGCTTATATGAAAAAAACATCTCGTACGTGCTTGTGTTCGAAAAGCCGTGGGAGCGCCGAATCGATTTTTTAAAGCTTAATCCAGCGGGCACAGTGCCTGTGTTTGAAGACGAGGACGGCACAATTTTGTCGGACTATCGCGCGATATGCGAGTATTTAAATGAAACGCGTGTAGGATTGGAATTGTTGGGCGATACGCCGACTTTCCGCGCCGAGGTCAGACGGCTTGTGGGTTGGTTCGATCGCCTGTTTTATCCCGAGGTGTATGAAACTCTGGTTCAGCAAAAGGCGCTTAAACGCTTGCAAGGCAAAAGCGATCCAAACACCAGCATTATGCAAATCGGCCGTCAAAACTTAAAGCGTCATTTGGCGTATGTCGAATGGCTGTGCGAACGCCGTTCGTGGCTTGCAGGAGGGCAAATATCGCTGGCAGACTTGAATGCGGCGGCGCATTTGTCTGTGTTGGACTATTTGGCCGAGATAAATTGGGATATGTATCCTGAAACAAAATCGTGGTATTCAAAAATAAAATCGCGTCCTTCATTTCAGTTCTTGCTAAATGAAAGATTAGCTGGTATAATACCGCCAGAAAATTATTCAAATTTGGATTTCTAACAGGGAAAGGCAAAACAAATGACAAAAACAAAAAGACTTTTCAGCTTGTGCTTGTTGCTCCTAGTCGCTGCCTGTTCGGGAAAAGGTCAGTCTATTTTCTATTGGGAAAAGGAAGGCGTTGGCCCAACGTGGTTTGCAAAAGAACACAACGAGTGCTTGGCGGCGGCAGATATTTGGCCGTGGCAAATGCCTACGTGGCCACCAGGAACTGCCAGAATGCCAGAATTGCGTTTTGATAACGATGCTGACAACGGTATTTGGGCTAACTTTGTGCCGTATCCAGGGGCTCAGCCTGTTTATGTAAACTCGCTTGTCAATGATGGCACGATGTCGCCGTCCAGATATAAAAGCTGTATGCTCAAAAAAGGCTATAAAGAGCGTCAACCGTCTGTTGTGCGCCGTCAAGTTTTGCCTGAATAAAAAGGTGTCAGATGAAAGTAATGCAAGTATTGCCTGCGATGCAGGGCGGTGGTGTGGAGCGTGGAACGGTCGAAATTGCAACGGCTCTGAGTGCAAAGAACATCGATAATGTGGTTGTGTCCGCAGGTGGCAGATTAGTGCCCGAGCTGGACAAAATCGGCGTCAAGCATATCACGCTGGACGTGGGATCGAAAAATCCGCTCAAGTTTGTTCGCAACATTTTTGCGCTCAGACGAATTATTCGCGATGAGAAAGTGACAATTGTTCACGCCAGATCGCGCGTGCCTGCGTGGGTGGCGCATTTCGCGCTGAAAAAATGCAAAGATGTGCACTTTATTACGACTTTTCACGGGCGGTATGGCACAAAGCCTGCATGGCTTAAGATCCCCTATAACCGCGTTATGGTCAGCGGCGATTTGGTGATTTCGATTTCGAACTTTATCTCAAAGCACATTCTTTCGACTTATCACATTCCCGAAGACAAAATCCGTCTTGTGTATCGGGGGGCTGATGTGGACAAGTTTAATGCGGCGTCTGTTTCTGTGCACCAAATCGAAGATATGATTGCCGATTGGCAACTGCCTGTTGATAAAACAGTCATTTTAATGCCTGGTCGATTGTCGCGCCAAAAAGGCCACTTGGTGGTGTTGGAGGCTTTGCAAAAAATGCGCCACAAAGATGTCGTGTGTGTGTTTGTGGGCTCTGATCACGGCAAGGGCGAATATCGCAAAGAATTGCAAAGCAAAATTGACGCTTTAGATGACAAAACAACCGTGCTTTTAAAAGAACATTGCAACAATATGCCAATCGCGTATATGATGAGCGACATTGTGCTGTCTGCCTCGCTTTATCCAGAGGCGTTTGGGCGCACAATTCCTGAAGCGCAAAGTATGGGACGCATCGTGGTTGGGACTAATCACGGCGGCGCTACCGAGACGATTCAAGACGGCAAAACGGGCTTTTTAGTGCCAGTTGGGGACGCTGATGCACTGGCGCACAAGTTGGATGAAATCATCGATATGCCGCTTGAGGCGCGCCAAAAAATAGCCAGCGCGGCAATCGAATCGGTGCGTGAAAACTTTTCGATTCAAAAAATGTGTGATAAGACGTTGGCGATTTATCGCGGTTTAAGTTCGATGAAGAAAGGCAACAAATGAGTGAGACTTCCCTGCATCAATTTCAAATGACGTTTATTGTGCCCGAAAAAGTCGTGCCCGTGTTTGACGGCGCTTTTGAGGAAGTCTCACTGGCCGTCATGGACTCGCTGATTGAGCAAGGTGCACACAAAAACGACTGGCGCATTGATGTTATTTTTAATGAAAAGCCTGATGAAGCGATGTTGCAACGCGTGCTTATGAGCGCAGCCGATGAAGCGAAAATTGCCGCGCCAGCCTATGAATTACACGAGCTGCCTCAAAAGAATTGGCTTAAAGAAAACTTGATGAAGTTTCCGCCGCTCGATTTTGGCAGATACTTTATTTATGGCTCGCACATAGAGCACCCTCAAATCCCTGAAGGTAAAATCCCGCTTTTAATCGATGCTGCAACGGCTTTTGGTTCGGGCGAGCACGCGACCACGCAAGGTTGCTTGATGGCATTTGAAGATGCGATTAAAATGCGCCCGATTTCATCCGTTTTGGATATGGGTTGTGGCTCGGGCATTTTATCGATGGCAGCAGCTAAAGTGCTGGGTGAGGGCGTGGCAATAGACGCGGTTGATATTGATCCAGAGTCGGTTATCGTCACAAAGAAAAATATTCAAATCAACAACGTGAGCCAGAATATCAACGTTTTCCAAAGCGCGGGCTATGAAAAAGTGACGGGCACATATGATTTAATTTTTGCTAACATTTTGGCGCGCCCGCTGATGGATATGGCCGAGGATTTATATCAACATTTAAACAAAGGTGGCCTTGCGATTTTATCGGGCTTTTTAAATCATCAAAAAGCGTGGGTGCTCAAAGCGCACACAAAGGCGGGACTTAGCACGCTTAAGGACTACAAAGTCAGAGAATGGAGTACAGCGATTGTTAAAAGAGATTAGGGCTTTTTTGCGGCGCATTGGCGCAAACGCACTCATTTTACCGCACAACGATTCGTATTTTAACGACCAGTTGCGTCCAGAAGATGAGCGCCTTGCCTATGTGACGGGATTTACGGGCTCAGCGGGTGTTGCGATTATCACGCCGCGCCAAGCCGTTTTGTTTGTGGACGGTCGTTATACTGAGCAAGCCAAAAAGCAAACAAAGTTCAAAGTCCTGCAAGTGCCGCGTCAAGCAACCGTTTCCGATTGGCTGATGCGTTTCTTGCGTCCGAATTATATTGTGGCGTATGACCCGTGGCAAGTCAGTGTTGCACAACTCGATAAATGGGCGGAGTTGTTCACTAAACGCGGTGCGCGCTTGATGCCGACCGCCTCTAACCCGATTGATAAGTTTTGGCTGACGCGCCCTGTGCCAAAGCCGATTAAAATTTATGATTATCCTGTGCAATTTTCGGGCAAAACAACCACGCAAAAGCTTGCTTTGCGCCGCCGCTTTTTCAAGCAAAACGACATAGACGCGTTTGTTTTGACAAATGCAGATACAGTGTCGTGGCTTTTAAATAAGCGCAGCGATGCAGTGATGTTTAACCCTGTGTATTTGGACAGGCTTTTGATTTACCCCAAAGGCAAGCCCGTTTCTTTTAATGAAAAGACTTTAACAGATTTGAAAGGCAAAGTGGTTGGCATAGACGTTTATGAAACGCCCGTTAAAATCAAGCAAATGTTGATTGAAGCAGGAGCATCTTTGCATTATGTTCGCAATCCGTTTGCGCTTGCGCAATCGATTAAAAACAACATAGAAGTGACAGGAATGCAAACGGCTGCGATATTGGACAGCATTGCTGTGTGCCGCCATTTAGTGTGGTTGCAAGGCCAAGTGAAAGATCATAATGAATATGATATTTGCGCCCATTTGGAACAGCTCAGACAGCAAAATCCTGCCTATGTATGCAACAGCTTTGCGGACATTTCTGCGGTTGGAAAAAATGCCGCTCTGCCTCATTATCAAGCCTCCAGCACGATGCATACAAAGCTGAGCAAAGCACCGATTTACTTGCTGGATACGGGTGGGCAGTACTTGTACGGCACGACAGATATGACGCGCACCGTTGCAACGGGCGAAGTATCGGCATTAATGAAACGGCGCTATACACAAGTGCTGAAAGGTCACATAGCTTTGGCGCGGGCCAGCTTTCCTGCGGGCATCAGCGGGGCAAACTTGGACGTTCTTGCGCGCCAGTTTTTATGGGCGGAAGGGCTTGATTTTGATCACGGAACAGGTCATGGTATTGGGTGTTTTTTGAATGTTCACGAAGCGCCACCTTCAATCAGCCCCTATGCACGCGAGGCGCTGCAAGAAAATATGATTATTTCGAACGAGCCAGGTTTTTATGCCGCGGGCAAGTTCGGGATTCGTATTGAAAATATGATGAGAGTTGTGAGAGATAAAAGTAAAAAAGGTCGTTTTTTAAAGTTCGAAACATTGACATTTGTGCCATTTTGTGATGAACTGATTGAAAGAGAATTATTAACACAAGAAGAACAAGAATGGATAGCTGCGTATTATGTTCAGATTTTGCGCGCTGTTTATTCTAAGGTAGAAAGAGAAACACAACTATGGTTGACACAACAGATGAAGCGCTGGATCAAGGTCGAAAAAGTCATTTCGACTTGCTGATGAATGCGGCGGGCGAAATGATGATCGCGTTCAAAGCGCTGATGGGTAAGCCCGAAAATCCAAAGTTTATTTTTGATGGCCGACATTCGGGGCTTTTGATTAAAAATCCAAAGAGCAAAGCCGAAAACTTTCAGCCTATTCCACAGGAAGCAAAGGACGCCTTGAATAAAGCCGATGAAATCTTATGCATAGAAGTGCAAAACGAAAAAATCGTGGCGCAATATATGGCATCAGTGGAGTTGAGGAAATAAAAATATGGCCGAACGACATTCTATGATTAACACGGGCACGATTTGCCAAAATCGCAAGGCGCGGTTTTCCTATACAATCATTGAAACGCTGGAAGCGGGCATTGTGCTTGAAGGCTCGGAAGTCAAATCCTTGCGTATGGGTATGGCGAACATTGGTGAAGCCTATGCCACGCAAAAGGACGGCGAGCTTTACTTAAACAACGCCTTGATTACGTGCAGCGGTATTTCTGGGCACTTTAAGCATATAGAGGGACGTCCGCGCAAGCTGTTGCTCCACAAAAAAGAAGTGGCCAAACTGTCGGGCTTGATGGCGCGCAAAGGCTATACTATCGTGCCGCTGGAAATGTTCTTTAATGCGCGGGGCATTGCAAAGGTTAAGCTGGGGCTGGCTGTTGGTAAGAATGCGGCGGACAAACGCGAAACAGAAAAGCAACGCCAATGGAACAAAGAAAAACAACGCATTTTAAATTATAAAAACAGATAAGGGCGCATTTGATTATGCCAAACTTTGATTTTGAACGAAAGTATCACGGCGTTATCGTGGGCACTGATGAAGCGGGCAGAGGCCCCTGGGTTGGGCCTGTGGTTGCTGCGGCGGTGTGCTTTTTAAACCTTGAGATTCCCGAGGGGCTGGCATCGCTTTTGGACGATTCGAAAAAGCTGACGGCCAAAAAACGTGAAAAATTGTTCGATATGATACATGCCTCTAACGCGATTATTGGTGTGGGGCAAGCCTCGGCCGAGGAGATTGATCAAATCAACATTTTGCAAGCCTCTTTTTTGGCGATGCATCGTGCAATCGAGCAAGTCGAAAGCAAGGCAGGCCAAATTGACGCCGTCCTGATTGACGGCAACCGATTGCCAAAAGATTGGGCGTGGCCCTGTGAAGCAATTATCGGCGGAGACGGGCGCAGCTTGTCGATTGCGGCAGCGTCTATTATTGCTAAAGTGACGCGGGATCGCCTGATGTGCGTGTTGGCCGAAGAATATCCCGCTTATGGTTGGGACAAAAATGCGGGCTATGGCACTGCGGCGCACATTGAAGCGTTGCAAAAGTTTGGAGTCACGCCATATCATCGCAAATCATATGCGCCAATTGCTAGATTGCTGGCGGCAAACAAATAATTCAAAACAAAACTCCCCGCACCAACTTGGGAGAGGGCTTCAAGCAGAAAAGCTTTTCGTGCTTGGCTTGAGGGGCAATCCTCTGGCGCTTAAATCATTTGGTGCCTATCAAGCAAGTCTTGCGCCTGCTGACTGAACGGGCAATCCTCTGGCGCTTAAATCATTTGGCGCTTATAAGTCATAAAAATCTCCCCGCACCATGGCACGGGGAGTTGTTTTTTTGTGTTGAGATTAACTTCTCAGCTCGGCGCCTGCGACTTTACCAGCAATGCCGATAATGCGGCGCGACAGTGATTCAATTTCCTCATCTGTCAAAGTCTTTTCTTTTGGTTGAATGACAACCTCGATAGCGACAGACTTTTTACCCGCAGGGCACTTGTCACCTTCGTAAACGTCAAACAAGCGAACGTCAGCGATTAACTCTTTGTCAACGCCCTTGATTGCATTGAGCAACTTAGCAGCTTCAACATTCTTGTCCATCAAGAACGCAAAGTCACGCGACAAAGGCATCAACGCCGATACATGCAAGGCTTTGTTTTTCGCTCTTGCCTTAACGGGTGGCAACTTGTCCAGCAAAATCTCGCACGCGACTGTAGGCTCTTTAATGCCGAACGTCTTTAAGATGCTCGGGTGGATTTCGCCAAAGTAAGCCAGCACGGTTTTGCCAAGGCACAATGCACCGCTTCTGCCTGGGTGATAGTAATCAGGCGCATTGCGGAAAACTTGCAAACTTTGGACAGGTGCATCAACGCTTGCCAGTGCGGCGTAAGCGTCTGCTTTCGCGTCAAAGACGTCTACAGAACGTGGCGATTGAGCCCAATGTCTGGGACCCGTTTTTCCAGAACGTACAGCACAGGCAACCATTTCCTGCTCGAAAGGTTTGCTGCCAAAGAACTGAGGGCCGACTTCGAAAATCTGTACATCAGCAATACCGCGCGCGGCGTTGCGTGCTGTCGCAGACAATAAGTTAGGCACTAAACTTGGGCGCATTTCATCCAAATCGGACGCGATTGGGTTGGCAATTTTAATGCCTTTCGAACCAAAGAGCTTTGCCAGCTTGCTGTCCATAAACGACCATGTAATCGCTTGGCACAAACCTTGCGCAGCCAAAGCGCGGCGTACGGTGTACTCGCGGCGTTGGTGAGGCAGCAAAATGCCCGTCACAGGACTGTCCGCGTGCAACGTTAACGTTGGCAAGTTTTCATATCCGTAAATACGCGCAACTTCTTCAACCAAATCGGCCGACATCGTGACATCATTCGCGCGCCACGATGGCACAGAGACTTTGGCATCGTCGACTTTAAAGCCCAAAGTCGTTAAAATCTCGGTCACTCTTTCGGGCACAATTTCCATACCCGTTAAGCGCTTAATTTCGCTATAATTAAAATCGATTGTGCGCGCTGTGTTCGGAACTGTGCCTGCAATGACTATTTCGGACGCCTCACCTCCACACAAATCCAAAATCATCTTGGTTGCGTTGTGGTTGACTTGAACGCAAGAGCCCGCGTCTACACCCCGTTCAAAACGCATTTTGGAATCGGATTCCGCATTGAGCTTGCGCGCCGTTGAGGCAATCGACATCGGTGCAAAATAGGCTGCTTCCAAGACTACGTTGACGGTATTTTTGTCACAGCCTGTAGGTGTGCCACCCATAACGCCAGCAATGGATTGCGCGCCTTTGTCATCGGCAACTACGATCATCGAGCTGTCCAAAGTATAGACTTTTTCGTCTAGCGCGTCCAGTTTTTCGCCGTCTTTAGCAGGGCGCACAACAAGGTTGCCCGTCAGTTTGTCCGCATCAAAGACGTGCAATGGGTGATCTTCGGCAATGTTAAAATAGTTCGTAATATCCACCAGCGCTGAAATCGGACGCAAGCCAACAGAGAGCAATTTTTGCTTTAACCATTCAGGGCTTTGGACGTTCTTGACGCCTTTGATATAACGGATTGTGAACAAAGGACAATCAGGTGTTTGAGTTGTCACGCTGATGGGGGATTTGAACGATCCCGCGATTGGGGCTGCGTCTGTTTGTTTCAGGCGACCCAATCCAGCGGCAGCTAAGTCACGAGCAATGCCATTGACGCCAAAGCAATCGCCGCGGTTCGGTGTGACGTTGACATCAAACACGACATCGGGCTTCAACACGTCCACCAAAGACGCACCAACAGGCGCATTAGGGGCAAGCTCGATAATGCCAGTATGATCCTCACCCAAACAAAGCTCGTCTTCGGCGCACATCATACCGCAACTTTCTACGCCACGGATAACACCTTTTTCCAAGCGTTCGTTGAACTTTGGAATCACAACGCCTGGCAAAGCCAATACGCTCTTTAGTCCAACGCGCACATTGGGCGCACCGCAAACGATTTGCAAAGACTCTTTGCCAGTCCACACGGACAAAACGTGCAAGCGGTCTGCATTGGGGTGTTGCTCGACCGTTTTAATCTCGGCCACAATAAAGTCCTTTAACGCGCTGGCGTTGTCGATGACTTCTTCAACTTCCAGCCCGATTTTAGTCAGCGTCTTGGAAATCTCGTCCACGGACGCCGTTGTTTCAAGGTAATCTTTTAACCACGATAAACTGAATTTCATCTTTTTACTCCTGCATTGAAACTTAAACCACTTGTCACAGTTGGAACATCAAGCGGCAAGAAGCCGTAATGTTTCATCCAACGCATATCGCCCTCAAAGAAGCTGCGCAAGTCTGGAATACCATATTTGAGCATTGCAAAGCGGTCGATACCAACGCCGAAAGCAAAGCCTTGATATTCATTTGGGTCAATGCCGCAATTTCTAAGTACATTTGGATGCACCATGCCACAGCCTAGCCCTTCCAGCCAATCTTTGCCAGATTGAATTTTAAACTCGCCATTTTCACGGCTACATCCGACATCGCATTCGGCAGAAGGCTCTGTAAACGGGAAGAAGGAAGGACGGAAGCGCAATGCGACATCATCCGTTTCAAAGAACTTTTTCATAAACTCGAGCAAGCAACCTTTCAAGTGCCCCATATTCGTGGACTTGTCGATAACAAGCCCCTCGATTTGGTGGAACATAGGCGTGTGCGTCATATCATAGTCTCGGCGATACACGCGACCAGGCGCCACAATTTTAATAGGTGGCTTTTTGTTTTCCATCACGCGGATTTGCACGCCAGAAGTTTGTGTTCTGATCACGCGGTCGTTGACGCCGTCCATAAAGAAAGTCGCTTGCATTTGACGCGCAGGGTGATCGGCGGGCGTGTTAAGCGCTTCAAAATTATGCCAATCGTCTTCGATATCTGGCCCCTCAGCCACTTCAAAGCCCATTTGTGCGAAAATGGTCAGCATTTCTTCCATCACTTGAGAGTCAGGGTGAATGCGGCCGATGTTTTCTGGTCTGCAAGGCAAGGAAACGTCCACGGTTTCGGTTGCTAAACGCTTATCCAGTTCGGCTTTTTCAAGCGCTGCTTTTTTGGCGGCAATTTCGCTGGATAGTTGCTCTTTGAGCGTGTTGAGGCGAGCGCCTGCTTCTTTACGCTCGTCAGGAGCCATTGCGCCCAAACCTTTCATCAGGTCTGTCAGCAAGCCTTTTTTGCCGAGCCAGAAAATGCGCGCGTCTTCCAAGTCTTGAAGCGAGGACGCTTTGTTCAAGGAAGCTGTAATTTTTTTTGCAAGTTCTTGTATATCTATCATCTTTAATTTTCCTTCATCTTAATTCAGATGCCCTATCATAAACAAAAAAGGCCGCTTTTGCAAGCGACCTTTTCATTTTTTTGTAAGTATTGATTACTTCAAAGCCGCTTTAGCAGCTGCAATCAATTCGCCGAAAGCTTTTGCGTCATTTAAAGCAATGTCAGCCAAGACTTTGCGGTCGAGTTGAATGTTGGCCTGACTCAGCCCGTTCATAAATCGGGAGTAAGTTAAACCTTCAGCTCTGACACCAGCGTTAATACGTGCAATCCACAAAGAACGGAATGTACGTTTTTTCGCTTTACGGTCACGGTAAGCGTATTGCAAACCTTTTTCGACTTTTTCTTTAGCAATAGTAAAGACTTTGGAATTACGGCCGCGATAGCCCTTAGCCATATCCAAAATTTTCTTGTGTTTTGCGTGAGCGACAACACCGCGTTTAATTCTTGCCATTGTTTATCTCCTATCCATTCATAAAACGAGCAACAGTCTTGAAATTCGTTGTATCCAAGATACGACCTCCACGAGCCTGTCTCTTCATCTTTGTTGTTTTGCAATATAAACAGTGACGCTTGTAAGCGGATGTTCTTTTAATTTTGCCTGTGGCAGTCAGCGTAAAACGCTTTTTCACGGCAGATTTTGTCTTTAACTTTGGCATTTTCTATCCTTGTTTTATCAGTTAAACCAGCGAATCGGCAGGCATACCAAAAGCCCGTTTGATTCGAAAACGCCTTTATTTATACACGATTTGTGAAAAATTATCAAGTACTTTTTTATTTATTTGCAAATAAGTTAGCTTGAAAACATATCCTTTCGTTGAACTAAAAGTAAATATTGTTAAGATTTTATTAAACAATTCTTGACATTATAGCGAGCCTTGCCTAAAATAACACGGTTGGTTTAAAGGATAAAAAATGACAGAAGTTGGCTTAGGAACATTAAAAAGTACATTGAAGAGCAAAGCCCCTGCGAAGGTTGTTTTGACGCAAAGTGATGTCGAGACGATGAAAAAAATACTGGGCGATTCGTTTTTAAGTGCGGCGAATAATATTGCTGTGCTCAAGTGTGCCCAAGATTATTTGACTTTGCGCAATTATTTTGAAGCCGAGGTTGTTCGCCGTTCTCAAATCAAGCAAGCGTTTGTTTGCCAAGATAACGACTTAACACGAGTTGAAAATGGCGTGAATGTTTTGTGTGCAGTGTGCGCACATCAGATGAATAATGCGGCCTTACGTCAAGATGTTGTGGGCGAGCTGAATCGTTTGTCTGGCTTTTATCAAAGAAAAGTTGCTGAAGCGTATGTATCTGCGTCTATTGTTGTGTTGGACGGTGAAGAATTAAGCCGTCAGCCATCTGTTTTGAAAAAGCTTGTGGCTAATCGCGATTCGTTGCAGCAGCTGCATTATCATTGGCCCAGCGATAAAGACGAAAGTAATTTACAGGCTTTTTACGCAAAAGTGGACAGTTATGCACGTCTCTTGAATGGCGAAAGTTGTTTGTATCCAGAAAAAAAGAGCTCGTTTATCAATAACTTACCTCAAAATATCGCAATAAATCAACGAACAGCATAAAAAAGTACTTGCATCTTTTAAACGAATCGGGTATAACTGCTCTTGTTTTAGTGATGCGCTCGTAGCTCAATTGGATAGAGCATCTGACTACGGATCAGAAGGTTGTGAGTTCGAATCCCGCCGAGCGCGCCAAATAATAAAGCTGGACTTTCGCGTCCAGCTTATTTTTATTTTGTCGGGTTTGCCGTATCCAATTTTTCTTCAAATGAAGATAGCGAGCATAGTAAGTTTAAAGAAGAATATTTAAAAGCAAAAGTATTTTGCTTTTAAAATTGATCTTTGTCTGTCCATTATTCGTAAGATATCCTAGAGACAGCATAAATTCAGCAGTTAAAAGGGCTTAAGACTGGTAGATTTAAAGGAACGTTTTTTTCGACTAGTCTGAGTGCGATTTTGGAAAAAAGGT
>ERZ1023658.159-NODE-159-length-26091-cov-15.634583_pt1 | contig 26091 bp, 26 predicted proteins | sample MGYA00380339_ERZ1023658 | MGnify/ENA primary metagenome ERZ1023658 (study PRJEB33179, sample SAMN07448981) | human gut metagenome | biome: Human-gut; feature: Human associated habitat; material: Faeces | host: Homo sapiens | place: India: Bhopal | collected... | reverse complement strand
CCTACCGCGACATCGTTAACGCCATAAAGACGGCGGAAAAGAAGAAATACGCAGAGGGCCGAGCAGAGGGACGTGCCGAGGTAGCAAGGAAAATGCTCAGAAAAGGCATAGGCATAGATGTAATCACTGAGATGACAGGCTTGTCAGCAGATGAAGTCGTAGCCTTGAAGGATTGAAACTCTGTAAAGCATGGCGTATATACAAAAGCATTGGCTCATGGAGTCGATGTTTCACTAACTCAAAATATGTTGGCAGTCGCAAAAGAGCCTATGCAGAGGTGAAGGCCATAAATTGGGTATCAACAATATAAATTTATTAAATTTAGTGAGATTGACGGCTCGGCAGACTTGATGCCAAAAAATAAATATTCTAAAAAGACACGTTAAAAATCTTCATTGCATAAAATATATTATATTTGCAGAGGTTATGGATAAGAATGAAATTTCACTAAGAATAATTGGCAAGAATGGGGATGCTCCACTTTCTCCTGCCAACTTTGACATCGGGCAGATACGATTCTTGCTCGATGAGGTGGAGAATTTGTTATATCCAGACAGGAAGAAACGTATAGACCGCCCTACGATTTCTTATGAATTGAAGGAAGGTTCTGTGCTCAATGTGTTTAAGACTTCCATGCAAAGTGTACTCTTAGTGTCGTCTATGCTTGGCGTTATTGAGCAGGAGAATGGCTGTATTGATAAACTGGAAGTGGCAAGTGCGCAAGCAATAGAAAATCTTCAGTCTTTTGCATTGCGTCATAACTATGACATAGAAATAGGTACTTCCGACAAGCCAAATCGCATCTTTAAGATTACTCCTAAAACTCATTATGTCCGCCGTGAGAACATCTTGGTCGATATAGAGTGCTATTATTATGGCACATTGACCGATGCAGGTGGAAAGGACAAAGCTAACATTCATTTAGATACAAAGGATGCAGGCTCCTTGACAATACGAACAGACAAGGAATATTTAGCTGGCTATCAGGGAAATCCACTCTATAAAAAATTTGGTGTACGAGTTCGGGCCAAGAAGAATATTCTTACTGGTGATATAGATAAATCAACCTTGGTCTTGGTGGAATTGATGGATTATCAGCCCAAGTTTGATGAGGATTACCTGCAGGGCTTGATTCGTAAGGCTACTCCAAAGTGGAAAGATGTGAATGCTGACGAATGGTTGACTAATATAAGAGGAGGGCTTGCCTGATGGAACAGAATTGCGTACTGTTGGACACCAGTTTCTTCATTCGCTTGTTGAATGAAGAAGACCCTTTGCATGAAAATGCTTTTGGGTATTTCAGATATTTCTTGGAGCATGATTTCGTGATAAAGATTAGCACTATTGCCATAGCAGAGTATTGTGTGAGAGGGGATGTGAGTGAGCTTCCTCTTAAAAACATGCTCATTGTTCCTTTCAATTTCGATCATGCTCAACGAGCAGGAAAGATGATAGCAGAGGTTTATGCTGAGAAGAAAAAACGCGGTGCAACCATTACTCCAAGGACTGTGGTACCTAATGATACGAAGATGTTTGCGCAAGCTGATGTGGAACCTGACATCAACTTTTATGGTACAGCGGATGTCGAATGTAAGAAGGTGTATAAAATGATAGAGTCAGCGGAAGGCAAGCTGTCTTTTAAGTTCATTGATATAACCATTCCTTATAATGCCTTCTTTGGAGAACTTGATTTTGAGTAGTAAATACTGATATAGGTAATATTAGAACTTCCACCACATATAATTATCTGATAAGCAAATACAGTGATGAGAGTTCTTGTTGATACAAATGTGGTTCTTGACTTTTGAGAAAGGAATTTATGTTCTCAGAGATAATGGTCCTGCCCCCAGTGAGCTTTTGAAAGTCTTATTTATCAATTGACTATTATGGGTAATTTTATGATTGTATATCCAACGCATCTTTCAGCTTCATTCAGGAAGGAACAGAAATGTCGATAAACTATGAAAGTTATATGTTTTTGGCAAAGAAGGGCACTGTTGGATTCCATTAAACTTCATGTTGCGTTTATCTTTCATTTAAGTCCTGTGTATATGTAAGGATTCAAAACCTCAAATTTGTAAAACATTTAATAGTGATAGGACGGTTATCATTCTTCATATATCTTACACATGCACTCTTCTAATAACAAACGCATTGTCAAGAATACCGCACTGTTATATGTGCGTATGTTCTTTTCAATGGCCATTTCACTTTATACGTCAAGGGTAGTGCTTTCTACATTAGGCGTTGAAGATTTTGGTATTTATGGCGTAGTAGGTGGTATTGTAACGTTGTTTGATTTTCTGAATGCATCGATGTCAGGAAGTACATCCCGTTTTTTGACGTTTGAGTTGGGTAAAAAAAATAAGGAAAATTTATGCGATACGTTCTGCACCGCAATGTTTGTACATATATCCATAGCAATAGTAGTCCTTTTGATTGCAGAGCCTGTTGGAGTATGGTTTATACATGCAAAAATGCAAGTGCCACCAGAAAGAATGGATGCTGCCCAGATGGTGTTTCATCTTTCAGTTCTATCTATGATGATAAATGTAACGCAAGTGCCTTACAATGCGAGTATCATATCGCATGAGCGTATGGATGTTTATGCTTACGTGGAGATGGCCAACGTTGTAATGAAATTGGCGATTGTATATTTGTTGCAAATTGGACATTTTGACAAATTGATTTTGTATGCAATTCTCAGCTTTTTGGTTAGTATTTCTATAGCCATGTTTTATCGTGTGTATTGCATTCGCAATTTTTCTGAATGTCACGTATATAAGGTGTGGCGGGCAGACATATTTAAAAAAATGCTTGCCTTTTCAGGATGGGATTTGTATGGTAATTTAAGCGTCACAATGCGTACCCAAGGCGTAAATATGTTACTTAACATGTTTTTTGGTCCTGTCATGAATGCGGCTGCTTCAATAGCTTCTCAAGTACAAGGAGCTGTAATTGCATTTGCCCAGAATGTGACAACAGCAGTTCGTCCTCAGATAATAAAAAAGTATGCGGCTGGTGAGATGGAATCGATGGTTTCCTTAGTTCGCAATGCTGTAAAATTGAACTATCTTGTAATTTTATTAATAACAACTCCGCTCATTACCGAACTTCACTATGTGTTGTTTTTATGGCTTGGTCAGGTACCCTCTAATGCTGTTACGTTTTGTTCGTTTACACTGCTCTTTAATTTTTTCTCAAATCTATCATTTCTGCTTGTAACTGGCATTCATGCCACAGGAAAGATATTTCGTCCGAGCTTTATTAATGGTACTTTATATCTATTGGTCGTTCCCATTTCATTTTTATCGTTTAAGTTGGGTGGAGCGGCATGGACATCCTATTTATTAAATGTTTTGGCTGTGTTCATAGGTATGCTTAGTAATGCTTATACGCTTAATTTGTATATAAAAGAGTTTCCATTTGGCAAATTCGTTATGAAGGACTTGTGCCCTTGCCTGTTACTTATGGTTGTTGTATTTGTCCTGTCTTTTTCGGTACGATATATGATGCCAGAATGTTTCTTACGCCTGATTATAGTCTGTGTTGTGTCAACCTCGGTAATATTATTTGTCGGCTATAAGTGTATTCTACCTATGAGTATTCGCAAGAAAATAATACAGAAAGTAAAATATAAGATATGGAAAAGAGATCTTTAGTGTCAATATTAACTCCTTGTTATAATACAGGTAACTACATACATCGCTTGCTTGAATCGGTTTTAGAACAGACTTATCCAAACATCGAGATGTTTGTAATAGATGATGGTTCTACGGATAATTCTGGTGACATTGTAAAATCATATATGCCAAAGTTTGAAGCAAGAGGCTATCAATTGGTTTTGATTAAACAGAAAAACTCAGGACAAAGTGTTGCAATACGTGAAGGCTTAAAATTAATCCATGGTAAATATCTTGCTTGGCCTGATAGTGATGATTTTTATGCTTCTTCTAAAGCCATTGAAATAATGGTAAACAAATTAGAAGGACTTGGGGACGACTATGCTATGGTCAGGGTAAAGGAGAATTTATTAGAAGACAAGTCTCTCAAAATAATAGGCTGTAACGGACAAAATGCTCCTACGGAATCAGAAAAACGTAAATTATTTGAAGATTGTTTATTTTGTATAAATGATTTTTTCTTTTGTGCAGGAGCATGTGTTGTTGATTTTCAAAAGCTCAAAGAAGTCACATCTCTTGATATTTATACCAATAAAAACGCAGGACAGAACTGGCAACTCATGTTACCTCTTCTCTATAACTACAAATGCTACACTATACAAGCCCCATTATACAATGTAGTTGTAAGATTATCTTCACATAGCAGGGGACAATACGTAGGATATGAACGTACATTGGCAAAAATAACTTCTTATGAACAGACTATCCTTGAAACAATAAAAAACATTCATGGAATGCCTGAGGAAGAAAGAGATAGATATTCAATAGGCATTAAGAAAAAATATTGCAAGGAAAGACTCATGTTCGCTTTCGAATATCGAAAAAAAGACGAATTCGATATTTATTATAAAGAGGCGAAGAGAATTGGATGCAAGGGTCAAAAAGAATTGATTTTAAAAATATTCTTTCACATGCCAATCATAGTAAAGGGAGCTTTTTATATTATGAGGTTGTTGACACGATGATATCAATCCAATCAAAGAAAAATTGTTGTGGGTGCAGTGCTTGTGCATCCATTTGTCCGAAACATTGCATCTCGCTGACAGAGGATAGTGAGGGCTTCCTTTATCCTAAAGTTGACGAAACAATTTGCGTAAATTGCGGGTTTTGCGAAGAGGTGTGCAATGAGTTGCATCCTTATGACAAGTGCGAACCGCAACAAGTGCTTGCTGCGGTCAACAAGAATGAAGAAGTTAGGCTGAAAAGCTCTTCGGGAGGAATATTCTACCTGTTGGCAGAGAAGACCATACGTAAAGGCGGTGTCGTGTTTGGAGCACGCTTTGACGATACTTGGCAGGTGCTCATTGACTATGCCGAGGACATGAAAGGTGTGCAGGCATTCATGGGATCGAAGTATGTGCAGGCTCGCGTGTCTGAGGCTTACAAGGATGTAAAACGTTTTTTGGCAGATGGCAGACAGGTGCTGTTTTCGGGTACGCCATGCCAGGTGGCCGGGCTTCATAAGTTCCTGCGCAAGCCTTACGATAATTTGCTGACTGTCGATTTCATATGTCATGGCACGCCCAGTCCGAAAGTGTGGCGCTTGTACCTCGATGAAGTGATAAGCCGTGTGCAGTGCATAAGCGGTGTGGAGTTCAGAAACAAGGAGAGGGGATGGAAAAACTTTAGCTTCAACCTCAAATACAACGAGGATGGCAAAACCGCGTCCATGCTGTCGTCCTTCCAGCAGAACCACTACATGAAGGCCTTTCTGCGTGATATAATCCTGCGCCCCTCATGCTACGACTGCAAGGCAAAGGGATGTAGCAGCCAGAGTGATGTTACTATAGCCGACTTCTGGGGAATAAACACAGTCTTTCCCGACATGGATGATGACAAAGGAACAGGTCTTGTATTTATCAATACCGATAAAGGAAATGAAGCATTTGACTTTTCGCAGGTGGACGTAAAGGAAACAACCTACGAACGCATAAAACCACTCAATCCAGCTTGTTATCGTTCACCGAAAGCCCATCCAAAGCGAAAGCAATTCTTTAATAGTTTAGATAGTGAGAACCTAATAGAACTAATAAATGATTGTACGAAACCAACCGCCAAGCAAATGGTTCGCTTGTTAATCGTCAGGTGCAAACGGATAGTCAAGAGATTGCTCAAGCCTTTAGGGGGTCAGGGAGGTTAGGTATAGATGAACCGATAACAGGCGGAAATATGTTTGTGCTTCCGGAAACCCCTCGAATCGTATCCATTTGTTTTAGGTGCAAGAAAGAGGGTGGAAGAAATATAATATGGAGATAAAGAGTAAGCTAACATGGAAAATACAGACCAGATAGAAGTATATACCAGGAATCCATTAGGATTGATAGCATTGTTCCTAACGTTTATATATGGTATAGCAGGAGGAGTAATAGGTGCTAATTTCGGCAATTTAAAGGGGCAATCAGAAAGACTACCATTGATATGGTTCATTGTCATCTTTCCTTTTGTTATTCTTGGTGTATTTGTTTATCTTGTTGTAAAGCACAATGAGAAACTATACGCTCCAAAGGATTTCGATAATCAAGAAGGTTTTCTTATAGCAAATGGGAAACAGATAAGTCCGAATAAAGAGACTAAGCCACTTGATAAACCAGAAATCATTCCTGTAAACAAAAACAACTTTAGTTTGGTGGCGTTTTCTACACCACAATGTAGAAATGATATAGCGATAAAACTTCAAGAGGCCGCATTAAAGAAATATTCAGTTGACCACGATATGGAAATAAAGACAGAAGTAAGAATGTCTAACCGTTTCGTTTGTGATGGCATATCAGAAAAGAACGGAGAAACATATCTGTTTGAAGTGAAATCGAACTATTCTCCAACAAAAGATGATGCTATATTCAAGAATATAGAAATAATAAAGAAACAGTTACTTGAAAGGGGGAACTGGAAGTTGCATATAGTACTTATTTTGGTTTCTGAGAAATATATAGAACATGAAACTATAAACAGAATACGAAATCAAGCAAGAGAAATTGTTCAGAACTTGGATATAGTTAATTATGTTCATTCAGAAATTTCCAAAGAGTGAATAGGAAAGGTAAGCACGCAAATTAGGGTTTTTAAAAAGTATTATCTTTAATGAGAATAGGAATACTCACACAGCCCCTTCATTGCAACTATGGTGGTATCTTACAGAATTATGCTTTACAGCAAGTGCTGAAGGACATGGGAGCAGAAGTGTGGACAATAGATTATGGCAGGTTCAATTGGTTTGATTGGGCTAACAATGCATGGCGTGTAATAATTCTTAAGATGTTGGGGCGTAAAGCTTATTTTGCAGAGACCCCCACAAGAAGAAAAAGTAAAGAAATGCCATTGCGTCGTTTCGTGAATAGATTTATACGAACAACTGAGCCACGTACAAATAAATTAGAACAAAGGTTAATAAAGAAATATGCTATTGATACACTGATTGTTGGTAGTGACCAAGTGTGGCGTCCTATTTATAATTACAGTATAGAAGATTGCTTCTTGAAATTCGTTTCAGGACTAAAGGTCAAACGAGTCGCTTATGCTGCATCGTTTGGCACGGATGATTGGGAATTTTCACAACAACAAACAGAAAAATGTGCTGCCTTGGCAAAACGATTTGATGGCATTTCTGTTCGTGAAAAATCAGGGGTAGGATTGTGCGCAAAATACTTAGGAGTAATGGCTACTCATGTACTTGATCCGACCTTATTGCTTTCTGCTGAGGATTATACAAGGTTGTGCGAGGACATACCTAAGCGCTTGCAGTTTGTTTTTGCATATATTCTTGATGAAAGTGAAGAAAAGAAAAGGAGCATAAAAGATTTTGCGGAAAGTCAAGGCTTACCTTATTTAATAAAAGGGGCTGATGATGCAATTGGTGATGATGATACTATTGAATTATGGTTGTCTTATTTTCGTGATGCCGCATTTGTTATAACAGATTCTTTCCATGGGACCGTTTTTTCTATCATATTTAATAAGAACTTCTATGTTTTTGGTAATATGAAACGTGGCAATTGTCGATTCGATTCATTGCTTGATATGTTTGGGTTAAAAGATAGAATGGTGGAAGGCACACTGCCTAAGATTGCTAACAACATAAATTGGGAAATTGTAGATGATATAAAAGGGAATGCTATCTTAGAATCGATGTCATGGCTGAAGAAGCTTTTATGAAATTGTTTAGCATAATAATACCAGTTTATAACGCCGAGGCATATTTGGAGGAGTGTGTTGATTCGTGCTACAAACAGGATTTTGATGAGGCCGATTTTGAGGTTATCCTCATCAACGACGGTAGCACTGATGACTCATTGGCGTTGATGTACCAGCTTGCTCTAAAGCACGACAATATTGTTTGTGCTTCCCAAACCAATAAGGGGCAAGGGTGCGCACGAAACAGGGCTATTGGTATGGCTCAAGGCAAGTATTTATTCTTTTGTGACTCGGACGACAAATTCATTGAACACTCGTTAGGCAAGATAATAACGTTAATGGAAAAATATTCATTGGATATTTGTTGTTCCATGGGAAAGGTCTATGACGCAGAAGGAAATTCAAGTTTAGGCTGGTTTCAACCTTTGCCTCTTTTTGTCGTTTATAATGGATGCGATGCCATATTGAATGGCCTTAACTTTGATTCGGTATGTTCCAAGTGCTTCTTGAAGTCTTTTATCCAAACAAATAAACTGACGTTTAATGAATCGATAGCCCATGAAGATTCGCTGTTTAACGCAGAGGCTTCCCCATTGGCAGAGAAGATGATGTTCACGGACATTTGCACGTATCAATATAATTGGAACGGGACTTCAACAGATCGCAGTCGAACACGACAGAAGGTTATGCGTGGGTTGAGAAGTGACATTATTATCGCGAAAGCATTGAGACGGATTCCATATGGTTTGAATATTGAGGCGAAAGATAAAATAATAGACAACTATCAAAAGCGTAGCAATTCCATTATAGTTAGCCTATTCCTTCGTTTGCTGTTTCGTGATGACTTATCAAAGGAAGACAAGTGGCAACTCAGACAGCTTGCTTCTAAGGAAGAGCTTTTCCCCTTCAAGGGTAAATGTCTTTCTTGGAAGACGACTATATTAAGCAAAGTGTTGAACATTCTGTATAGCTGATGTCGAGTGATGATGCGCGCCACAGCATGGGGCAGTATGCCGAGCAGTTGTCGCACCGCTTTGACTTAACGGAGATTGTAAGTCAGTGGCATGAGCTGCTGAGCGGCATCGCTGCCAGCCCACGAAAAAAATGACACAACCGAAGATGGATTAATCCGTTGGGGAATTTTTTATCGGTCGAACATCGTTTGCGGGCCGGCACAAGACCGGCACCCTGCAAGGCATCTGAACCCATCCATACTGCGTCCTGCAATGAATGGTTGCGGTGAATAGCTTTCGTGAAATGCGGTGGAATAATCTCGGAAACATTTGGCGGAAACGCTAAAAAAGACTATCTTAGCACCCGATAATTAAAGACAATACTATGGATAATACTTTGACTTTGCTTGTGGAAAACCCTTCGTTGATGGAGCAGTTGAAAAATGTCCTTTCGCTTATTAAGGGGGTGAGGGTTATAAAAAACGATACCGCGTCAATAGGCACCGAGGAGGCTGTTCCAAACGACACCACGTTGGCTGCCATGAAAGAAGCTGCGAGCGGAAACGACGCGGGAATAGTAAATATTGAGAGTTTGGAGGGTTTTATTGCGTCAATGGAAAATTAGGGCACTTGAAACATGTTAGGAAGACATTCCAGTTTAAGAAAGATTTCAAGCGTTTCAAGAACAAGAAGGAGTTTCTATACACACTTGTAAGCGTTGTCAGACTTTTGGCTGAGGGTAAGGAAATTCCCGAGAAATATGCCCCACATCCTTTGAAGGGAAATTGGGAGAACTATATGGAATGCCATATAGAGAATGATAGTCTCTTGATATGGTATGACAAGGAAAAGGATTTTGTAGAACTTGTGCGTTTGGGTTCACATTCATAATTGTTTGGGAAAGGACGTAAAAAATAAGAATTTGACTAACCATTTCACACGATGAAGATAGCGTTGATATCAATTCCCACACCTACGTTCAACAACCGTGGGGCGGCATCGGCTTTGCCTTACCATCTCATCAAGGGAGCTGGCGACAAGGCGACGTTTGAGGTGTGGAGCTTTAATAGCAATCATGTTTTCGCCGGCGCAGGTTAGGTGCTATGCCTTGGCCTTTTGGCAACATAGTGGCATGGAGTGAGCCGTACTACGACAAGAAGCGGACTTCGGGTAAGATAATTGGTGTCGCAAGGAATTTTGCCTATCTTTGTTGCTTGGAGTAGACTAAGTGTTTAAAATAATGTAGATTTATAATTAATGAAAATTTCTTTCATCATACCACTTTATCAGGCAGAAAGGTTTATAGAGCAGTGTATTTGCTCTGTAATGAACAATGGGTTGCCTGAAGAGGATTTTGAGGTCTTGGTTATAGACGATGGCTCGAAAGACAACGGGGCGTTAATAGTTGAGAAGTTTCTGGAGACTCATCCAAATGTAAAGCTTTTCAGGCAAGTTAACTCAGGAGCCTCTGCGGCTCGTAACAGGGGCTTAGAAAATGCCAACGGCGAATGGGTGTGGTTTGTGGATGCTGATGACTGGATAGAGGAAAATGTGCTTGTAAAAGGCAAGCCTCTTTATTGTGTGTTGCAAGAAAATGCTATTGAGATGGTAGCTTTCAATTACGTTCGGGATTTTGTCTCTCATACTGAACCTGTGCCCTCCATACTCAACAAAGAGGAGATGAATGGTTGCGACTACCTTCTTCGTCCCAAGCAACGGCTATATCTATGGAATCACCTCTTTCGTCGCAGTGCTATTGGAAGTCAACGTTTTATAGATGGTACCAAAAACATAGAAGATTTTTATTTTGACATTTCAACAATCATAAACATGAACCGAGTGTTATGTTTACCTATTATCGGTTACCATTATGACCAAAGAAACATGGGGTCGACATCTCGCTGTCAGTCGCCTGAAAATCTACGAAAGTTGAGCGATGACTCACAGACGGTTTACTTGCATTTGCTTGAAGATCTCAAACGATTAGATGGGAGGAAAAAAGATGTTGTTAAAGGATTGTTAAATTGCAGCGTAGCAGGCTATATATACAGCTTGTTTGCTTCTTACGATTCAGCTTCTCTCCATCAAGGCATTAGTTTCCTGAGGCAGCATGGATTATACCCTGTTCCGAAGACAAACAACCGAAAGGCAAATTTGTTTCTGCTTATGGCCAATCATGAGTGGTTGATAGGCTTGATGCGCAAAGTGCCATGTCTTAGAAAAATTAATGGTTAAATTAAAAAGACGCTTTTTATGTGGGTATACATTCTATTGTTTCTCTTGCCATTAATTTGGTATCTTAGCGGCAAGAATAATGCAAGTTCTTCCACGTTGGCTGTATTCATGTTTGGCTTTGCCCTCTTCGTGGGCATGAGCGACATGTTTGGAGGCTACGACCGCTACATCTACGGTGAGGTGTTCGACTCCATAGCCGACACCACAACCATGGGAGGTGACTATGGTCGTGCTTTCGCCATATTCTTCCCGAGCGAGCAAGGCTACGTGCTCTTGAACATCGTGTTGTCGTGGTTCACGGCAAACCGCTACGTCTTCATCCTCCTGATTACACTTATAACCTACACCTGCCTTTACCGGTCGCTACGTCGCTATTGCGACAACTATCCATATGCCGTGATGCTCTTCCTTGGCCTTTGGTTCTTTTTCTCGTTCACCTACCTCCGTCAGGTGCTTGGGGCCACGGTGGCATGGCTGGGCATTCGCTACATATTAAAGCGGCAACTGTGGAAGTTCCTAATAGTGTGGTTCATAGCCTACAAGATTCACAAGTCGGCATTGCTCTTCCTGCCGCTCTATTTCATACCTATCAAGAAATACTCCCCCAAGACCATACTTGGCGTGATGTTCGTGTTGCTTTTCCTTGGCATTTCGCCCATCCCAAATGCCCTGTTCACGGCGTATGGCGATGCTAACAGCATGGTGGAGAAAAACGCGCAATACAACGCCTCGGGAGGCTTCCGCGTGGAGTATTTCCTTGAGGCGGCATTCTTCCTGTATGTCATCATAAGAAACTACAGCCTGATACCCAATCGTCGCGTCAACGTGCTCATGCTCAACATGGCGCTCGTGTTCTGCGGCATGCTCCTGTTCTTCATCCGTTCCGAGAATGGCGGTCGCCTTAGTTGGTACTATATGATAGGCATCATCTCCACATTGACTTACCTTTGCACCCAAAGCGAGCGCAAGCCCCTTCTCGCACCAATGATGATCGTGGTGAGCCTGCTGCTCTACATGCGCATATACATGGCTTGGCAGATGCCGTTAGGTTACCTTTACCCATACAAGACATTCCTAAGCAATGGCGTGCGAGAAAATGATGAACTGTGGGAAAAATTTGAGTATGATCACATGTATGATGTCAATAAGCTCTATCGTGCGCCATTTAGGTTCAAGGTTGACCTTAACATAAGTAATATCAGTAGGAAAACAATACAAGGACAAGACTATGGCCAAAAGTCCGAGACGGAGTGGAATTGAGTTGTACCGTAACATTTCTTGGTTGTTAGCCCATTATTATCCAACTCATAAAATGCCAAAGCAAAGACTCGTATATATTGACCTCGCAAAGTTGGTAGCCATATATCTCGTGGTGTTGGGTCATGTCATTGTAAGGTCGTTTGCCGATGAACCTTACGGAGATGCGCTATATGTGTCCATCTACACATTCCACATGCCGTTGTTCATGATGATGAGCGGTTTCTTCGCCTCTTCGGTGTTGAAACTCGACTTCTGCGGTCTATTGAGAAAAAGGTTGGTGCAACTGTTGTTGCCTGCTGTTTCGTGCACGGTAATATGCTTGGCCTATTTTTTCTTTACGAGCGACACGGTTGACTGCAGAACTGAAATCATTGGCAATTCGTGGTTCTTGAAGACTCTTTTCCTTTGCAATGTCACATTTTGGTTGGTCAAAAGAGTCAAGTTGCCTGATGTGGCACTTTTTCTTGGCTCATGGCTCATCATTCTCTTGATACCCCACAGTTATTCCTTGCAATACAACTGGATGTACCCATTCTTTTGGATGGGATATTTCTTGCGCAAACATGATTGGATGTTGGAAAAATATTGTGGAAAGATAGCCGTTTGTTCCATCCTGCTGTTTGCCGTTTGCCTGACGTTGAAATTTGCCGGACATTATAATATAGACCTTTTGCCAACGCTTGATATGCCTGTTTCGCAACTCATTTTGTTGTTGTTTAAATTCATTCTGGGGGGGGTAGGAAGTGTCATGGTCATAGCGCTGTGCAGGCTGATATGTTCCAGACCGAGACCTTTTTTGGAGCGGCTGGCCTATTTTGGCCGTTATACCCTTGGCATTTACGTCACGCAGTCGTTCTTGGTCGTGAATGTCTTTCACGATATCATGCCTATTACTTGTGCTAATACATTGCTGAGAGACTTGGTGGCAATTCTGCTGTCGGTGGTCTTCACGGTCATGTGTGTATTGGTCATCAGAGTCTTGGCAAGGGTCAAGCTGCTCGACATTGTACTTTATGGCGGTCAGTATCGGAGTTGTTAATTTCACAGTTTAGCTTGTAAATAATAAAAGTCATAATGAAAATTGTTCTCGGTAAGTTTTTTAGGTTTCTAAATGTCTTTCTTTATTTCACGCCTATCCTCCTTGCCAATTATAGGTGGTGCAAATACTTGAAGGTATTGTATCAACTGAAGAATGAGAGGGCAAAAAGAAAAAGTCCTATAAACGTAGACGCACCCCAAACGGTGGTTTATATGGCCCTTTCTGAGACTACGTTCAGTGGCGGGCTAAGTGATCGTCTACGAGGTATAGTGGCGATATATTCTGAGTGCAAGCGCATGGGTTTACCATTCCGTATAGTCTTTGAACCATTACATCTCGAAGATTACTTGTCGCCTAATAAATACGACTGGCGTATAAATGATGATGAAATATGTTGGGATACTTCTTGCGTTTATCCATGTGTGATCCTTACATACCATAACAATTCACGTAATTTTTGGCAACGATTCGTGCAACATGCCATTCTTTCATGTTTCTTGAAGAAGCCGTTTAGACAAATTCATGTATATTCAAATATGTTCTGTTCTGACAAGGAATATGCTTCCTTATTTGGGGAGTTGTTTAAGCCAACCAAGGAACTTCAAGATCTTATAGATTATCATCTTGCTCAACTTGGTGGGGCAGGCAATTACGTGTCGGCAACATTCCGTTTCAGACAACTTTTAGGTGATTTCAAAGAGGGTGGTGAAACCTTGCGGGAGGATGAGCGTATGCCATATATTGAGAAATGCATCAATGCAATATTGAAATTGCACGAACAAATTCCAGAAAAGAAGATACTGGTAACTGCCGATAGCCATACTTTTCTTGATACTTTAAAAGAACGGAACTTACCTTATGTTTATGTCATGCCAGGCAAGGTGGTTCATATAGGGTTCACACAAAATGCGTCTAAGAAGATTTACATGAAGTCGTTTCTTGACATGTATATGTTGAGTTATGCCTCGACGGTCTTCTTGGTACGAGATAATATAATGTATCATAGCGGTTTCCCTTATAGAGCCTCTTTGTTGAATGGGGCACGATACGATGAAATAGAATTATAGCCTTAGAGCCTCGCGTTTTGTGCACCGCTAAAAATGAATAATCTTTTTGTGCATTCATACTTTTTGTCTATATTTGCATTATTAACTTTCAAAAATTATCATTATGCCGATTCAGACATCGCATTTCAGCCCTGCTCAGCAGGCCGTTCTCAATGTCATTTCCTGTTTGCAGACAGATGAGGATTTGGCAGACTTGAAACGTTTGTTGGTTAAGTTTATCAATGAGCGTTTGCAATTAGAGATGGACAAGTTGTGGGATTCTGGGTCTTGGAGCGAAGAGAAGCTGCATGACATTGCATCCGAGCATTTGCGTACCACTTATAAATAAAGATCCTGACGACAATAAGTTTGTGGATTGTGCCATTTTTGCCAATGCCGACTTTATTGTTTCTGACGACAAGCATTTCAATGAGTTGGGTAGTGTGGAATTTCCAAAGGTCTTGGTGGTGCGCCTTGATGATTTTGCAAGGCTATTCAGAAAAGCATTAAATCAATAACCATGAAACATCCTTTTATCACCATACTTACCCCTGCATACAACCGCGCGTCGTTGTTGCCGAGACTTTTCGACAGCTTGCTGCGTCAGACATTCAAGGATTTTGAGTGGATTGTCGTTGACGACGGTTCTACCGACAACACGCACGAGGTGTTGGCGAGCATCAAGGAGCGTTGCGGCGACGCTTTCCCCATGACCTGCCTATACAAGGAGAATGGTGGCAAACATACTGCGGTAAATTTAGGCGTTCAGCTTGCCAAAGGAGACCTAACATTGATATTGGACAGTGATGACGAGTTACCTCCAACTGCTATAGGTAATATTTTAGCAAAATTCGATGCCGTTAAAAATGAAGATAAAGTGGATGGACTTTGCTTCTATATGGCTCATCGCAACGGACAAGTTATAGGCCGCCCAGTTCTCAATAATATATTGATAGACTCTTTGAACCTAAGGTATAAATTAAAAGTCAGTGGTGACATGTGCGAGATTTTCAAGACCTCGGTTCTTACAGAGAATCCATTTCCTGTTGTGCCAAATGAGCGGTTTTGTCCCGAGGCTCTTTTGTTGAATCGAATAGCCTTGAAACATAAAATGCTGTTGTGTCATGATGTCGTCTATTTACGCGACTATTTAAATGGAGGACTGACGGATAATATAGTAAGAATAAGGATGAAGAGCCCGAGTGCCTCAATGCTGACCTATGCGGAGCTTGCCGAGTGTCCCGTGCCATTCATGGCGCGCGTCAAGGCCGCCATCAACTTTTGGCGCTTCTGGTATTGCCGCACCGCCACGTCTGTGGTGCCACGCATCGCTCCGTGGTGGCATTGCCTGAGACCATTGGGGTGGGTTATGCACCAGCGTGACGTTGCAGGGGCCGGTCTTGTGCCGACCCACAAAAAATGCCTCAACCGCTGAATATGAATCCGACCACTTTTGATAATATATGTCGAACGTTGTTTGTGGGCCGGCACAAGACCGGCCCCTGCAAAGCATAAACGAATTATGAAGATACTGCAAGTAATAACGTCTCTTCAGACTGGTGGTGCCGAGACGTTGGTCGTCAACCTCGTGCCGCGGTTGCGCGCAATGGGCGATGAGGTGGACGTGTGCGTCTTCGACGGCACTGAGACACCACTCATGCGACGGCTGCGCCGCGAGAATCCCGGAGTGAGAATCTGGAAGCTCGGCAAGGGATATTATAACCCCTTGTTCATAGCCAAACTCGTGCCAATAATGCGACGCTACGACATTGTGCACACCCACAACTCCTCGCCACAGCTCTTCGTGGCCTTGGCCTCAGTGTTATGCTCTGTCGAGCTCTGCTCGACAGAGCATAACACTTCCAACCGCAAACGCGGTTGGAAGTGGTATGCCCCCGTCGAGAGCTGGATGTATGGCCGCTACGACCACGTGATATGCATCTCGAAGGTGGCCGAGGACAAGCTTCGAGAGTATATGGGCGGTGAGTGGATGGACAGGCGGTCGAGTCGCTATGGCCGCATATTGACCATAGAGAACGGTGTTGACGTGTACGCCTTCCACGATGCCGAGCCACTGCCCGATGCCGTGACGGGGCGACAAAAAGATGACTTCGTAGTGACCATGGTGGCAGGTTTCCGTGATGCCAAGGACCAGGACACGCTCGTCAGGGCCATGACCATGCTGCCCGATTGCCACAAGTTGTGGCTTGTGGGTCGCGGCGTGCGCATGGACGAGGTGAAGGCGTTGGCCGAGAAGCTTGGCGTGGCCTCTCGCGTGCGCTTTTGGGGCTTGCGCACCGATGTGCCTCGTGTGCTGAAGAGCACCGACGTGGTGTGCATGGCGAGTCATTGGGAGGGCCTCTCGCTGTCCAACATCGAGGGCATGAGCGTTGGCAAGCCTTTCATGGCATCCGACGTTAACGGCTTGCGCGAGGTGACCAAGGGCTGGGGCGTGCTCTTCCCCGAGAGCGATGCCAGGGCCGTGGCCGATGAGCTGACGCGCCTCCACGACGACCGCGCCTATTACGATGCCGTGGCCGACAAGTGTTGGCAGCGCGCCCGCCAGTTTGACATAGCCAATACCGCAGAGCGTTACCAGGCGGTGTACACGTCAATGCGGTGACATTTGCGGCCCCTGCACCATGGACGATGCAGCAACCATATAAAACATGAGAAACAAGAAGAAGATATTAAGGGCCGTCACGTCGGCGCAGTCGCTGGTCTTCTGCCGCGACGTGATGGTGAAGATGCGGGCCATGGGCTACCACATGGTGGCGGTGACATCGCCTGGCCTTGAGCTCGACAGCCTGCGCCATGACGACGGGTTCCACTGCGTGGCGGTGCCCATGCACCGCCGCATATCGCCCGTGGCCGACCTGGTGTCGCTCGTGAGGCTCGTCATCGTCATGGCCAAGGAACGCCCGTGGGTGGTCCACTCCATGACGCCCAAGGCCGGACTGCTGTGCATGATAGCGGCGTGGCTGACCGGGGTGCCGGTGCGCGTGCATACCTTCACCGGACTGGTGTGGCCCACGGCCACTGGCCTGAAGCGTCGGCTGCTGATGATGACCGACCGCATAACCTGCGCCTGCGCCACCCACGTCATACCAGAGGGCAAGGGCGTGATGCACGACCTCCAGCATGGCGGCATCACCAGCAAGCCCATGCGCGTGCTCGGGCATGGCAACGTGAAGGGTGTGGACATTGAGCGGTTTGACCCGTCGCGCCTTGGCGCGCAAGCGGCCTCTGGCGCGTTCACCTTTCTCTTCGTGGGCCGCATCGTGGGCGAAAAGGGCATAAACGAGCTTGTGGAGGCTTTCGCGCGGTTGCATGAGGAACAGCCAGCCACAAGGCTCGTGTTGGTGGGCAACTATGAGACCGAGCTTGACCCCTTGAGCCAAGGCACGCGTCGGGTCATCGATGCCATGGACGCAATAGAGACGCCTGGACCAAAGCGCGGCGACGACTTGGTGAGCGCCTATGCCGAGGGCGACTGCTTCGTCATGCCGTCGTATCGCGAGGGATTCCCCAATGTGGTGCTTGAGGCCGGGGCCATGGGCCTGCCATCGGTGGTGACCGACATCAACGGTTCTCGCGAGATAGTGGAAAACGGCAAAAATGGTCTCGTGGTGCCGCCACGAGACGCTGCCGCCCTCTACGACGCCATGAAACTGATGGCCACCGACAACGAGGCGCGACAGCGCATGGCTCGTGAGGCGCGTCCCATGATAGTCTCGCGCTTCGAGCGTGGCTACGTGCAGCGGTGCCAGATAGAGTTCTACAAGGACGTGATGGGGTGAAACTTGGCACCATGATGAACCGCCTGCTCAATGAGGTGGGCTTCGGCATCGGTTTGAGACTTTTCGAGACCGTGTCGCGCGACAACGTGGCCTCGTATCGCAGCGCGTTGTCGGCCAGCCGCGTGAGGTTAGTGGAGGAATTGCCGCACAACGAGATTTATTTGGAAATAATGAAAGGTTGATGACCGGCCCCTGCAATACGCTAAATGACATTAATTTAATCGGATAATAATATTTTACAATTGTGCCGGTTCGTCTGATGCGTTTGCATGAAGGACATGCCAGGGCCGGCATCCCACCCCTATGCATTACGCAAGCAATTTCATTGAAAAGAATTTGCGGATGTCGCGGATTTGGCGTAATTTTGCGAGTGAAGCCAGGTCTATATAAATAATATTAGAATAACTATGGTAGCAGACAAAATAGAATATATAATAATGCTTATCAAACTGTTTGCTAAACACTTAAGGGATAACGACATCCATAATATCATGGACTACAACGACAAGGTTGTCTATCCCGACAAGATTCGGGTCAACCTGTATTATCTCAGCCACTATTCTTTCTTCAAGGACCTGGAGGTGATCGTCTGCACCGTATTGGGACGGAAGATGATGTACGGAGGAGGAGAGTGGATATAATACGAATAACGAGAATAAAACAAATCAAGAATATGGAAAGAAGAGACAAACGCGTCATATTGTGCCTCGCCCACATGTCGGGCAACGAGATGAAATACGTGAAAGAGGCTTTCGACACCAACTGGGTGGTGCCCCTTGGTCCCAATGTCAACGCCTTTGAGCAGGAACTGGGACGCTTCGCCGCCTCGCCTTGCCAGGCGGAATGGGAAGAGAAGATAGGGAATGAGCCTTATCCGCAGTGTATCCAGGCTCACGAGGGCGACCCCGACAAGTTGTGGCCAGACGCCCTCGACAGGTCTTGCCTTACAGGCAAGCAAGTCGTGGCCTTGGCTTCGGGCACCTCTGCCGTGCACCTTGCCCTCGTGGCCCTCGGCGTGGGTCCCGACGACGAGGTGCTGTGCCAGAGCTTCACGTTCTGCGCGTCGTCGCATCCGGTGCGCTACCTCGGTGCCACTCCCGTGTTTGTCGACTCTGAGCCGGAGACGTGGAACATGGACCCAGAACTGCTCGAAGAGGCCATCCGCGACCGTCTTTGCAGGACGGGGCGCCTGCCGAAGGCCATCATCGTGGTCTACCTCTATGGCATGCCGGCGAAGATAGCCGAGATCAAGGCCGTGGCCGACAAGTATGGCATTCCTCTCGTGGAAGACGCCGCCGAGGGACTGGGCTCGCGCTATCGCGGACAGGTGTGCGGCACGTTTGGCGAGTTTGGCGTGCTCTCGTTCAACGGCAACAAGATGATAACCACGTCGGGCGGTGGAGCGCTCGTATGTCCCGACGCGGCCACGCGCGACCGCGTGATGTTCTACGCCACACAGGCACGCGAGGGCTACCCCTACTATCAGCACGAGCACATAGGCTACAACTACCGTCTGTCCAACGTGTGCGCCGGCATAGGCCGCGGACAGCTCACCGTGTTGCGTGAGCACGTGGCTTGGCATAGGCACATTGCCCATCGCTACGCCGAGGCGTTCCGGGGCATGGAGGGCTTCACCTTCCACGAGGAGACGGGCGCTGACAGCCGAAGCAACTATTGGCTCAACACCGTGGTGATAGCACCTGAGGTGAGGATAAAGAATCAAGACCAGGCTTACAAGGCTACCGTGAAAGGTGCCGTGGGCGGGGCCGCCGGAGTGATTCACCAGGCGAGTCAGGCACGCACCGACTGTGAGCCAAACGACAACGTTGAGGCTCTGCGCCTGTGGCTCGACGCCTGCAACGTGGAGTCGCGACCATTGTGGAAGCCCATGCACCGCCAGCCGGTTTACACCGATTCGCCGGCTTATGTCAACGGCGTGAGCGAGGGCCTGTTCAAGACCGGCCTGTGCCTGCCGTCGGGCCCATTGGTCACCGACGACGACGTCGACTTCATCATCGACGCCATTCGCGAGGCGGTGGACAAAGGATGAGCTTGTTTCAGACAATATAAGATAAGAGTCCAATGCGATAATCCAACGACAATGGAGGCGATGTAGGACACAATATTGTCAACGGTAATCTCCATTGTCGTTAATAAAAACCACATACAGGAGGGAAACATTATGAGGTATCTTGACCCGAGGGCCGACCTGACTTTCAAACGGATTTTTGGCGAGCACAAAGACTTGGTGATAAGTCTTCTCAACGCGCTCCTGCCTTTAGACGATGACCACCTCGTAAAGAGCGTGGAGTACATCCCCGTTGAGATGGTGCCCGACAACCCGCTGAAGAAGAACAGCATCGTCGACGTGCGTTGCCATGACCAGGATGGCCGCCAGTTTCTTGTGGAGATGCAGATGATCTGGTCTAAGGAGTTCATGCAGCGCGTGCTCTTCAACGCTTCGAAGGCATACGTGCGCCAGCTCGACAAGAAGGAAGACTACAATCTGTTGCAGCCCGTTTATTCGCTCAACCTTGTCAACGACGTGTTCATGGACGACATTCCTGAATACTATCACCACTACGACATCGTGAATGTGGAGCACACCGACAAGCGCATCGAGGGCCTCCACTTGATTTTCGTTGAGCTTCCTAAGTTCAAGCCTCACACATTCTCCGAGCGCAAGATGCAGATACTGTGGCTTCGTTTCCTCACGGAGATGGGCGACGTTCGCATAGTGCCGCAGGAGTTCCTTGCCAATCCGGAGGTGAAGAAGGCCGTCGACATACTTGAGGAATCGTCTTACACCGATGCTCAGCTTAATGGCTACGACAAGTTCTGGGACATTGTTCGCACCGAGCGCACGTATATCAATGCTGCCATTCGCAAGGGCATGTCTGAAGGCCGAGCAGAAGGCCGGGCCGAGGGCATGGCACAAGGCATGGCACAAGGCCGAGCTGAAGGCGAGAAAAGCGCATTGTATAAGGTCGTGGAGCGAATGAGGGCCATGGGGCTCAACGATTCCCAAATAGCCGAGGCCACCGGCATGGACTTGCGACAAATTGAGGAATTGCGCGATTAATGGCAAGTAGAGATAGAGGAAGCATAATCACATTTACATGAAGACAACTCTTATTCTCATCGGCAAGACCGACGGAAAACTCTATCAGGCCGCTATCGACGACTATGCCGGCCGCATTTCCCATTACATGCCTTTCTCGATAAAGGTCATACCCGACATCAAGAACTCTCGCTCCCTCTCCGAAGACCAGCAGAAAGAGCGCGAGGGCGAGCTTATCTTGGCCAACGTGTCAGCGCAAGACTGCTTGGTGCTTCTCGATGAGCGTGGCGAAGAGCGGCGAAGCGTCGACTTCGCCAAGTGGCTCGGCAAGCGGCAAGCCTCTGGGCGCAACCTCGTGTTGGTGATAGGCGGCCCTTACGGCTTCTCCGAGGCAGTCTACAAGCGTGCCGACGACAAGGTATCGCTGTCGCGCATGACGTTCTCCCACCAAATGGTGAGGCTCATTTTCGTGGAGCAGTTGTACCGAGCGTGCACCATCCTCAAGGGCGAGAAGTATCACCACGAGTGACTACTCTTAATACACGCTTACGACTGGGGTCGCATGCGGTAATGACATAAGAACCCCGGAAGCTTTCATGGTTGAGCTTCCGGGGTTCTTTGGTTTTATGGGATTATACCGTATGCGGTTGTTTTTTCAGAAGATTCATGCATAATAGTCCCCATATTCCTATTTGTTTTTATTTGAATAGCTTCTGCGCGAAGATCAGCAGGTATTGACGCCAGTTGCTCCAGAGGTGTCCGCGGGTCGACTCGTGGTAGGTGTACTTGAAGCCCATGCCGTCGAGTTTCTTCATGAACGCCTGGTTGTCCTTGTATAGGAAGTCTGCGTTGCCAATGCCAATCCAGTAGAGCTTGTACCCGGCCTTCTTTTGGTTCTCCAGCTTTTGGTCAAGGTTCTTGTAGGCTGGGAAGTCCCAGTTGAAGCCTGTCCAGTCGAGACCGGCTGAGAACAGCCCCACGTAGTCGAAGAGGTCAGGATAGTTGGCCGACACGAACATGGAGGTCATGCCGCCCATCGACAGTCCGGCGATGGCACGGTGTGCCTTGTTTGCAAGCGTGCTGTAGTGGGCGTCTATGAAGTTGACTATCTCCGGGAAATTCTGTTCCACGAGTCCCTCCTTGTATTTGGGCAGCAACTTTGTCATCACGGGCTTGTAGTTGAGGTTGTTGGAAGTTTCGCCAGCCTCTGCCTCCACGCTTGGGTTGATGTTTGGCATCACCACGATCATTGGTTCCACTTTGCCTTCGGCGATGAGGTTGTCCATTATTCGGTTCACGAAGCCGAGGTCGAGCCATGCGCTCTCGTCGCCGCCACTGCCGTGCATGAGGTAGAGCACTGGGTAATTCTTGTTTTCCTTGCCATACATTGGCGGCAGGTAAACGTTGAGTCGGCGGTTCTTGTTGGGCATGTTGGCCGATGGATACCACACTGTTTCCACCGTGCCGTGGGCCACATCGTGAACCTGGTAGTAGTCGGCATGGCCACCGTTCACGAAGAAGATGCTGAACACGTTGCCCACGTCGCGACGGGTGAATGGGTCAGAAGGGTCGGGGGCTACCACGCCGTCCATGTCGAAGCGATATGTGAACATCTCTGATGGCAATGCTGGGGTGGTGTATGTCCACACTCCGTCCTTGCCTTTCTTCATCTTGCCTGTGCCGTTGTTGACTTCCCAGTCGCCTTTCACGGTCACGCTCTTTGCCTTCGGCGCGAGCAGGCGGAAAGTCACGGTTTTGTCGGCGTTCACTTGTGGCGATACTGTCTTCTCACCGTTGTTGTTGATGTTTTGCTGTGCGATGGCTGTTGAGCTTGCGATGGCCAGCAGCGCTACCATTAAGGTCTTCATTTTCATGGTTGATGTTGTTCTGGTATTGATGGCAGGGCGTGTGGCCCTGCCTTTTTTGTTTATAACGAGTGTTGAAAGCGTGTTATGTGGTTGTGCCATGCCTCTTTTTCTTGCTGCTGTTCCCGTAAACGCGCCGCAGGTTTTTCGTGGCAAAGCTAAGCAAAAATGTCGTAAAGTCCAAGGAATAATCACCGTCTCACGCGTTTTTTTCTTGTTTTCCCTGCCGAATGTTGCGGAATTGCCGTAATTTTGCGACAAAACCAAGAACTTTTACCGCAATGAGCAATATTCCTAAGGAGTGGACGCAATTCATATTGAAGGACGTGACGTTTCTCAACATCATGACTCGCCGTATCTACAATGTCCTCATCGTGGCCAATCCCTACGACGCTTTCATGCTCGAGGACGATGGCCGCGTGGAGGAGAAGGTCTACGATGAGTACATGACCCTCGGCTTGCGTTACCCGCCCACCTTCACCAAGGTGTCTACCACCGAGGAGGCCGAGCGCGTGCTCGCCGCCACGAGCGTGGATCTCGTGATATGCATGCCCGGCAATGCCGACAGCGACGCCTTCACCGTGGCAAGGGCCATCAAGATGAAGTTCCCGGAGATTCACTGCGTGGTGCTCACGCCCTTCTCGCATGGCATCACGAGGCGCATGGAGCGCGAGGACCTCAGCATCTTCGACTACGTGTTCTGCTGGCTTGGCAACACCAACCTCATATTGTCTATCATCAAGCTCATCGAGGACAAGATGAACATCGAGCACGACGTCCATGAGGCTGGCGTGCAGATGATTCTCCTTGTAGAGGACTCCGTCAGGTTCTATTCCTCCATCCTCCCCAACCTCTATGGCTACATCCTACAGCAGAGCCGCAACTTCGCCACCGAGGCCCTCAACCCCCACGCCGCCACGCTGCGCATGAGGGGCCGCCCTAAGGTCATGCTCGCCCGAACCTATGAGGAGGCCATGCAGCTATACGAGCGATACAAGGACAACTGCCTCGGCGTCATCAGCGACGTGCGCTTCCCCGTGCACGGCGCGCGCGACTCGGAGGCTGGCTTCAAGCTCCTTGAGGACATCAGGAAGCAGGACGAGTACGTGCCCTTGATAATGGAGAGCTCGGAGACGGCAAACAAGTATCGCGCCGACCGCGAGCATTTCCATTTCGTGGACAAGAACTCCAAGATGCTCTCCGTGGAGCTGCGCCACCTCATCGAGGAGCACATGGGCTTTGGCGACTTCGTGTTCCGCGACCCGCACACCCACAAGGAGATAGCGCGCGTCAGCACGCTGAAGCAGTTGCAAGACAACATCTTCAAGATTCCGTCCGACTCCATGCTCTACCACATCTCGCGCAACCACATCTCGCGCTGGCTCTGCGCCCGTGCCATCTTCCCCGTGAGCAAGTTCTTGAAGCAGGTCACGTGGCATAGGCTGCAAGACGTTGACGCGCACCGCCAGATCATCTTCGACGCCATTGTGCAATACCGCAACATGAAGAACATCGGCGTGGTGGCGGTCTTCGACCGTGGCAAGTTCGACCGCTACGCCCACTTCGCGCGCATCGGCGACGGCTCGCTCGGGGGCAAGGGGCGTGGCCTCGCCTTCCTCGACAATATCATCAAGACGCACCCGGAGATGAACCTCTTCCCCGGTGTCACCACGCGCATACCGAAGACGGTGGTGCTCTGCACCGACATCTTCGACCAGTTCATGGAGGACAACAACCTGTACCCCATAGCCCTGAGCAACGCCCCCGACGAGCTCATCCTCGAGAGGTTCCTCAAGGCCAAGCTGCCAAGCAAATACGTCGCCGACTTCTTCACCTTCCTCAACGCCACCAACGCGCCCATTGCCATACGCTCCAGCTCGCTCCTTGAGGACAGCCATTACCAGCCCTTCGCCGGCATCTACGCCACCTACATGATTCCTCGCCTCGACGACCGCCAGGAGATGCTCTCGCTCCTCGCCTCGGCCATAAAGGGTGTCTACGCCTCGGTGTTCTATCGCGACTCGAAGGCTTACATGACGGCCACGAGCAACGTCATCGACGAGGAGAAGATGGCGGTGATAATGCAGGAGGTCGTGGGAAAGGAATACGGCGGGCGTTATTATCCCAACATATCGGGCGTGCTGCGGTCGCTCAACTATTACCCCATAGGCGAGGAGAAGTCGGAAGACGGCATCGCCTCGCTCGCCTTGGGACTGGGAAAGTATATCGTCGACGGCGGCCAGACGCTCCGCGTGTCGCCATGTCATCCCGACCAGGTGCTGCAGATGTCCGACATGGACATAGCCCTGCGCGACACGCAGACGCGCTTCTACGCCCTTGACACGTCGACCTCGAAGCTCGACTTCACCGTCGACGACGGCTTCAACATCGAGAAGCTCCGCGTAAAAGAGGCCTACAAGGATGGCGCGCTCACCTATATCGCCTCCACTTACGACCCCGACGACCAGATTATCCGCGAGGGGCTCTACGACGTGGGCCGTAAGGTCATCTCCTTCGACGGTGTGCTCAAGCAGGGTGTCTTCCCCTTGCCGCAGCTCATGCGGATGGCCATGCGCTATGGTGCCGGCGCCATGCGTCGGCCCGTGGAGATAGAGTTCGCCTGCAATGTCAACGACGACCGCACGGGCGACTTCTGCCTCTTGCAGATTCGCCCCATCGTCGACACCAAGCAGGAGCTCGTGGAAGACGTGGCGGCGATACCCGACGAGGATTGCCTGCTCAAGTCGTCCAACTCGCTTGGCCACGGCATCTTCGACGACGTGGCCGACGTGGTCTACGTGCGTTGGGAAGACGACTTCTCGGCGGCCAACAACCCGCAGGTGGCCATGGACATCGAGCGCGTCAACCGCCGCTTCCTCGACGAGGGCAAGCAGTATGTCCTCATCGGGCCCGGCCGGTGGGGCAGCAGCGTCCCGTGGCTCGGCGTGCCGGTCAAGTGGGCCGCCGTCTGCGCGGCGCGTGTCATAGCCGGGGTGGCCCGGGCCGGGTATCGCGTCG
>ERZ1023658.157-NODE-157-length-26317-cov-17.279606_pt1 | contig 26317 bp, 24 predicted proteins | sample MGYA00380339_ERZ1023658 | MGnify/ENA primary metagenome ERZ1023658 (study PRJEB33179, sample SAMN07448981) | human gut metagenome | biome: Human-gut; feature: Human associated habitat; material: Faeces | host: Homo sapiens | place: India: Bhopal | collected... | reverse complement strand
ATTTATATATGGAGGATACTTCTTAGTAACTTATATTTGCAGTAAAAATATAATTAAGGAAAAATAATATACCTTATAAAACGATAAAAGAGGCTATTACAAGCCTCTTATTTTAATACTCCAATTTCTCCATATCAAATAATGGAGAGTCATAAAAATCTTTAGGTTCTATTTTTAAAACTTTACATATTTTAAAGATAATTGTAGAACTTGGATTATCTACATTGTTTGCCAGTAATGCTCTTAATGTTGATGGTGCAATAGCAGATAATTCAGCAAGTTTATTTGGATTGTAATTATATTTGTTACATAATTCAAGTATTCTTAAAGTAATTGCTTCTTTAAATAACATTTAAAAAACCCCCTTAACACTACAAAAATTCTAGTAGAAATCGGTTAGAATTATACGCTGATATCGGTTGGCTTTTGGAGACTATAATGCTATAATGTCAATGTAGTTAAATAAAAATATGAAATTTATAATTGATTAAGCAGTACGAAAGGATTATAAAAGTTTTTTTGTATTGCTTTTTTTATCAAAAAATGATGGAAATAAATGGATAAGGAAAAAGAAAAAGAAACAATAAAAAATAACGATACTGATTGGATTAATATATTTAAAAAGAAAGAAAAAATAAATGAACTAAATAGATTATTGATAGATGAGTTAATTGAAGATATTGTTGTTAGTGATGATGGTAATATAAAAGTAATATTCAAATATGAAGATAAGTATTTTGAGGCGCTTGACTTTATAAATAAACAAAACTATGATATAATACTTCCAAGTTAAAAACGAAAGGCAAATACTTTTAAGTATTTTTTTAAATGATAGAATAGAAAGAAGTGATTAAAATGGATATGTACCAAAAAAGAAAAATCAGAGCAGAAAAGAAAAATAATGATAGTCAAAAAAGTTTTTCAAAAGTCCCCATTTCGTGGTATCCAGGTCATATGGCTAAGACTAAACGTGAAATTATTGAAAAACTTAACTTAATAGATGTTGTTTATGAGGTTATTGATGCTAGAATGCCATTGTCATCTAAAATAGTTGATATAGATGATTTAATTAAAGATAAGCCAAGAATATTAGTTATGACTAAGTATGATTTGTGTGATAAAGTTGAAACTGATAAAATTATTAAATATTATGAGAATATGGGATATAAGGTTGTTCCAGTTGATTTAATGAGTGGTTTGAATGTTAAGAAAATTCTTGATTATACTAAAGAAATTATGAATATAGAGAATAAGAAACGTGAAAATAAGGGAATGAAGCCTAGAGCTGCTCGTGCTTTAATTGTAGGAGTTCCTAACGCTGGTAAGAGTACTTTAATAAATAGATTAGTTGGTAAGAAGTCAGCAGGTGTTGGCGATACTCCAGGATTTACGAAGAGTCTTAGTTGGATTAGAATTAATAAAGATGTAGAACTTTTAGATTCTCCTGGTATATTATGGCCAAAGATGGAAGATCAGGAGGCAGCACATATACTTGCTTGTTTATCTTCGATAAAAGAAGAAATATTAAATCCAGATGCTATTGCGATATTTATATTAAGAAAGCTTTATGAATTATATCCAGAAAGATTAGAAGAAAGATATGGAGTAGTAGAGCTAGATGAAGATTTAATAGAAGTATATGATATTATTGCAAAAAGACGTGGGGCCTTATCTAGAGGTGGTGTTGCTGACTATGATAAAGTATCTAATATTATTATTAGAGATTTAAAAAATGGTTATTTTGGTAATATTACTTTTGATAGGTTAGATGTAAAGAAGTAGAATAAACTACTTTTTTCTTTCTTAATAAAATATTAGTGTGTTAAAATATTTTTTGGTGAAGTATATGAATGATAATTATATGTATGAAAGAGAATTAAGAGAAAAGGGAATTAAATATATAGCAGGGGTTGATGAAGTTGGAAGAGGTCCTTTAGTTGGACCTGTAGTAGCAGCTTGTGTTGTACTACCTGATGAATTTAATTTAGATGGGTTAACTGATTCTAAGAAATTGTCTGAGAAGAAACGAGACTTCTTTTTTGAAGAGATAAAAAGACAAGCACTTGGCATTGGTGTTGGAATAATTGATGAGAAAAAAATAGATGAAGTTAATATATATGAAGCTACTAAACTTGCAATGAAGAAGGCAATAGAAGAATGCAATAAGCAAATAGAAATAGAGCATATATTGATAGATGCTATGCCATTAGAGATAGATATTCCAACTACTTCTATTATTAAGGGAGACTTAAAAAGTATTACGATTAGTGCGGCTTCAGTTATTGCAAAAGTTACAAGAGATAGAATGTTATATGAACTTGATTTAAAATATCCAATGTATGATTTTAAACATAATAAGGGGTATCCTACAAAGAAACATTTAGAAGCAATTGATAAGTATGGAATAATAGATGAACATAGAAGAAGTTATGGACCAGTTGCGGATTACGTAAAAGAACATAATTTATAATTTTTTTAGAATATCTATAAAATTATTCGTATAATAATTATAGAAGAGATTGACAAATAGTTGTTTAATCGTTATAAGTTAATAAGGGAGGGATTTTATGCCTAAAAATTTAGTTATAGTGGAAAGTCCTAGTAAAAGTAAGACAATTGAAAAGTATTTAGGAAAAGATTATAAAGTAGTATCATCTAAGGGTCATATTCGTGATTTAGCAACTACTGGAAAATATGGTTTAGGTGTTGATATAGATGATGGGTTTAAACCTAGTTATGTTCCTATTAAGGGAAAAGGTAGTGTTATTAAAGAATTAAAGAAAGATGTAAAAGATTCTGATATGGTATATCTAGCAAGCGATCCTGATCGTGAGGGAGAAGCTATTGCTTGGCATTTAAAGGATGCTTTAGGTATAAAAGATAAGAATTATAAGAGAGTATTATTTAATGAGATTACCCATGATAAAGTAGTTGATGCGATTAATCATCCAACAGTTATTAATGAGGATTTAGTTAAGAGTCAAGAGACAAGAAGAATACTTGATCGTATTATTGGGTTTAGACTTTCTAAGTTATTACAAAGTAAAATTGGAGCTAAGAGTGCTGGTAGAGTACAGAGTGTTGCTTTAAAATTAATTGTTGATAGAGAAAGAGAAATAGAAGCATTTGTACCAGAAGAGTACTGGACGATTACGGCTAAATTTAAGGATTATGAAGCTGGTCTTTTTAAGTATAAGGAAGATGATATTGAGTTAAAAACTAAGGAAGATGCAGATAAAGTACTTAGTGAGATTGGCGATACTTATACTGTTATTGATATTGATAAGAAAGAAAAGGCTAAGAAGAGTAAGACTCCTTTTATTACTTCAACTTTACAACAAGAGGCTTCTACTAAGTTAGGTTTTCCAGCCAAGAAAACTATGAGTATAGCTCAGAAGTTATATGAGGGAATTGATTTGGGTAGTGAGACAGTGGGTCTTATTTCATACATGAGAACGGACTCTATTCGTTTATCTGATGAGTTTGTTGGACCAACTATGAAATATATTGAAGAAAACTATGGAAAGAACTATGTTGGATATGTAAAGAAATCTACTAAGACAGAAAATGTACAAGATGCACATGAAGCTATTAGACCAACAAGTATTTTAAGGGAGCCTTTAAAAGTTAAACAGTATTTGAGTAATGATGAGTTTAAGTTATATAGTTTAATATATAAGAGAACTTTAGCATCTTTAATGAGTGATGCTAAAGTTAATCAGACTACGATAATTTTTGATAATAATGATTATAAATTTAAGACTACTGGTCAAATAATGATTTTTGATGGATACTTAAAAGTTTATCAAGATTATGAATCTAGTGAAGATAAAATTTTACCTGAATTTGGTAAGGATGAAAAGTGTATTTCGACTGATGTTTTATCAGAACAACATTTTACTAAACCTCCAGCTAGGTATACAGAAGCTAAATTAATTAAAGAGATGGAAGATTTAGGAATAGGTAGACCTTCTACTTATGCTAAAACAATTGATACTATTAAAGAACGTAATTATGTAGAAATGGAAGATAAGAAGTTTAAACCAACAACTATTGGAATTGAAACTACTGATAAATTACAAGAATTTTTTAGTGATTTAATTAATGTTGAGTATACAAGGGATATGGAGGAAGAACTTGATGATATTGCGGAAGGCAGTTTAGTTTGGAATGATGTTTTAAAAAAATTTTATGATTTGTTTGAACCTAGAGTAAAAGATGCTTTTTCAGATATGGAAAAGAAGGCACCAGAAGAGACTGGAGAAGTTTGTCCAGAATGTGGAAGTCCTTTAGTTAAGAGAAAAGGTCGTTATGGAGAATTTGTTGCTTGTAGTAATTATCCTGAATGTAAATATGTAAAAAAGGAAGAAAAAGAAGTAGTTGAGATTATGGATTGTCCATTTTGCAAAGATGGAAAGATTGTAGAAAAAAAGACTCGTAAAGGTAAGATTTTTTATGGATGTAGTAATTATCCAAAATGTAAGACTGCTTGTTGGGATAAACCTATTGGAGAAGTTTGCCCAGAATGTGGAAAATTACTAGTTTCTAAAAATAGTACTATTAAATGTAGTGAATGTAGTTATGAAAAATAAAAATATTTAGTAAAAAACTAAATATTTTTTATTTTATATTATTTTTCTGTTATACTTTAAGTGTAGGGTTACTATGTTATTAGGAGGGTAAGGTATATATGGGGTATCGTTTATGGTGTGGGGAATTTGAAAATATAGATTTGTCTTCTTCTTTGATACCAGCACAACTTGATATGTTTGGAGATGAAGTTAAAGAAAGAGCTAGAGTAATTACAATTGATGGAAGAGATGAGTTTAATATAGAAGATATTGATTCTTTAACTTCACTTTTTAAGAATGAAGATGAGTTTAGAATGTGGCTTATTTCTATGGGGTATTTTGAAAATGATTTGGATTCTCATGTTATATTGACACATAAATATAAGGGGTTAAAAGAAGATTATGTTGTTTATAATAATTCCTTCCTTGGAAAATGTGCTAGAGAAGTTCAAAAAAAGAAACTTAATGGAGCGTTAGATAGTGATATTTGGCTAGAAAGGACAGATGAAATAATTTCTTTTGCAAGAGGTATTACAAGATATTTAAGAAATGTTGATACAAGGAATGAGTTACTTGAACTTGGGTTTGCTCCTGGACTTTATAATGGATTGCTTGAATACTCTGGTTTTCAAAAAGATGAAAGCTTTAATATGATAGTTAATGGATGCTTAAGATATAGAGATTTAAGAAAGCTTGTTGTTTTTGAGGATAAAAAGAGAAATTTAAGAGAGAGGGAGTTTGCTCAAATATTAGAGAGTGATATAGTAGATAGGGAATTAAGATGTAGTCCAATTAAGAGTTCGATAATAGAAGATGTTTATAATACTAGAGATTCTTTAGGAGAAATAGATTGGGAGAGAGTTTTTAATACTATTAGTACAGATGATTTATTTAGATGTGAGAATTTTACTGATTTACAAAAAGTTGGATATTTTAAAAGTTATGAAACGAGAAAGAGTTCGGGGTATGATGGTAGGTGATATAAGTAATGATAAAAGAATTACAAGAATATTGTGATTATTTAAAATATCAGAAGAATTATTCGGAGTATACTATAGAAAATTATTGTAGTGATATTATACAGTATTTAGATTATTTGGATAGTGAAGAAATTAACTTTAAAAAGGTTGAGTATAGTGATTTAAGATTTTATCTTATGTATTTAAAAGAGAAAAAAAAAGAAAATAATTCTTCAATAGATAGGAAACTTAGTGCGTTAAGAGGTTTTTATAAGTTTTTAGCAACAGAAAAAATAGTTGATAATAATGCTTTTTCTTTAGTAACTGGATTAAAAAAAGAAAAGAAATTACCGAGATATTTTGAATATAATGAGTTAGAGGAGTTGTTTAAAGTACCAGATTTAAGAACGGCTCTTGGACAGCGTGATCGTTTAATACTTGAAATGTTATACGCTACTGGTTTACGAGTTGGAGAACTTGTGTCAGTAAAAGTTAGTGATATTGATTTAGGTAGTAGAGTTATTTTAGTGGTTGGAAAAGGAAATAAAGAAAGAAGAGTTACTTATGGAGATTATTGTAATGATGCCTTAAAACTATATTTGAGTGATGGCTATCTTAAACTTAATAAGACTTGTAGTGCTTATTTATTTTTAAATAATAATGGAGAGGTTATTACAGAAAGAGGTATTAGATATATACTTGATCGAGTAATTAAGAAGACCAGTTTAAATAAATCTATATCCCCACACGTTCTTAGACATAGTTTTGCAACACATTTATTAAATGAAGGGTGTGACTTGTTAACAGTACAAAAATTACTAGGACATGAGAGTATTAGTGCTACTCAGATTTATACACATGTTACGACAGATAGATTAAAAGAAGTATATTATAATAGTTTTCCTAGAGCAATAAAAAAAGATAATAATGATAACTAGAGTTAAATATTCTAGTTTTTATTATGTAAATTATTTGATTTTACTTTATCTTTTTTGACATTTTAGTTATAATAGTGTTGTCAATGAAGGATGTGGTGTCTTTTTATGGATTTTGAATTTTCTAGTAAAGAAGAACTTTATCAGAGAGTTAAGCCAGCACTTAGAGCTAAAGCCATGGAACTTAAAAGACTAGGTTATTCGCATATAAAAGAGAATGATGTATGGAATTATTTAATTGAAACTAAATGGTGTAAGGCTCATGATTTAATGCTTTCTGATATAGTTAATGATATTTTAAGAACTAATAATGAGAAGATAGATATGTATTTAAAAGAAAAATTAAATGGTGATAGGACACAATATTTTGATAAGAATTTAGAAATTTTATGAGGTGAGGTTACATGAAAAGTAAAAATGGTAAAAAGAATGTTATTATTACAGCTATTTTAATGGGTTTATTAGCAGTAGTAATTTGTTTGTTATTTATTCCACTTTTTAAGAATTTAAAATTTGGATTAGATTTACAAGGTGGATTTGAAATATTATACAAAGTTGATTCTATTGATGGGTCTAAGATGAATAGTAGTAAGTTAACTGCTACTTATAAAACTTTAAGTAAGAGAATTGATAGTTTAGGTGTTAGTGAACCTGAAATAATATTAGAGGGTAATGATAAGATTAGGGTTAAACTTGCTGGAGTTACTGATCCTGAACAAGCACGTACGCAATTATCAACTGTTGCGACATTATCTTTTAGAGATACTAATGATAATTTATTGATGACTAGCGAGGTTTTAAAAGCTGGAGGAGCTAAAGTTAGTCAAGATTCTTCTGGAAACCCAGCTGTTTTATTAACAGTTAAAGATAAGGATAAATTTTATGAGGTTACTAATAAAGTAAAAGATTATGAGAAGAACATGATTGTTATTTGGTTGGACTATAATGGTATGACTGATAGTTTTGCTAAAGAAGGTAGTTTATGTGGAACTTCTGAATCTAATTGTTTAAGTGCAGCTACTGTATCACAAGGCTTTGCCAGTGATGTTATTATTCAAGGAAACTTTACTGAAGATGAAGTTAATAATTTGGTTGATTTAATTAATTCTGGGTCTTTACCTAGTAAATTAACTGAAATATCTTCTAAGACAGTAGGAGCTTCATTTGGTGATGATACTTTACAAAAGACATTAATTGCTGGTGTTATAGGTGTAGTATTAATTGGTGTTTTATTGGTTGTTATTTATCATTTTGCTGGATTTGTTTCAACTATATCAATGTTACTATATACATTCTTAGTATTCTTAGTATTCTGGCTTGTAGGTGGTGTTTTAACACTTCCTGGTATTGCTGCTTTAGTACTTGGAATTGGTATGTCAGTTGATTCTAATGTTATTACATTTGCTCGCATTAAAGAAGAATTATATAAAGGTAAAAGTCTGCCTTTAGCATTTAAGGAAGGTGTTAAGTGTAGTTTTAGTGCTATACTTGATTCTAACTTAACTACTTTGATAGTTGCAATTATTATGTTTATATTTGGTGAATCTAGTATTAAGGGATTTGCAACAATGTTAATTATTACAGTTATTGTTACAATGTTTACAATGGTATTCTTAACTAGAATTTTATTAAATTTATTTGTTAAGACTAATTACTTTAATGATAAGACAAAATTATTTATTGGGGTAAATAGTGAAGATATTCCAAATGTAAATAAAAATGAAAAAGTAAAGAAAGTACCATTTGCAAAAGTTGATTTCTTAAAAAATAGAAAATTATTTGCTGGGGTATCAGCAATCATTATTTTAGTTGGGGCAGTTACTATTGGTTTCTGTGGATTAAACTTGGGAATTGATTATAGAGCAGGATCAGATATTACAATAGCAACAGATAAAGATTTAACTAAGAAACAAATAAATAGTGATTTAAGAGAATTAGGATTGAAGAGTTCAGATATTACTATTGGTGATGAAGAGACCGTAATTAGAATTGATTCAGCACTTGATGGAGATAAAGTTAAAGAAGTTAATACATATTTTGAAGATAAGTATGATGCCAAGGTTAATATTGGAGTTGTTTCTAATGTTGTACAAAGAGAATTAATTAAGAATGCAATTCTTTCAGTGCTATTAGCACTTGTTGGTATTATTCTTTATGTATCTTTCAGATTTAAATTTAGTTATGCTGTATCAGGAGTTCTTGCATTATTACATGATGTATTAATTATGATAGCTTTATTTGGTATATTTAATATTGAAGTTTCATCTATGTTTATTGCAGCACTTTTAGCAATCATTGGTTATTCAATTAATGATACAATAGTTACATTTGACCGTATAAGAGAGAAATTAAAGAATGAAGATGAATCAAAGTTAAGTTATGATGAGTTTTATGATTTATGTAATATTAGTATTAGAGAAACATTCGGTCGTACTATAAATACTACTATTACTACTTTGATACCTGTTATTACATTAATAATTTTAGGTTCTAGTGAGATACTTTCATTTAATTTAGCAATGTTAATTGGATTAATTGCTGGTACTTATTCAACTATTTTTATAGCAACAGCATTATTCTTAGTATTAGAAAAGAAAAATTTAGGTAAACCTAAAAAAGTAAAAAGAGTTTATACTGATGAATTTGAGGAAAAGAAAATAAAGGGAATTAATTGTTAGAGAGGAGTTGGTTCCTACGTCAACAAAACATGATAAAATTACATTTGATGATGTACTAGAATCTGTTGGTACATATATTGAAGATGAGGAACAGATTTCAGTTATAAAAAAAGCATATGACTTTGCAAGTAGTAAACATGAAGGTCAACTTAGGAAGTCTGGGGAACCATATATTATTCATCCTTTGAATGTGGCTCTAATCCTAGGTAAAATTTATGCAGATTATGAAACTATTTCGGCTGCTTTACTACACGATGTTTTAGAAGATTGTGATTGTACAGTTGAAGAGATGGAGGATGAATTTGGAATTAATATTACACGTTTAGTTACAGGTGTTACTAGACTTAGTAGAATTAATTTTTCAACAGAAAATGAATATTTGATTGATTACTATAAAAAAATTATTGTAGGTATGAGTGAAGACGTTAGAGTAATCATCATAAAATTAGCAGACTGTCTACATAATATGAGAACTTTATGGGCACTTCCTGAAGATAGACAAAAAGCTAAGGCACACGAGACATTAGATATTTTTGCTCCTATTGCACATCATTTAGGTATTCATAAAATCAAGAGTGAATTAGAAGATTTATCACTTCGTTATTTAAAACCGGATGTTTTTTATGATATAGCAGAAAAACTTAATAAAACAAAATTGGAACGTGATAAGACTGTTTTTGATATGCAGAAGTCAGTTTCAGAACTTTTAGATGCACATCATATTAATCATGAAATTAAAGGTAGAGCAAAGAGTATATATAGTATCTATAATAAATTGGATAAGGGTAAGAAGTTTAGTGATATATATGATTTATTAGCACTTAGAATTTTAGTACATACAGAGCAAGAATGTTATTTGGCTCTTGGTATTATTCATTCTAAGTTTAGACCTTTACCAAAACGTTTTAAAGATTATATTGCTATGCCTAAACCTAATATGTATCAATCATTACATACAACAGTATTTGGAATAGATGGATATTTATTTGAAATTCAGATTAGAACTTATGATATGGATGAAGTTGCAGAAAATGGTATTGCTTCACATTGGGCATATAAAGAAGGTTCTGGTCCAGTAAGAGTAGATGTTATGAATCAGACTGAACAAAAACTTCAGTTCTTTAAATCAATTATTGACTTATCTAGAGATAAGATGAGTAGTGAAGACTTTGTTAATAGTGTTAAAGATGACATTTTAAATAATAATATTTATTGTTTTACTCCTAAAGGTGATGTTATTGAACTACCAGTAGGGTCAACTCCTTTAGACTTTGCTTATAGAATTCATACAAGAGTTGGTGAAACTACAGTAGGAGCAATTGTTAATAATAATATTGTTCCGTTGAATTATGAATTAAAGAATAATGATATAGTTAAAATTAATACTAATAAGAGTTCTACACCTTCTAAAGAGTGGATTAATATGGTTAAGACTGCTCAAGCTAGAAATAAGATAAAAAGTTTCTTTACGAAAAGTGAAAGAGAAGTTTATATTGAACGTGGAAAAGATGCTATTGAAAAAGAGCTTCGTAAGAAAAAAATTGCGTTTGCTGATTTCTTTACGGATGAAAATATTAAAACTATTTGTAATGAGATTAATACTGATGACTTAGAGGAAATATATTTAGTAGTAGGTAATGGTAGATCACCAGTTAATTCGGTTATTAATATAATAGATAAGTCACATGAAACTCTAACACCTAAGAATATTAAAGTTACACCTACTAATACAGATGCGGATATTATTGTTACTGGTATTGATAAGGTAAAAGTTAATTTAGCTAATTGTTGTAATCCAGTATATGGTGATGAAATAATTGGTTATATTACTAAGGGTAATGGAATATCAGTACATAGAATTAATTGTCATAATTTAGAGATGTTAGAGGATAGAACTTTAGAGGTTTGTTGGGGTAATAATACTAATAAAAGATATTTAACTTCAATTATTGTTTATACTAAAGATAATAATAATCATATGCTTGATTTAATGCAAACTATATCTATGCTTAATGTTAGTGTTGATGAGATTAAGACTATTAATAGAGGAGATAATGCAATGTATGAAGTTGGTTGTTATGTTACTGGACTTGAACAATTAAATAAGGTTATTATGACTCTTACTAAGAGTAGTTTTGTTGAGAAAATTGAAAGGGTGATGCGATGAGAGCTTTACTACAAAGAACTGGAAATGCTAAAGTGGTTGTTTCTGGTAAGACGGTTGGTAAGATTGATCAAGGATTAGTTGTATTTGTTGGTTTTACTGAGGGGGATACTTTAGAGAAAATAGAATATATGGCTAAGAAGATTGTTAATCTTAGAATCTTTCCAGATGAAAACGATGTTATGAATAAGAGTATTTTGGATTATGGGGGTAAGATACTTTCTGTTTCACAATTTACATTGTATGCTAATTGTGAAAAGGGTAATAGACCAAGTTATATGGCTGCTATGAAAAATGATGATGCTATTAAATTTTATGAGATGTTTAATAGAGAGCTTGAAAAGTACATAGAGGTTGAAACTGGTGAATTTGGTGCTGATATGGATGTTGAAATTAATAATATCGGTCCCACTACTATTTGGCTAGAGAGGTGATTTTCTTGTTTCCTAATAAGTTGAATTATAAAATTATAAATCTAACATTTTTGCTGGGACTTTTATATATTGCGGTTACTAACATTGGTGTTTGGTGGGGTGTTTTATTAAAAATAATTTCTGTTATGGCACCATTTATAATAGCTTTTGTATTTGCATATGCTTTTACTCCATTTATTAGACTTTTAGAAAAGAAAGGCCTTAGTAAAAATTTAGCAATTTTGGTTACGGTACTTGGACTTGTCTTATTAGTTGGGGGATTAATTGCGATAGTACTACCATTATTTTATGATCAGTTATCTTTACTTATTAAGATGCTTAAAGAAGTAATTGAAAATGTTGGTATGAAGTTTAATCTTAACTTAGGAAGTTTTGAAATTAAAGTTACAGATTATTTAAATGATGCTTTAAAAGATATAGGAGGAATTATTTCTTCAACTACTATAGATGTTGTTTCTAAGTCAATTGGTTTTGCTGGTAAGTTTATCGTAGGCTTTGTAGGTTTTATTTATTTCTTAGCTGATATGGATAAGATAAGGTATTGGTTTAGAGAAATGCTTTTATCACTTAATAGGAAAACTTATAAATATTTTAAATGTTTAGATGTTGAAATTAGCAATTATTTAAAGGGACTTGGTATATTTATGTTAATTCAATTAGTTGAATATAGCTTTTTGTTCTTTGTTATTGGACATCCAAACTGGTTAATACTTGGTCTTCTTGCTTGTCTAACTACTGTTATACCTTATTTTGGTGGACTTATTACAAACATTATTGCTATAATAATGGCAAGTGTTGTATCTACTCCTTTGGTTGTAGCAACAATAGTTATTTGTTTAATATTCCCACAAATAGATGGATATTTTACATCACCTAGAGTGTATGGTAGAACAAATGATATAAACCCACTTATTACAATTATGATGGTATCAGTTGGTGGTACTTTGGCTGGAATGGTTGGTATTGTTGTAGCTTTACCATGTTATTTACTAATTAGAACGACTTATAAATTCTTTAAAAAAGATTTAGAAAAGGGATTAGATAAAGTTAAAGAAGCTATATAATTTGGCTTCTTTTGTTTAAGGGGAAATATTTTATGAGGTTGAATATAGATTATAGTGATCTTAAAAGACAAATTATTGAATTGGCTGAGAGTTTAAAACATACTCCTGATAAAGATGACTTTTATAGAAAGTACATGACTTTTGGAGCACTTAACTACGTATATAGTTTGAGAAAAAGAAGCAATGTATTTTTATCAGAGGAAATCGAAGAGTTTGGAATAAAGTGTTATGATGAAGGTTGTCTTAAGGCTAAAGATGATTTCTTGAGTAATAAGTTATATCACAGAGAAGTTTTGGGAAAGAGTTTTGATGAGAATAGTGAGGTAATGGTAGAGATTGCTCTTAGTAAATATTTTAGAAGTTTAAGGAGAAAACATTTTTCTAGGATTAAGGATGGAGAACGTTGTGAAATATTAGAATCATTTTTTAAGGATTCTTTTCCTGAGGGAAGGGATATTTTAGAAAAATTACTTGAAGATGGACATTTATATAGATTTGATTCAATAGCTGCGATGGGAGTTCCTGCTTTTACAATATTTAATACAGAAGAGAAGCTTGCTAATGTATTTTTATATAACAAACCAAGGTCTGTCGCAACCCTAGCATCTTTGATCCATGAGATGGGGCATGTTCACGATTATTTGGATGTTACTAGCACTTTTTCTAATACTGAGATAATTGATTATTCGGTAAATAGTATTTTTGTAGAGACGTTATCTTGCTATTATAATCAGCTTTTCCTGGAATATTTATTAAAAAATGGAATTAGAGAAGAAGAAACTATATTTTCTTTTAAAGAGTTTTTTACTAGCTTATTTTCTTATTTAGAATCAGGTCTACTACTTACATTACTATCTGAAAATGAATATAGGAAAGTATGTGATGGGAATGTTTTGAAGGAAGTGGTAGTTAAAAGTCTTTTAGATAAAAAAGTAATAGAAGAGGGAGAGTATTCATTTTCTTCACTTTCTTCTATGATGAGTGGAATAGATGAGAATCGTTATAGTTATGGAATTTTAATTTCTAATATGATTATTAATGGAGAAATTTCTTTAAATGATTTTATGAGTATTAGAGGGAAAAAGTTTAATAAAGAAAGTTTAGAAGGTATTGGTTTTGATGCTGATAAAGCAAAAAAGTCTTTGGTTAAGACAATGACTAGGACAATGATTAAAAAAATATAAAAAAAGACTATCTTTTTAGAAAAATATGTTATAATATTCATATCTTCTTGGGAAAGAGTAGACTTTATAAATATTTTAGAGAGAGTATGGTTGGTGAAAATACTTATTATTTTGAAGTTGAAGACATCTCATAAATGGGAAGCGAGTTACTTCGATATCAGTTTTTAAAGTATAAAATAAGGTGGCACCACAGTAATAATACTGTCCTTTGTGAGTGTCATCTTTTTATTTTAGGAGGTTATTTATGATACAAAGACAAAAGGGATGCAATGATATTTTTGGAAGAGAAGCTAAGATTTGGAAGTATATTGACAGTGTAATTGATGCAGTTATGGAAAAGTATAATTATACTTATATTCGTACTCCAATATTTGAAGCTACTGAATTATTTCACCGTGGAGTTGGAGAAACTACAGATATTGTTACAAAAGAAAGTTATGATTTTATAGATAAGGGTGGAAGAAATATTACATTAAGACCTGAAGGTACAGCTGGTGTTGTTAGAGCTTATATTGAAAATAAAATGTATGGTGATCCTAATCAACCAGTTAAAGTATATTATAATGGAACAATGTATAGATATGAAAGGCCACAATCTGGAAGAGACAGAGAACTTACTCAATTTGGAGTTGAGGTTTTAGGTACTGATGATCCAATGAGTGATGCTGAGGTTATTTCTGTTGCTGTTAATGTATATAGAATGCTTGGTTTAAAAGAGATAAAAGTTAATATTAATTCACTTGGTGATGATGATTCAAGAAAAGCCTATAGAGAAGCTTTAGTTGAATATTTTAAACCACATATTGATGAATTATGTGATGATTGTAAGGCTAGATTAGAGAAAAATCCACTTAGAATATTAGATTGTAAAGTGGATGCTGAAAATGAAATTATGAAGAAGGCTCCTAAGACTTTGGATTATTTGAATGATGAAAGCCGTGATCGTTTTGAAAAGGTTTGTGATTATTTGGATATTTTAGGAATTAAGTATGAAATTAATCCTAGTATAGTTAGAGGACTTGATTATTATAATCATACAGTATTTGAGATTGAAGCTAAAGTTAAGGGATTTGGTGCTAATAATGTAATTGGTGCTGGTGGTCGTTATAATGGGCTTGTTAGTCAACTTGATGGACCAGAAACTGCTTGTGTAGGATTTGCTTCTGGTATTGGTAGATTAGTTATGGCTTTAGAACTTGAAAAGGTTAAATTACCAATAGTTGATGATATAGATTTATTTTTAATGTATGTTAATGAAGAGGAAAAAAAGTATGCGTTATATTTGGCACAAGAGTTGAGAACTGCTGGATTTATTGTTGATACAGAATATACTGGTAGAGGTTTAAAGGGACAATTTAAACAAGCTGATAGATTAAATGCTAAATTTACTTGTGTTTTAAATAGTGAAGACTTAAATAATAACGAAGTTAAAATTAAGAATAATAAAACTAAAGAAGAAGAAATTATTAGTTTAGATGCCATACTTTATTATTTAGATGAAAAGACTAGTGCTATAGAAGATGATGAAGATGGTTGCGGTTGCTGCGGTGGTTGTTCTTCAGAGTGTGATGGAGACTGCGACTGCGGTGATGATGGGTGTAGCTGTGGCGGATGCCATAAATAGGAGGTGTTGATAATGAAAGAGATTAATAATAATACTTTAAGAATTAATGATGTAGAAAAAGAAGTAACTTTATATGGTTGGGTACAAAAAAAGCGTGACTTAGGTGGAGTTTGCTTTATTGATTTAAGAGATAGATCGGGAATTGTACAATTAGTAGCAAGAGAAGGTAAATGTTATGAAATTGCTAGCCAATTAAAGAGTGAATCAGTAATAAAAGTAGTAGGAGTAGTTAGTGAGAGAGAATCTAAAAATAAAAATATTCCTACTGGAGATATTGAAGTAGAACTTTCTGATATTGAGGTTTTAAATTCATGTAAAGATTTACCATTCGAAATAAGTGATGATACAACTGCTTTGGAAGATACAAGGTTAAAGTATCGCTATTTAGATATTAGAAGAAGAACAGTTACAAATAATTTAGTAACAAGACATAAGATTACAATGGCTATTAGAAATTTTTTAGATAAAGAAAACTTCTTAGAAGTTGAAACTCCAGTACTTTGTAAATCAACTCCAGAAGGAGCACGAGATTACTTGGTACCGAGCAGAGTGAATAAAGGTAAGTTTTATGCATTACCACAATCTCCTCAAATATTTAAGCAGCTTTTAATGGTTGGAGGAATTGAGAGGTATTTCCAAATTGCTAAATGTTTTAGAGATGAAGATTTAAGAAGTGATCGACAACCTGAATTTACACAAGTAGATTTAGAAATGAGTTTTGTAGATCAAGAGGATGTTATGAGTCTTACTGAAAGATTAGTTGCTCATGTATTTAAGGAAATTAGAGGTATTGATATTAAGTTACCATTAATGAGAATGAAATATGATGTTGCAATGGATAAGTATGGTTCTGATAAACCGGATTTAAGATTTGATCTTGAAATACAAGATATTACTGAAATATTTAAAAATACTGACTTTTCTATGTTTAGAAATGTTATAGAAAATAAGGGTATTGTTAACTGTTTGGTTGTCAAAGGTAAAGCTGCAGAATTTTCTAGAAAAAAGCTTGATGCTTTAACAGAATTTGTTAAGACTTATAAAGCATCTGGTCTTGCATATTTAAAGCTTGAAGATGAAGTTACTGGTAGTATCGCTAAAGCTATTAGTGCAGATGAAGTTAATTCTTTAAAAGATGTTTTAGGTCTTGAGAAAGGTGACTTAGTATTAATAGTTGCTGATAGTAAGTATAATGTTGTTAAAGTATCTTTAGGTGCATTACGTTGCAAATTAGCAAGGGATCTTGATTTAATTAAGAAAGATGACTTTAAATTATGTTGGATAGTAGAATTTCCTTCATTTGAGTATAGTGAAGAAGAGGGAAGATATGTAGCTTGTCATCATCCGTTTACTTCACCTCTTGATAGTGATGTAGATAAACTTCTTAACGATAAAGCACATTGTTATTCTAAAGCATATGACATAGTTATTAACGGTTATGAAGCAGGTGGAGGATCTATTCGTATTCATGATGAAAAAGTACAAGAAAAGATGTTTAGAGCTTTGGAACTTACCGAAGAAGATATTAAAAATAAATTTGGTTTCTTTGTAGAGGCTTTAAAATATGGTACACCTCCACATGGTGGACTTGCGTTGGGACTTGATCGTTTAACAATGTTACTTACAGGAACAGATAATATTCGTGATGTTATAGCGTTTCCTAAAACGGCAAGTGCTTCATGTTTAATGAGTGAATGTCCTAATACAGTAGATAAAAAGCAATTAGATGATTTAGGAATTATGATAAAATAAGTTACGTAAATCGTAACTTTTTTCTTTGCTAGTTATGTTGTTTTTATATAAAATGTGTTATACTTTTAGTAGATGAAGATATGGTGAAAAATATGGAAGAAAAAGAAATCAAAAATAAAAAAATTAGTAGTAGCCAAGATAATAAATCTTTAAAGAAAAATAATAGTGTTGATATTAATGATGAAAATACTGATAATAAGGTAGATAAGAATATTGATGTTAAGGATCAGAAAAGGAAGGTCACTAAGAAAGAAAAAAAGTCTTTAAAGAAAGAGGATAAGAAGACAAAGACGAATGGGAAGAAAGACAAAAAAAAGCTTACTCAGGCTGATATAAAAAAATATTCTTCAACTCAGATTGATCATGTTATCTTAAAGATTAAGGCTAATGAACGTAAATATACAATTATTTCTGTATGTATTATCTTGTTTGCATTTTTAGTTTGTTCTTATATTATTTTTTCAGCAATACAAGAGTCTAATGTAAAGCCAACTTTTAAAGTAGGTAAACTTTATTATGAGTTTAATGAAACTAAAAATGGTTTGGGAGATGTAATTAGTTTAGTAGATGTTTCTCCAATTAGTGATAAAGATGGCATGAAGACAAAGACTTATACTATTAAGTTATATAATTCTGGTAAAGAAAAGCAAAAGTTTAAGATATTTATTTCTGATGATAAGGAAATGATAGCATTTGATGAGTGCAGTGACAAAGTAGTAGAAAGAGGCTTTATAAAATATAGTATTAATGATAAAAAGGCTTTGGCACTTGATAATGATGAAGAAGTTAGTATTATATCTAGTACATTGGCACCTAAAGAAAGTAGAATTTATACAATTAGATGTTGGGTTAGTGATACTTACACTAAGAGTGATGTTGTGCATTATCATGGTACTATTTCAGTTAGATTAGATAATAGTGAAAATAAAGCTAAGTGAAGCTTTATTTTTTTTGATTTTTTATAAATTCTAGGATTATTTGATTTGTTAAGTATGGATATTGGAGATAAGAAAAATGATTTCCTTTTGGGAAGATTATTAAGGCTGAATCTTTTAGCAGGTTATTCATTTTATAGCCGTCTTTTAGAGGTGTCGTGTCATCTAGTTTACCCCAGAGAAGTAAAACTTCACTTTCAATACTTTTCAAATAATATACTAAGTTTTCGTTAACAATATTTTGAAATGTTTTATGCATACTTGGTGGTAGGGTTTGATAGTCTGATGAACCAAATATTTTTAGAAGTTTTTGTTTATAGTACTCTTGTTTTAGTTTTGGAAAGATTTTGGTTAATTTTTTTAGGAGTTTATATGTTTTTTCTTTTAGGAATCGTTTGAAAGTTTTTCTAGGTTTTATTGTAGCGGCATCGATGTAGATAATTTTATCTATTTTTTCTTTATAGTAACCAGCTAGGAGAGTAGTTATTCTTCCTCCAAAAGAATGAGCTATAATGATGGGATTTACAATGTTATTTTCTTCTAGAAAGTCACGAATTATATTTGTATAGTCATAAATTGTTAGTTCATCTTGAGGAATAGGACTATTACCAAAGCCAGGGTAATCTATTATGTAAATTGTATAATCTTCTTTGAAAAAATTTATTATACTCGTAAATGTTGTTCTTGTGTTTCCCCAACCTGGTAGAATTAAAATTACTTTGTCTTTAGTACCATATTTTTCATAATAAATCGATATGTTTTTGGTGTTAAAATACATATATATTCACCTATAGTAATGTATGTTAAAGTGTCAATTTAGTGAAAATGTATTGTATAAAATTTTCTTAATATGGTACAATAATAGTGTCAGATGGATGCGACACCGACACTTTTAAAACCGACTAAAGTGACGATAAGGGAGTCCTGATCTGTTATTGGTGTTGAAGGCCTGTATTTATATGGGAATCCTAAAAATAACGTACGAACACCCACCTGGACGAGAGAACAGGTTTTATCGTTTGTTAGGACGCTCTGGTCTGACTTTTTTATTGTTCAAAAACACTTTTTGTGGTATAATAAGCCATGCGAGGTGATTAGAATGTTGATTTTACCAATTATTAATAGAAATAGAATACTAAACGTTAGTATTAGTTATAAAGAAGCTACTAAGATTAGAGTGGATGTAGAGCTAGAAGATACTTTACCCAGTGATATTATAGTTAGTGGTAAAAGTTTTAATTCATCAGCTTTTTATGATTCAAAAGATAAAACTAATATAGTTGAATTTATTAGAAATAATTCTATTTTGTATAGAAGAAGTGTTTTAGTTACTACCAAGAGTAGACGTGATAGCTGTAACTATGATGTATATGATGTCGGCGTTGCACCTAGAAAAATTAGTATGGCAACAGATATGCTCTATATTAGAGCTATTTTAGATTTAGAGAAAGAGTTACCTGGAGTTGTTAGAGGTAAGTATATATCTTTTGAAGAGTTAGGTTTTGGAGAAGTCTTTTCAGATGATAAGATTTCTAGACTTAAGAGGATTGTTACTTCTAATCCTACTAGTAGGTGGGAGATGTTATTTAAAGAAAACAATCTTATGGATATGATAGAGACGCTAGCGTTTCTAAAAAGTTTTGATTGTATAGTTGTTAGTGAAGCATCAGTACCAGAAGAGACTATGCAACAAGTTTTAGCAAGTTTTGAAAAAATCTGTTCTAGAGATACTAAGAGTTTGAATAAGTATTATAGTATGGCAGAGGAAAATAGAGATTTATATGCAAAGATGACTTATGTTAATAAATTGGTTTATGGTAGGCCACTTGATTTAATACAGTCTAAATCACAAAAAAATAGACAATTAATAAAAAAAGAAGAGAATTGGGAGAGTAAAAAGGGTGCATAAGTTTGATAGATTTAAAAAGATAGTTGGAGAGGATAAAGTTAATTATCTTGGAGAAAAATGTGTTTTAGTACTTGGTGTTGGTGGTGTTGGTGGATATGTTGTTGAAGGACTAGTTAGATCTGGTATTGGCAAGATAATTGTTGTTGATAAGGATATTGTTGATGAGACTAATATTAATAGACAGATTATTGCAACTGATAGTAGTATTGGTAAGAAGAAAGTTGATGTAATAGAGAGGCGCATTAAAGATATAAATAGTTTGGTTGAAGTTATTAAGATTGATAAATTTATTGATAAAGATAATTTGAATGAACTATTTAAGTATCAGTTTGATTACTTAGTTGATGCTTGTGATACTGTTAGCACTAAGTTAGCAGTAATTGATAGGTGTTTGAAGGATAAGAGAAGAATTATTTCTAGTATGGGTACTGGTAATAAACTTGATCCTAGTATGTTAGAAATTGTTGATATTAGAAAGACTATTAATGATCCTTTGGCTAGAATTGTTAGAAAGTATGTAAAAGATAATAAGATTAATAGCAAGCTTATGGTATTATCTTCTAGAGAGTTACCAGTAAAAACTGGAGATAGGACACCTGGCTCTACGGCTTTTGTACCTAGTTCTGCTGGGTTATTGATTGCTAGTTATATAGTTAGACAATTTATTGAAGAAGTTCAAGATTAGAACAACAAAAAAGTCAGAAAGTTTTCTGGCTTTTTGTTTTAGAATCTACGATATAGGCCCACTGCTTTACCTAGTATGGTTACTTCTTTTAGAATAATTGGTTCCATAGTATCATTTTCTGGCTGTAATCTAAAATGGTCTTTTTCTTTATAAAAAGTTTTAACTGTTACTTCATTGTCACTATTCATTGCTACTACGGTGTCACCATTATTAGCTGTGTTTTGTCTTTCAACTATTAAGATGTCACCATCATAAATACCAATATTTATCATGGATTCTCCAGATACTTTTAAAGTAAAAGTTTCTTTTTTGGGATTAATTAAGTTTGCTGGTAGAGAAAAATATTCATCTGGTGTTTCAATTGCTTCTATTGGAGTACCAGCAGTTACTTTACCAAGTAGAGGAACTTCAACAACGTTTTCTTCTTTTTCAATATATTCATTTGGCACTAGTATTTCAATAGTTCTATTTTTACTATTACCTTTTTTTATGTATCCTTTTTCTTCAAGTTTGGTTAAATGAAAATGAATAGTTGCGGGAGAATTAAGATGGGCTTTAGTACCAATTTCCCTGACGGTAGGTGGATAACCATTTTTAGCAACAAGCTGTTTGATTACTTGTAATATATATTCTTGGCGAGCAGTTAATTTTTCCATATAATCACTCCTTATGACAATAGTTTAACATTATAAATGTAAAATGTCAAACAAATGTTTCATTTAGTAATTGACACGAACAAGTGTACGAGATATAATGTATTTGTAGTTGAGAGGAGTGATTAGTATGATAATAAAATTTGACTTAAGAAAGGTATTGATTATATTAGCAATATATTGTTTTGTAACATTATGTTTATTTATGGCTGCTGATCATTTGAAGAGATTGGAGAATATTTATAACGAGACAGTTAGTTGTACAAATATTGACAAGTAGAATAGAAAAAGAATTAGATTTTGTGATATACTAAATTATAGGTGATATTATGAAAAAGATTATTTTAGTTGATGGAAATAACTTATTATTTAGGAGCTTTTATGCTACGGCTTATCAAGGTGTTATTATGAGAAACTCTAAAGGTTTTCCTACTAATGCATTATATGGTTTTATTAATATGATAAATAAAATTATAAAAGAAGAAGAACCAAGTTATATATTAGTGGCATTTGATAAAGGAAAAACTTTTAGACATGATAAATATTTAGACTATAAGGCAGGAAGAGTTGCGGTACCAGACGAGTTAAAACAACAGTTTCCAAAAGCTAAAGAAGTATTAGATGCTTTAGGTATTAAACATTTTGAAATAGATAATTATGAAGCAGATGATATTATTGGAACACTTGCTAGAATAGTTGATGAAGAAGATGAGTTTATTGCAACTATTGTTAGTAGTGATAAAGATTTGTTACAACTTATTAGTGATGAAGTTACCGTTAAATTATTAAAGACTTCTGGACATATAATGATGGACAGAGATGAGTTCATGAAGACTTATCAAGTGGAACCAGCTAGAATGGTTGACTTAAAAGCACTTATGGGAGATGCAAGTGATCATATACCGGGAGTTAAAGGAATAGGTGAAAAGACTGCTATTAATTTACTTGTTAAGTATGGAACCTTAGATAATTTATATGCAAATATAGATTCAGTTACTGGGAAAACTAAGGAGAAGTTAATTAATGATAAAGATAATGCTTATATGAGTTATGATTTAGCAACTATATATAGACAGGTACCATTAGATTTTACTTTAGAAGATTGTAAATATAATTTTGTAAATAACGAAAAATTCGTAAATATATTGGAAGAATTAGAGTTTCATTCATTACTTAGGAAATTAAGTTTAGATAGTGTTGTTTCTTCTAAAAAAGAAGATGTTAAGGAAGAAGAAAAAATCATTATAAAAGATATTAGTGAATTTAGTGAAAAAGACTTTGCTTTTTATTTAGAAACTAGAGGTTCTATATATAGTAAGAGTGAAGTATTAGGTATTGGTATTTATGATGGTGAGAATGGATATTTTATAAAACGGGAAGAAATAGATAAATATAAATATCTTTTTGAGATGGATTGTTGTAAATATACGTATGATTATAAGAAGAGTTTAGTTGTTTTAAATAAATATGGGGTTAAGTTTAGAAATGTTTATTTTGATACGATGATTGCTACTTATTTACTCGATTATGTAGTTAAAGATGATATCAGTTTTGTAGCTAAAAGTTTTGATTATCAATTACCTGTTTATGAAGATGTATATGGTACTGATAAAAGGCCAATAGATGTTAGTGAAGATATTTTAAAAGATATTTGTATTAGAAAAGCTAAGTTTATTTATGAAACAAGAGAGAAAATACTTAATGAGTTGAGTGAAGATGGAGAACTTGATTTATTTATGAATATTGAGATGCCTTTAACAGAAGTTTTAGCTGATATGGAAATTACAGGAGTTAAAGTAGATGTACCATATTTAAGTAAAGTAGAAGCAGAACTTGCTGAACAATTAAAGAATAAAGAACAAGAAATATATGATTTAGCCGGAGTTAAGTTTAATATTATGTCTCCAGTACAACTTGCTAAAGTTTTATTTGAAGATTTAGCAATTCCTTATCCTAAGAAAGTTAAAGATAATAAGTATTCGACAAGTAAAGATATTTTGGATAAGATTGTATTTGTCCATCCTATAGTAGAGAAAATATTAGAATATAGAACACTTGCTAAATTATATACAAATTATGCAGTTGGCTTAAAAGAAGAAGTTAGAGAAGATGGTAGAATTCATACTATCTTTACACAGACTTTAACTAGAACAGGAAGACTTTCTAGTATTAGTCCTAATTTACAAAATATACCGGCTAGATCTGAATATTCAGCATTAATTAGAAAAGCTTTTATACCAGATGAAGATTCTAAGATGTTGTCAAGTGATTATTCACAGGTTGAACTTAGAATATTTGCATCTATGTCTAAGGCTACTAATTTGATAAATGCTTTTATAAATGAAGAGGATATACATGCTAGAACTGCTGCTGATATATTTAAAGTTGATATAGATAAAGTTACTAAAGATATGAGAAGAACAGCTAAAGCGGTTAATTTTGGTATTTTATATGGAATTAGTAGTTTTGGATTATCAGAAGACTTAGGAATAGATGTTAAGACTGCTAAAAGGTTTATTGATGATTATTTAGAAACTTATCCAGGCATTAGAGATTTTCAGGCTAAAGAAATAGCGGATGCTTATGCTAATGGATATGTTAGGACTTTAATGAATAGGAAAAGAGTAATAGAAGAGTTAAAGAATAAGAATTATATGATACGTTCTTCTGGAGAAAGAATGGCTTTAAATACACCTATTCAAGGTACAGCTGCTGATATATTAAAGAAGGCTATGGTTGAAATATTTAGAGAGTTTAATAAACGTGGTTTGAAGAGTAAAATGTTAATTCAAGTACACGATGAACTTGTGTTTAATGTTTTAAATAGTGAACTTGATGAAGTAAAAGAGATAGTTAGAGATGTAATGGAAAATACCTTTAAAATAGATGTACCATTGAAAGTAGATATTGAGGTTGGTAATAACTGGTATGAGGCTAAGTAGGAGTTTTGAAAGTTATGGAGTATACGTATAATATTTACAATGATATTTATTATTTGATGTTAGCAGGTAAGAAAGATATTGAAGTTAGATTATTAAATGAAAAGTCAGAAAAAATTTTAGTAGGAGATTTTATAACATTTAATAATCTTGATGAAAAGGGTAAATATATTAAAACAAAGATTATTAAAAAAACTATTTATAAAGATGTAGATGAATTACTTTTAGATAATGATATTGAAAGGATTCTTCCGGGAAGGTCTAAAGAAGATTTGGTTGAGATATTAGTTAAGATATTTAAAGAAGATTTTAATAGTAGTAAACTGGTAGCTTTTAAGTTTAAATATATAGATAGTAATTTTGATGCTTAGGTTAATTTGGAGGTGGAGTTATGCCTGAAAAACCAGAGGTAATAACAGTTAGTAATAGTTTAAGACCGAGATTAGTAGGAAAGAAGATTACGAGATGTAATGTTTACTGGGATAATATTATTTCCTATCCAACAACAGATGAATTCAAAAAGGAAATTATTGGTCAAAAGATTTTAGATGTTACCACACGTGGCAAATTTATTAAAGTGCTATTAGATAGAGATGTATTACTTATTCATTTAAGAATGGAAGGAAAGTTTTTCTTTAGAAAGAAGAATGATCCAATTGTAAAACATGAACATGTTGAATTTATATTAGATGATGATATTAGTTTTAGATATCATGATGTTAGAAAGTTTGGAAAGATGTATTTAATTGATAAAGATAAAGTTAATGATGTTAAACCTTTATCAGAACTTGGATATGAATTTGACGATAGTGATTTAACTAAAAAATATTTATATGAAAGACTTCATAATAAGAAGTTACCAATAAAGATAGTTTTACTTGATCAAAGTATTATTACGGGTATTGGTAATATTTATGTTGATGAGATACTTTTTAGAAGCAAGATTAGCCCATATAGAAAGTCTTGTGATATTTCAATAGATGAGTGTGATGAGATAATTAAAAATACTAGATTAGTTTTAAAAGAGGCTATAAAAAAAGGTGGAACAACAATTAAGAGTTTTACATCTAGTGAAGGGGTACATGGTTTATTTCAAAATGAGTTATTAGTACATGGTAAGAAAAATGCTAAATGTCCTGTTTGTGATACTAAAATAGAAGTATGTAGAATAGGTGGAAGAGGTACTTATTACTGTACTAAGTGTCAAAAATAATAATTAGAAGATGTTACTTTTATATATTTAAAAAGTAACTAATGGATAAAATTATATTTTTTAGAGGGTGTTTTCTTTGAAAACATCTTTTTCTTTAGGGAAAAGTTAAAATTTGAGACTTTATCATTGACAAAAATGATTAATTCTTTTATTATAGTGAGCTAATTCAGAAATATATTTTTAGTAACTATATTAAGGGTTCGGTTGATTATAATTATCCTCTTGATAAATAGGAAAAATTATGTATAAAAGTGCATAATTTTAAAAAAAATAATATTGGGAGGAAAATAGGGAAAAAATTTTACAAAACGTTTTATTTGTACTTATTGTTGCTTTTGGATTTATGTTAGTTAGTACTAATGTATATGCAGAAGAAATTGGTGAAATTACTCCTCCAAATACAGGGGTTTCTACAGGAAATGATAATTTACTATTATTACTTTCATTAGTTACTGTTGGAACTGCTTTAACAAAGAAAAACTAATTGTAAGAATTAGAATAAAAGAGGGATGTTTGTGAAAAGAAAAGTTTTTAAAATTAGTTTCTTTATAGTAGTTGTATTTATTGTTGGTTTAGTGTTTTATAACAATAGTCAATTTATAAAGAACAAAAAAGAAC
>ERZ1023658.155-NODE-155-length-26360-cov-16.090249_pt1 | contig 26360 bp, 25 predicted proteins | sample MGYA00380339_ERZ1023658 | MGnify/ENA primary metagenome ERZ1023658 (study PRJEB33179, sample SAMN07448981) | human gut metagenome | biome: Human-gut; feature: Human associated habitat; material: Faeces | host: Homo sapiens | place: India: Bhopal | collected... | reverse complement strand
GAAGATAAAGAATGAAAGTCAGGAAGTCAAGAACTGGATACTGGAACAGCCCAAGCGCGACTGCCAGATGGTTGAATATGACAAAGGCTGCGGACGTCGTCTCCTGGTCGGCTATACAGACGACCGTGCAAAGAAAGATGCCTATAACCGAGAGAAGGGAATACGCAGGTTGGAAAAGGCTTACAAGCATGGCGCGCTTAAGAAAGGTAACATCAACAAGAGAGGTTACAATAAGTTCTTATCCATGGATGGTGAGGTGAAAGTCGCCATCAATTATGACCGTATTGCCGACGACTCTAAATGGGACGGTCTGAAAGGATATCTCACCAATACGGATATACCAATACAGGATGTATACACAGCATATCACAACCTTTGGCACGTAGAACGGGCTTTCCGTATAGCCAAATCAAAGATAGAGATACGCCCCATGTTTCTCTTTACACGCAAACGTATTGAAGCTCATATATGTATCTGCTTTGTGGCTTTGAAAGTCTACAAGGAACTGGAGCGTATGCTGAAAGTCTCAGAGATTAAGATGAGCGTGGACAAGGTGCTTGCATTGGCTAAGACTATCACAACCATACAAATTAAGCTACCTCTGAACAAGGAGGTTTACACCCAAACAATGTTGATGGCAAGGCATCAGAAAATAGCTAAACTCTTTGACGAGGGCTTCTGGGTGACACGATGACGAAGTCAGGAAAAAGGTAATAATATAATGTTAACACAGCTAAAAAGGGTACATATTCTAAAATTATATTGTAACTTTGTAGTTGATAAAAATAGGCGATTACAAACCAAGTTAAACACTAAATTAAACATATTATTATTAAAATTGAATGAAAAAAGCAAGAAGTTCTTTCTCTTAAAAGCTTCCCTTTGAAAGAAAAGGTTGCTAAATTATTGTTACCGAGAGGCAGCTATGGTGACGATTGGTACGATCACTGGGGCGATTGCGGTGGTGGCGGTGGATGGTGGACTGGAAGTCCAGGCTCTCCAGACAACCCTTATGAACTGCCAGAAGTAATAGTCACTCCAAGCGGAAATCATGTTGATTATTCAAATAGTGATTTTGATTATAATTACGGCAATGGCTATTACGGTGATGAAAACTCCTATCTATGGCACCAAGACGGAAACTACGATGATCGAAATGATGGTGGTGGCGGCGGTGGTGACTCTAGTGACTATTATGATAGCACCGAAGCGAACATCTTGTCTCATGGACAAACTGCAGTCAACGTAATAACTAACAGTATTCAAGACAATACCGCTATATGGTGTAAGTATGTTCAAGAGACGAAGGGTTTTCAGTTACTTTCTGCGACCTCGTTTGCAAGTGGAGTTCCAAATTTCCAGTATGACTTAATTACTGCATTGAAAGCTGATGAGGGAATTGTTAGAACTCTAGGTACTGCAATGGTAAAAGGAAATACAATTCTTTCGAGCGGTATTGCTTTGATAGGTCTCGCTGATGGAGATGTTACAACAGCTGATTTACTGTCTGCGCTTTCCGCAGGCATAGGAATTCTAGGAATGACGACTTCTGTCGCGCCACCAGTTGCTCTTACATTGGATGGCATATCGTTTGTGCTAAGTATCGCATCAACTTATCTATCTCAACAGCAGAATGGTAATCCAAGTAGCTACTAGTAGGCAATTTAAAGAAAGTAATATAAATATTCTAAATTAATAATTCGTAATACATGTTTATGCATACAAGATGCACTGAATTTGTCTAACTCACACACTAGTTGGGGAATTTCATGTGCATCTTATCTGGAAAAGAACTGTTAAGGATTATCAATATTGTTTTGTTAAAATATATTATTATGCAAATGGTCCGTTGGATTTTCGAAAAAATGCTCTTTTTTGAGTTTTATGGATATGAAAAGAATTCAAGAGAGATAGATGTTAGTAGAATGTATTTAATGATATGGGTAATAACCTTTTATCATTTGATTGCTATTGCCATTATTATTATGCGCTTGTGTGCTATTGTGCTACATATCAATGCTATCGGACTGTCCATACCTATTCTAGTTATCACATTCTTAACTGTAACAATACAGGAAATAACACTGAAAAAAAAGAAATACATACAAACTTTAATAGAGGCGTATAGAGTAATGCATCAAGAAGAAAAAAAAAGATTGGCAAGAGAAGGATTGTATTATCGTGTTTTACCCATTCTCGGATTAACAGCATTATATATTTTGCTTGTTGTTCTTGCTTGGCTGCATATTATTTGATCTTACAAACTAATCAAGTATAGGAATAGCATTTCTAAGTAAAATTATTATTTCCATGATAGCATTTTGTAATTAATAATATTTTAAATATTACAAATGCTGTGTAAACTTTGCAAAACAAAAGCTATACCATGATAGACAAGAAAAGAATATTAATAAAAGTCAAAAGTTTTTTAACTGAATATTTTCCTCATGCTTATGGAGCAATGATTACAGGAAGTTTCCTTACAGAGAAGTTTAACGAAACCTCTGATGTTGATATAATCATTCTATCTAACATTTTTAGATCTGTATGTATTGATACCTATGATTATGATGGAATAAAAATGCAGTGCATAATATTTCCAGTATTTGATTTGGAATCTCTGATTCAATATGATTTGAAAAACGGAGGTGTGTTTATCTGCCAAGTTAGCAAGGGTATTATCTTGAAAGACCATGAAAATATCTTTCAAAATTTTAAAGCTAAAATACAAATTCTTTACGAAAGAGGACCTGCTCAAATCTCTAGATTCACTTTAAACCAATATCGGAGCAGATTAACTACTAGGTTGGAAGACTTAGAAGGAAGTGAAGATTTTTACGACAACACTTTTACAATTATCGATACTTATCACAGAATACTTGATGCTTATTTCGGTATTAAGCAGCAATGGGCTTATAGTGGAAAGACAGTTAGTAGAGAATTAGACAGAATTGATCCTCTATTTAAAAAGGAGTTAGTGGATTCATTGTCTGATTTTTTTATCAATAAAGATCATATATCTATTGTCCTTTTTCTGAATAAGTTTATTAATCTTCTTGGCGGACCCATATCTTATATGTCAACAAGAGAAATTAGTGATATTTGCAAGGGAAATTGTTTAACTGTTTTTATTTCAGCAACGACTGCAAATCTCACAAATGACTTTTTCGTAAATTGTAAGAATGTGGTTCGTCACGCACAGCAAATTATATGCAAAAATCTTCATAACATAACAATGTCGTACTATTTTTGGCTCATTCTTAACTATATGGGAAAAATTAAAGGATTTCCCTTTGCCGTACGACACAGAGAAATCCTAATGACCGATTTGGGTTAAATTCTTCACTCTTCACTTAAATTCTTCACTTTTATTGCCAAAAAGGAGTTATGTTTGTTCATATCTTCTTATGCTTTACAAAAAACTTCTTAAGTCGCTATAGTTTTAATATATAAGTGTTATCTTTGCATTATAATAGCATATAAAAATAGCGAATGAAACATAATATACCTCTTTTGTTGCTCTCGGCTCTGATGCTACTTTCATTTAGTGCCTGCGACTCCGTGTTCGATATCCATCCCTACGATACACGCGTAGAAGGTGCTACCGACCTTAATGCAAAGAATATAAAGCTCATAGAAGAGAGATGTTTCGATAAAGACACTATGCATATAGCCGTTATCAGCGACTCCCACCAATGGTACAAAGACCTTGAAGCAGAGATTGCTGATATCAACCGCCGAGATAGCATCGACTTTGTGATACACCTCGGCGACCTCACCGACTTTGGCTCTACACTTGAATACTCCCTTACTCGTGAGCGACTACTGAAGTTGCGCAAACCTTTCGTCGTCATGCAGGGCAACCACGACTGTCTTGGTACGGGTAACGAAGTGTATGCTAAGATGTTTGGCAACAACGACTTCTCGTTTATTGTAGGCAGAGTAAAGTTCGTAATGATAAATACCAACGCTATTGAGTACGACTATTCCGAACCTGTGCCCGACTTCGACTTCCTCGAAGCTGAGGCTACTAAAGATTCAGCATTGTTCGACCGTACTGTGGCTTGTATGCATGCTGCACCATATAGCGAACAGTTTAATAATAATGTACTCAAACCTTTCAACTATTATGTTATGAACTTCCCCAACCTCATGTTCTGCCTCTATGGTCATGGTCATCAGATAGATGAACACGACTTCTTCAACAATGGCATTATCTACTATGAGGTGGCAGCAGCCAAGAAACGCAAATATCGTATTTTTACAATAACTCCTAATGGATATGCAAATGAAGTCATCAGTCTTTAAACTCCTCATGGCTGCATTTGCTCTCTTTGCAGCCATCGATGCTAATGCTATCACCCTTAGCGACAGCATCCTCTGCGATACCTCCGCTCACAATGGTCACTACGACCATCGTGTCCATCGCTATCGTCAGCGTTGGTCTAATCTCATCCCTACACAGCATGTCCTCCAGTTTGCTGGCAACATGGGACTCGCTTCCATCGGTGTAGGTTGGGACTATGGCAAACATCGCCAATGGGAAACGCATCTGCTCATTGGTTATATCCCGAAATATGATTCCAAACGAGCTAAGCTCACCATGACATTAAAAGAGAATTATATTCCGTGGTCTGTATACCTTAATGATGGTTGGGAATTTGAGCCTTTGGAGTGTGGCTTGTATTTCAATACTGTGTTTGGTCATGAGTTTTGGGCAAAGCAGCCTGCAAAATATAGTAGTGGGTATTATCCTTTCTCTACCAAATTCCGCCCAAATATCTTTGTTGGACAGCGTATCACCAAGACTGTTCCCAACAATCGCCGAAGATATATCAAGAGTATCACTGCCTTTTACGAACTCAGCACCTGCGACATCTATTTCATGACTTTCTATCGTAACGGCAAAGCTGAGTTTTGGGATGTCTTTGGTTTGTCGTTGGGACTGAAAGTACAATTGCTATAAACCCAAATCGGTCATTAGAAAAAGCTTCTTGTCATTTTCTAATGACCGATTTGGGATAAATTGCAAGATGTTTCCATGGTAAATGGATTGGCACATGGATTGCGCATTGATTGAAAGGAAATGAGCCAAATAAGGCACTCTTAATAACATGATGCGGATGAAAAGATTGGCAGAAGCTTTGTCGTTCCATTTATTCTTCGTATTTCAGTGCCGTAAAACGCAAATCGGACAAGATTATGGCAAAAATAGTGAACAAATATCCCGTGGGAATACAAGACTTCGCGACGATTCGCGAGGATGGGTATCTCTATGTGGACAAGACCAAATATATCGTGGACTTCAGAGAGAAAGGCATGCGGAACATCTTTCTGAGTCGTCCGCGCCGATTCGGCAAGTCGCTCTTCGCCTCTACCCTGCAAGCCTATTTCGAGGGTCGTAAGGAACTATTCAACGGCCTTGCCATCGCCGATTACGAGAGGGAATGGGTGATATATCCCGTGCTCCATTTCGACATGAGCGGTGCCAAGCATTTCGACGGAGAGAGCTTGAAACATTATCTCGACTTGCAATTGGCTTCCTTTGAGGAGTTATATGGCAAAAACGAGAAGGAATTGTATCCCAACGACCGACTCGAGGGACTTGTTAAGCGTGCCAACAAACAAACAGGCAAGAAGGTGGTGATAATAATCGACGAATATGACGCCCCATTGCTCGACGTGGTGCACGAGAAGGACAACTTGGCAACGCTTCGCCGCATCATGCAGAACTTCTACAGCCCTCTGAAGAAGCTGGGGCCTTATCTTGAGTTTGTTTTCATCACTGGCATCACCAAGTTCTCACAGCTCAGCATCTTTAGCGAGTTGAACAACCTCGACAACATCAGTATGATCGACCAATACTCCGCCATCTGCGGCATCAGCAAGACCGAGCTTACGACGGTGATGAAGCCTGACGTAGAGGCGTTGGGTGAGGCGTTGGGCATGACTTATGAGGAATGCCTTGATGAGCTGCGCAATTATTATGACGGTTATCATTTCGGTGAGCATTCAGAGGATGTATTCAATCCCTTCAGCCTGATAAGGGCACTTAACGGACGGAAGTTAGATGCCTACTGGTTCGGCTCGGGCACACCAAGCTATCTCATCAAGAGCTTGCGGAAATACCACATCAACGTGATGGACATAGAGCAGAATGGCGTGAGCGTGGACGATTTCGACGTGTCGCTTGAGAACATGACATCCGCCTTGCCATTGCTCTACCAAAGCGGCTATCTCACCATTAAGCAATACAAGCCGCTCACAAAGAGCTACCAGCTAGGCTATCCTAACCAAGAGGTGAAGATAGGCATGCTGAAGAGCCTCGCGCCCAATTATCTCTCGCCAGTGTCGGTGGACAACAACAGTTTGGTGAATGAGTTTGTGGAGCTGGTGTACGACGGCGAGATTGAGCAGGCGATGGTTTGCCTGAAGGCTTATCTCTCCAGCATCTCAAACCGGCTGAGCAACAAAAACGAGCGCGACTTCCAGACGGTGTTCTATCTGATATTCAATCTGATGGGCGCTCTCATCAAAGTGGAGGAAGACAGTGCCATAGGCAGGGCCGACGCCGTGCTCCATCTTCCCACGGCCATCTATGTGTCCGAATTGAAATATGACGGCTCCGCCGAGGACGCCTTGAAGCAAATAGACGACAAGGGTTACCTCATACCCTATTCCGCAGACGGCAAACGGCTCTACAAGGTGGGAGTGAACTATGACAGCAGCACGCGCACTATCGGCGACTGGATTGTCAGGGAAGGGTAAGAACCATATTGTTCGTGTCCGCTGAAAAAAGCACATTCTAAACACGCAAAAAAGAAGCACGCTCAGAACAAGGCCAGTTCGGAAGCGTGCTTTTTATCATTTATACAAAGGGAAGGTGCGATGGACGTTGTCGTTGGTGACCCTCGCTACTTCATCGGGCGCGACGCCGTAGCACTTGGCGAGGTTCTCCAGCACAAAGCTCACGAACGCGCTCTCGTTGCGCTTGCCACGGTTGGGCACGGGAGCCATGTATGGGCTGTCGGTCTCAAGCACGATGCGGCTCAACGGCACGGCGGCAGGCAGGTCCTCACGCAGATGGCTGCTCTTGAACGTGGACACGCCACCTACGCCCAGCACGAACTTGTCGAAACGGAGATACTCCTCAGCCTCTTTCCGGTTGCCCGTGAAACAATGGAACACGCCGCCGGGAAGGTCTTTCTCGTAGATTCGCAAGATATGCAGAAGCTCGTTTTGAGCCTTTCGGCAGTGGATCATGAGCGGCAAGCCCGTCTCCACCGACCACTTCACCTGTTCCTCGAAGGCGGCAAGTTGCTCCTTCTCAAACTCGCGGCTCCAATAGAAATCGAGGCCACATTCGCCTATGGCGATATAGCGCGGTTGCAGAGAACCATCAGAGGCATTGTCGACCAACGCCTTACGCATCATTGCCAACACGTCGCGCCAATCGGCACGCACCTCCTCAGGCTGCAAGCCTATCATGGGGTAGCAATAGCCTGGATAGCGGCGGCAGACATCCATGACGCTCGCCACCGACGAGGCGTCGACACCAGGAAGGAAGATGGCCCCCACCCCACAGTCCTTGGCACGCTGGATAACCAATGGCAGATCGTCGTTAAACTCCTCACCGTCGAGATGGGCATGGGTATCAACAAACTTATAATTGGGCATCGTGACAGGAGATTAATATTTACGCGACATCATTTTCTCGGCATACTGCCTCAACACCGTTTTCTTGTCATCATCCACCTTCACGGCATCGAGATACTTCTTGCTCTGCTCAAAATAGCTGGCTATCTTGTCGAGCGCGAGCTTGTCGACCCCAATCTCGTTGTAGAGCCTCGTCACGGCCGCCACCTTCTCAGCACGGTCGAAGGTCTTTGCCGTGATCCAGCGCGTCAACTCCTCACGCTGAGCGTCGTTGGCGTGGTTGAAGGCGTTGATGAGCATATATGTCTTCTTGTTTGACGTGATGTCACCGCCAATGGCCTTGCCAAAGACCCGCGGGTCGCCATAAACGTCCAAGAAGTCGTCTTGCAACTGGAACGCCAAGCCTATCCGCTCACCGAACTTATACAGATTGTCAAGGTCTTGCTCTGGAGCTCCGGCGAGCGCGCCGCCAATCTTCAAGGCGCAAGCCAAGAGCACGCTGGTCTTCAACCGCACCATCTCGATATACTCGTCCTCCTCGACATCCGTGCGCCGCTCAAAGTCGATGTCGTATTGCTGTCCCTCGCCAATCTCGAGCGCCGTCTCCGTGAAGATGGCAAGAACCTGAGAGAGCTTGTCGGCAGCACACTGCGCCATGCGCTCATAAGCCAACACGAGCATGGAGTCGCCAGAGAGGATGGCCTGGTTGGCGTTCCACTTCTTATGCACGGTCTCGTGACCACGGCGAAGGTCGGCGTTGTCCATCAGGTCGTCGTGCAGCAGCGTGTAGTTATGGTAAGTCTCCAGTGCGGCGGCTTGCATGAGAATGCTCTCAGGGTCATCCTTGTAGAGCTGATAGGCAAGCAGCATGAGCACTGGCCTAATGCGCTTGCCACCCATGGACAGCACATAGCGTATCGGATCGTAGAGGGTTTTGGGTTGGCGATTGTAAGGAAGGCTTTCCAGGAAATGGTTGACCTTAGCCAAAAGTTCTTCTGAGCTATACATTATCAATAGATGTTTATAATACGAAATTAACAGGGATGGCAAACATCGTGCGGCAGGTGACGCCCTTGTCCATGCCTGGTTTCCACCGGGGCATCATCTTGATGACGCGCATGGCCTCGTTGTCGAGCAACGGGTCAACAGACTTCACCACCTTGGGCGACGATATGGAGCCGTCCTTGTTGATGATGAACGACACCACCACCTTGCCTTGGATTTTCTGTTGTTGCGCCTGTGGCGGGTAACGCAGGTTGCGAGTGAGCCACTTCATGAATTGCACTATTCCGCCCGGGAACTCCGGTATCTGCTCCACGGTGCGCAGCACGGTAGTGTCCTTGTCGGCCGTCACCTGCGGAAGGGCCTCCGTCACGTTGGCGTCTTTCTGCACGGCTTGCCCGTCGCCTATGACGAGCTTGCTGGTGATAGGCGCTATCTTCGAGGCATTATCCACGTGGGCCACCTCCTTCACGTTTTGGGTTATGGCCTTTGACGCCGGCGCGGCCACGGCAGACACCATGTCGCGCGTGTCTTGCGGAGCCGACTTCATGGTGAGGTCCTCGGCAAGGTCGTCGAGCATGGAGTCGTATTCCTCGGCGCCCTGTGGACGTGTGGTATATTCGAAAGCAGCGAAAAGCAGGGACAATGCCAGGATAAGTCCCAGCAGGAACCCTGTAGAACGATGGTTGTCCAAATTGGCTTTACCGCTTTTCTTTATATCCATTCAACAATGATAATAAATTTGTTCTCTACTGTAAAAACTTCCTTGCAAAATTACATCTATTCTTGAAGAAAAGCAGTAATTTTGCTGAATAATTTGGAAAAAATAAATGAGAAAGGCTTTCCTTGTCATCATGGCGACGCTCGCCAATATAGCAGCCACAAGAGCGCAGAATGACAGTCAGACGGGCTACAACTTCCTGAGGTTGCCTGTCTCGGCCCATGCCGCGGCCCTGGGCGGCGACAACATCAGCGTGATAGATGACGACGAGGCCCTCATGTTCAGCAACCCGGCACTGCTCTCGTCGGTTACCGACAAGTCGCTGAACCTCAACTACATGAGCTACATGCAAGGCTCCAAGGTGGCAAGCGCGGCCTTCAACAAGACATTTGGCGAGCGTGCCACGGCCGCAGTCTCGGCTTCGTATATCGACTACGGCAAGATGAAGGAGACCGACGAGAGCAACGTGCAGACGGGCGAGTTCTCGGCGAAAGACATCTCCATTGCCGGATATTTCTCGTACCTTCTCACCGACAGGCTCTCAGGAGGCGTGTCGGCCAAATTCATAACATCGTATATCGCCGACTACAACAGCATAGCCGTGGGCGTGGACCTCGGCTTAAACTATTATGACCCAGACCGCGAATGGTCGTTGTCATTGGCATTGAAAAACCTTGGAGGGGAATTGAAGGCATACGATGAAGACTACAACCGCTTACCGTTTGACATGCAGATAGGCGCCTCTAAACGGTTCACCAACATGCCCTTGCGCCTCCACGCCACGCTCGTGGACCTTAATCACCCACACTACAAGTTGGTAAACCATCTCGTGGTTGGAGCCGACGCGTTGCTATCTGATAATTTCTGGATAGGAATGGGATATAACTTCCGGCGCGCCGACGAGATGAAACTGGCAAGTGCCGACGGTAAATCGAGCAGCCACGGGGCAGGCTTGAGCTTTGGCGCCGGCTTGTCGCTGAGCCGCTTCAAGGCGTCGGCAAGCTGGAGCAAATATCATGTATCAAGCTCAAGCCTCATCATGAGCATAGCTTACTCTTTATAAAACACAATAAATGAAAAAGATAACAATAGCCATTGACGGCTATTCATCATGCGGGAAAAGCACGATGGCAAAAGCCCTCGCCAAGAAGATTGGATATGTATATGTTGACACGGGCGCGATGTATCGCTCGGTAACGCTTTTCGCCCTTTGCAACGGCCTCTTCAATGCCGACGGCAGCGTGAAAGCCGACTACTTGAAAAAGATGTTGCCGCAGGTTAATGTCAGCTTCAAGCTGAACGCCGCCACGGGCTTGCCAGAGACTTACCTCAACGGCGAGATGGTGGAGCGAGACATCCGCGGCATGGAAGTGAGCTCGCACGTAAGCCCCATAGCGGCAATACCATTCGTGCGCGAGGCTCTCGTGGCGCAGCAGAAGGCCATGGGCAAGGAGAAAGGCGTGGTGATGGACGGGCGCGACATAGGCACGGTGGTCTTCCCCGACGCTGAGCTCAAGATTTTCGTCACGGCATCGCCTGAGGTGCGCGCTAAGCGTCGATACGATGAACTGCAAGCCAAGGGACAGCCTGCCGACTATGACGACATATTGAAGAACGTGCAGCAGAGAGACTACATCGACACGCACCGTGAGGTGTCACCACTGCGACAGGCTGAAGACGCGATAGTGCTGGACAATAGCCACATGACCATAGAGGAACAAGACGCGTGGCTCATAGACAAATACCAGCTCGCAGCGAAATAAGCGGCCTCTCCACCACGGGCCATTAACGGAAATAACCCTTACGCACCGCCTCCATGATATTGGCTGGCGGGCGTTGGTTGTCAAGCTCGCGCTTCATGAAGTCCATATAGGGGGTCACATGCTCAAGAAACTTGTGGTAACCCTCGCACAGATAGTTGAGGCCGGGATTGCCATACTTGTCGCGCGCGAAACGATTCTTGGGACATTCGCCGTGGCAAGCAAACTCAAACTCACATTCCACACACTGGCGCGGCAGCGACGCGTGCTTGAGTTGGCTGAACTGTCGCTGCTTGTCGCCATAAAGCATCTCGGCTATCGACTTTGAGCGGATGTTGCCCAACTTGTATTCCGGGAAGACAAAGTGGTCGCAGGAATACACGTCGCCATTATATTCCATAACGCCAGCGTGCCCGCATTCGCGCGCATATACACATATTCCAGGGTCCTGCCCCACCCAGTTGGCGAGAATGCAATCGAAGGTCTCAACATAAAACCGTCCGACATCATTGCGCACCCACTCATCGAAGATGGCGCAAAGGAAGTCGCCCCACTGACCGGGCGTCACGGAGAAGTCGGCGAGCGGACTCTGCTCCGAGTCATTGAGATCGGCGAGATGTCGACCGTCGGCATGGCTGACGATGCGTTCCACGATGGGCGACAATTGCAGATACTGGCAGCCATTGTCCTTGAAGAAATGATAGAAGTCGAGCGGATAATCGGCGTTGAAGTCGTTGACCACGGCCATGGCGTTCCATTCCACCCCATGCTTCTTCAGCAGCTTGATGCCGTTCATCACCTTCAGCCACGACGGCTTATTGGTCTGCGTGCGGCGGTACTCGTCGTGGAACTCCTGTGGGCCGTCAATGGAGATGCCAACGAGCCAATGGTTCTCCGCGAGGAAATCGCACCACTCATCCGTCAGCAGCGTGCCGTTGGTCTGGATGACATTGGATATTTGCCGTCCGCGCGCGTATTTGCGCTGCAACTCAAGCGCTTTTTTGTAGAACGACAATGGCCTCATCAACGGCTCGCCCCCATGCCAGGTGAACAGCACTTGAGGCATGGTCTGGGCTTCAATGTACTCACGCGTGAACCGCTCAAGCATTTCCTCCGTCATGACATGGCGCTCGGCCTTGTCGTAGAGGTTCTGCTTCTCCAAATAATAACAGTATTCGCACCTGAGGTTACAGGCAGCGCCAACCGGCTTTAGCATGACATAAAGAGGATGGCCAAAAGGCGCGATGGTATTGGGCATGTTCTCAATAGTGTTTAGTGTTCCACTTACGTTCTATTTCTTCAACAAGTCAACCATGACGCGGGCGGCATTGTCGGGTGCCGACTCCGTGCCAAGCCGCTGTCTTACAATCTCATAACCAGCGAGCATCTTTTCACGGTCGGCGGTGCCGGGCAAGAGGGCAAGAAGGTGCCGCTTGATGTTGTCGACGCTGAAGCGGTCGGCGAAAAGCTCGGGCACCACCTCCTTGTCGGCAACGAGATTGACAAGGCTGATATAGTCGCACTTGATGACGTGATTGAATCCCCACCTGATGATTTTAGGCAAAGGCGTCTCGTAGCACACCACCTGCGGCACATCAAACAAGGCCGTCTCAAGCGTGGCCGTGCCACTCGTCACCAGGGCCGCCGTGGAATGGGCAAGAAGAGGATAGGTGTCGTCGTGAACCATTAGCACGCTGCCTCGGCCGATGACCTTACGGTAATAGCTGTCGTCGATGGACGGGGCGCAAGCGAGAACGCACTGATAATCAGCTGCTACAGCCTTCACCGATGCCAACATCGCAGGAAGGTTGTCCTTGATTTCCTGTTTCCTGCTGCCGGCAAGCAACGCTATGATAGGCTTGGAAGGCTCAAGGCCGTTTCTGCGGCAAAACTCTTCCTTGGTCTCCGAATAACCGTCCTTGAACGTCCGCACCTCCTCGGCGGTAGGGTTGCCCACATAATGAATAGGATAATGATGACGACGCTCATAAAACGCGACTTCAAAGGGCAATATGGAGAACATCTCGCTCACGTCGCGCTTAATTGACTTCACGCGCCATTCCTTCCAAGCCCAAATCTTCGGGGATATGTAATAATAAACAGGTATGGAGGTGTTCTTGTGCAGGAACTTGGCTATGTCGAGATTGAAACCCGGATAGTCGACCAGTATCACGACATCGGCCTTCCATTCCACGATGTCACGTTTGCAGAACGACATGTTCTTGAAAATGGTGGGCAGATGAAGCAGCACTGGGATGAAGCCCATATATGCCAAATCGCGGTAATGGCGCACGAGCGTGCCACCCTCCGCCTTCATCAAGTCGCCACCGAAGAAACGAAACTCGGCCTTGGCGTCGTATTGCCGCAGCGAGCGCATGAGGCGTGAGGCGTGAAGGTCGCCACTCGCCTCACCAACAATCATATAGTATCGCATCGAAGTTGCTCTAAGAACTTGAAATCAGTCACGTCGACAGTAGTCGGCGTTATTGCCACATATCCATGGTTCAAAGCCCATTGGTCGGTGTCAGTGGCGTCAGGCTCATCATTGCGATACTCGCCTACCATCCAGTAGTAATCATAACCATGGAGGTGATGACGCTTGTCTACCTCGTTGATCCACGAGCCCCAAGTCATGCGGCAAGCCTTGATGCCCTCGAATTTCTCCCTGGCAGGGAAGTTGACATTGAGGCAAGTGCCTTTGGGCAAGCCCTTGTCGAGGACCTTGCCCACTATTCGCTCAACGTAAGGCCGCAGCGGTTCAAGGTTGGCATCCTCATTGTAGAAGCACGAGGAGAACGCCACGGAAGGGATGTATTTCATGCAGCCCTCCATGCAAGCTCCCATGGTGCCACTGTAATGGCTGTTGACCGTGGAGTTGTCGCCATGGTTGATGCCACTGAGGATGATGTCGGGGCGGCGGTTCTCGCAGAGCTGGTCAAGGGCGAGCTTAACGCAGTCGACGGGCGTACCCGTGCACGACCACACCTCAGCTTCGCCAATGTCCTTCCGACGCTTCAACCTTAGGAAGTCGGCCGCGGAGAAAGCGCAGGAATAGCCAGAGCGCGCACTCTCCGGAGCACACACGAGAACGTCGCCGAAGCCGCTCACGAAGTCCACGAGTTTATGTATGCCATTGGAGTGATAGCCATCGTCGTTTGAGATGAGGATAAAAGGTTTCTTTTCCATTATGCCGTACTTTTTCGTTGTTTCTTTACTCAGGATTAAAAACACATCATTAAAATGCACGGGCAAAAGTACGAAAAAAGGTTTAAAAATAGAATGTTTCACGCAAAATATGTATCTTTGCAACAAACTATCCCACATTTGGTTATTTAAGATGTGGGTAAAAGACGATAACAATGGCAAAAATCATTGCTTTAGCCAATCAGAAAGGCGGTGTAGGAAAGACCACGACCACCATCAACCTTGCCGCGTCACTCGCAACGTTGGAGAAGAAAGTCCTCGTAGTGGACGCAGACCCCCAGGCCAACGCCTCAAGCGGACTGGGTGTTGACATCTCGCAAGTGGACTGCTCCATCTACGAGTGCATCATCGACCATGCCGACGTGCGCGATGCCATCTACACGACCGACATCGACGGGCTTGACATCATACCGAGCCACATAGACCTCGTGGGCGCCGAGATAGAGATGCTGAACCTTAACGACAGGGAGAAGGTGCTGAAAAACATTCTCGACCCCTTGCGTGAGGAATACGACTACATACTCATAGACTGCTCACCTTCGCTCGGACTAATCACCGTCAACGCGCTGACGGCGGCAAACTCCGTGATAATACCTGTGCAGTGTGAGTATTTCGCATTGGAGGGAATAAGCAAGCTGCTCAACACCATAAAAATCATTAAGAGCCGTCTGAACCCGAAATTGGAAATTGAGGGCTTCCTGCTCACCATGTACGATTCTCGCCTGCGCCTGGCCAACCAGATATACGATGAGGTGAAACGCCACTTCCAGGAACTTGTCTTCAAGACCGTGATACAAAGAAACGTCAAGCTTTCGGAGGCTCCAAGCCATGGACTTCCCGTAATCCTATACGATGCCGACTCGTCTGGCGCGAAGAACCACCTCGCCTTGGCAAAGGAGATAATCGACAAGAACGTGTAAAGAAACGACAATGGCAGTACACAAGAAATTCAACGCGCTTGGCCGTGGCCTTGACGCGCTTCTCTCCACGGAGAACGTGCGCACGGAAGGCTCGTCGACCATTAGCGAGATACCGCTCGACCAAATAGAGCGCAACCCCAACCAGCCGAGAAGCCTCTTCGACGAGGACAAGCTGGAAGAACTGGCCGCAAGCATAAGGGAGATAGGCATCATACAGCCCATCACCCTCAGGCAGACGGCGGAAAACCGCTTTCAGATCATAGCCGGAGAGCGACGCTGGAGAGCCTCGCAGATAGCTGGACTGAAAACCATTCCGGCTTACATACGTACCATAAAAGACGAGAGCGTCATGGAGATGGCTCTCGTGGAGAACATACAACGCGAGGACCTCAACCCAATAGAAATATCGCTTGCCTATGAACACCTCATGGAAGGCAAGAACATGACACAGGAGAAAGTGGCAGAACGCGTGGGAAAAAGCCGCGCCAACGTCACCAACTACCTGCGACTGCTCAAGCTGCCGGCCCAGGTGCAGATGGCCTTGCAGAAAAAAGAGATTGACATGGGCCACGCCCGCGCGCTCCTCGCGATAGACAGCCCATCGACGCAGTTGCAACTGTTCAAGGAGATAATCAAGAACGGATGGTCGGTGAGAAAGGTAGAGGAGATGGCGCAACATCTGAAGAACGGCGAGAACATAGATTCTGGCAAGAAGACCATCAAGGCAAAGGACACGCTCTCTGAGACATTCTCCAGCCTTAGGGATCACCTGTCTGACTTTCTGGGGACCAAGGTTCAATTGACTTGCTCTAACAAGGGCAAAGGGAAAATAAGCATTCCTTTCAACAACGAAGAGGAACTTGAGCGCATCATGAACGTCTTCGACGGAATGAAGCAACAAAACGCACAGGCAGACTGAAGCCGTCGCACTACTTATGTCATTACATCACTCGACACATTATATAATAAGCATATTCACAGCGACCATTTGCATGTTGTGCTGCCCACAGCGCACGCAGGCGCAAACGGTCAACCAAAAGCACGGCAACGACACCATACGCGCCGAGAAGCTTGTGGACGCTAACATCATGGGCGAAACCGAACGGCAAAGCCAAGACGATGTGGCTAAACTGGCTAAGCCTAAACGCGACTGGGCGACATGGAAGCCAAATCCCAAAAGGGCCTTATGGCTTGCCCTCGTCGTGCCGGGAGCCGGACAGATATACAACCGCAAGTATTGGAAACTGCCAATATTCTATGGAGGGTTCGTGGGGTGCGCCTACGCTTTGAGATGGAACAACATGATGTACCATGATTACAGCCAGGCTTATCTCGACATCATGGACGACGACCCGAACACGCAAAGCTATAACCAGTTTCTGCATCTCGGCACGCAAATCACGGCCGAGAACCAGCAAAGATGGCAGGAAGTGTTCCGCAAACGTAAGGATCGCTACCGCAGCTGGCGAGACCTGAGCTTCTTCGTGATGATTGGCGTCTATGCCCTGTCGGTGGTAGACGCTTACGTGGACGCCTCATTGTCAGAGTTTGACATTTCCCCAGACCTAAGCTTCCACTTCTCCCCAGCGGTATTCAACAGCCAAGAGAACGGGCTAAACAAGTTCAACAAGCCAGCCGTGGGGCTGCAATGCGGTTTTACCTTCTGACGGAATCACCGCTGACGAAACAAAAGACATTCAATTCGCACTGAAAATAAGGATGAAACAAAAAAGACTTCTCATCATATCCACAATATTCGCGTTCTGCCTCTCGGCTAACGCGCAACAAGAAGACAAGACCGTAGTTGTCAAGGACAACGGCAAGGAAGAGAAGATAGACTTGCCCGAATCAATGACATCAGACCTCGACAGCCTGATGCACCATTACAACGCCAAGATGTATCTGCAACCAGACACCGACTGCAACATGCCCGACATCAACCCGGTGTATGAGGCGAGTGTCTATAAGGAGCGGCTCTCTAAGTTGCCTACCGTCATAGAGATGCCTTACAATGACATCGTGCAGGCCTTCATTGACCACTACACTGGTCCACAGCGGCGCAAGGTGGCGGCAATGCTCGGAGCGCAAAACTTCTACATACCCGTTTTCGAGGAAGCCCTCGAAAGCTACGACCTGCCATTGGAACTGAAATACCTTCCCGTGATTGAGTCGGCCCTCAACCCAATGGCCAAGTCAAGGGTAGGCGCGATTGGACTTTGGCAGTTCATGCTCAGAACGGCAAAGCGCTACGGCTTGAGAGTCAACTCATTGGTCGATGAGAGGCGCGACATCGTGAAGGCGTCTTATGCTGCCGCCCACTATCTCAGCGACCTTTACAAGACATACGGAGACTGGAATCTCGTCATCGCCGCATACAACTGCGGCACCAACGCGCTCAACAAGGCCATAAGACGCTCTAAAGGCGAGCGCGACTATTGGAAGATTTATCCTAAATTGCCAGCGGAGACACGTGGATACGTGCCTGCGTTCATCGCCGCCAACTACGTGATGAACTATTATTGCGACCACAACATCTGCCCGTTGACAACCAAGGAACTTCCAGCGGCCACCGACACGGTGATGGTTGACAGGGACATGCATTTCGAGCAGATAGCGCAAGTGCTCGACATCAGCGTGGAACAGCTGAAAAGCCTCAACCCACAATATCGTCGCGACATCGTGAACGGTCAGTCAGGTTACGCCTCACTCCGCCTGCCATCGTCACTCATACCCGTCTTCATCGACAAAGAGGACTCCATCTGCGCGGCATCACCCAAAAACTACAAGCCAAAGCGAACCGAGGTTGAAGTGGCTGGCGGAAGCGACAACTATTCCGTAAACGACAACAAGGTGACCTACGAAGCAGCTGAGGCCGACGAGCAAAAAACAACTGCCAAGAAGACCCACCAGCGCTCGGAAAGCTCATCAAAGAAGAGCAGCAGAAAGGGAAAAGGCAAGAAGAAGAGCAAGAAGAACACGCGAAAGGCCAAGAATGTCTCAGTGCGCGAAGGCGACACTTTGAGCGAGATAGCGGAACGCAACCACACCACGGTCTCGAAACTGAAGAAGCTGAACAAGATAAGCGGCAGCAACATCAGGGCTGGAAAGAAAATCCGCGTGAAGTAAACTGACACAATACCTTGTGGGACAAACCTATTAATATTGATTGAGTATGGACGACCAGGAGCTGAAAAACAAAGAAAGAGAGCAGGCCGACAACAAGATGATAACCGACGCGTTTAATCATCTTATCGACACTTACCTGCATTCCTCTCACCGCCGCAAGGTGGACATCATCACCAAAGCCTTCAACTTTGCCCGCCAAGCCCACAAAGGCGTAAGGAGGCTATCGGGCGAGCCATACATCATGCACCCTATCGCTGTGGCGCAGATAGCGTGCGAGGAAATGGGGTTAGGCTCCACCAGTATCTGCGCGGCCCTGCTTCACGATGTAGTGGAAGACACTGATTACACCACGGAGGACATTGAGAATATCTTCGGACCAAAGATTGCGCAAATCGTGGATGGACTTACCAAAATCAGCGGAGGCATCTTTGGCGACCACGCATCGGCCCAAGCAGAGAATTTCAAGAAGCTATTGCTGACCATGAGCGATGACATACGTGTCATACTCATAAAGATTTGCGACCGATTGCATAACATGCGCACGCTCGACTCGCAACCGAAAAACAAGCAATACAAGATTTCCGGCGAGACGCTTTACATCTACGCGCCTATCGCCAACCGACTGGGACTCAACAAAATCAAGACAGAGCTTGAGGACTTGAGCTTTAAGTTTGAGCATCCTGAGGAATACGACCGAATAATAAAGAAGCTCTCCATGACGGAGAAGGAACGCCAGGACCTCTTCGACAAGTTCACAGCGCCTGTAAAAGAGTCGCTCGACAAGATGGGCTTCAAATACCATATCAAGGCGCGCGAGAAGAGCCCCTACTCCATCTGGTGCAAGATGCAAAACAAGCACGTCACCTTCGAGGAGATATACGACATCCTTGCCGTAAGGATAATCTTCACGCCAAAAGACCGCAACGACGAGATAAACGAGTGCTTCCAAATATACGTAGCGCTCAACCAGATATACAAGAGCCACCCCGACCGCTTACGCGACTGGGTAAACCACCCTAAGGCAAATGGTTACCAGGCTCTTCATGCCACCATGATGTCTAAGCAAGGCAAATGGATAGAGGTGCAGATCCGCTCCGACCGCATGGACGACATAGCCGAGCAAGGCTTCGCGGCCCATTGGAAATACAAAGAGCACGATTCCACCGACGAGGACACCGAGCTTAACAAGTGGCTGGGTACCATCAAGGAGATTCTTGATGACCCACAGCCTGATGCTATGGACTTCTTAGACTCTATCAAGCTCAATCTCTTCGCCACTGAGATATTCGTCTTCACGCCAAAAGGTGAAGTCAAGACCATGCCATCAGGCAGTACCGTTCTTGATTTCGCGTTCCAGATACACACTTTCCTCGGCAGCCACTGCATAGGGGCCAAGGTGAACCATAAGCTCGTGCCACTGAGCCACAAGCTGCAAAGTGGCGACCAGGTGGAGGTTCTCTCGTCAAACTCGCAGCACGTGCAGCCATCATGGATCAACTTTGTTTACACCGCCAAGGCTCGATCCAAGATTCAGGCAATACTCAGGCGGGACAGTCGTGAACAACAAAACACTGGTGAGGACATCTTCAAGCAATGGCTTAAAGACAAGGACATACAAGCTTCACCCGACATCATAGACAAGCTCTGCAAATATCATGAGATAAAGACTCACGAACAATTCTTCATTGCAGTGGGCAAAAAGGTGGTCATCCTGGGCGACGGCGACGCTGAGGTCATCAGCGAGAAGAAAAGCTCGCCTATCTCTGGTTGGAAGAGATTCGTGCCCTTCATCGGAAAGAGAAAGAAGGAAGACAACACGCAACCCGTCAGCGACGAGCTGCTGGTGGCAGACAAGAATTTCAACAAGAAGAAACCTTGCGTCATATCAGAACGCACCATCGGAATGTATGTCTTCCCGACCTGTTGTCACCCGATTCCCGGCGACGACATCCTTGGATTCATCGACAGCAAGCACCACGTTGAGATTCATAAGCGTTCGTGCACTACGGCCAACAAGCTAAAGGCCAGTTTCGGGCCTCGCATTCTCGATGCCGTCTGGGACATGCACCGCCAGCTCTACTTTGACGCGACAATAGAGGTTAAAGGCATTGACCGCAAAGGCATACTGCACGACGTGACTGAAGTCATCTCAAACAAGATGAACATTAACATCCACAAGGTGTCGTTCACCGCCGACGAAGGCATCTTCAGCGGGCAGATAGAGATTCGGATCCATGACCGTGATGACGTGAAGACAATCATAGGCAGACTGAAGAAAGTTGACGACCTGAAAGACGTCAGGCAGATTCTTTAAGAGACAAAAAACGCTTCCCCAAAGAGAGGAAGCGTTTTTTCGTTCTATTAAAGAAGGTCAAGATGCTTCTTGATGCTTTTCAGCTCGGAGAGCGTGTCTTGCAGCAAATTGATAATCTCCGAACTCTTGTCCACGCCATCACGGTTGTTGCGCAAATAGGTGCGTGCGGCAGAAATCTTAAAGCCTCGCACCTTTATGAGGTTGTAGATGACTTTAAGATCCTCTATATTGCGATCCGTATAGTGGCGCACCCTGTTTGTGCCGACTGTCCTTGGCTTGATATTAGGAAACTCTTTCTCCCAAAAACGCAGCGTGCTTTCGCTTACGCCGATTATCTGAGCCACTTCTTTGATGGAATAATACAGTTTCTTGTTTTTATCACTATCTGATTCCATAATTATTATTCTTTATGTCTGCAAAGATACTTAAAAATCAAAGAAATTAGTAACTTTGCAATTGTTTTCAATAGATATATTCGCAAAATAAAGGAACATAATTAAAAAAATCAAGATACAGATGATGACAGCAAATGAAATCCGCGACTCATACTTGAAGTTTTTTGAGTCAAAAGGACACGTCATCGTGCCTTCCGCCCCAATTGTGGTGAAGGACGACCCAACACTGATGTTCACCAATGCTGGAATGAACCAGTGGAAAGACATTATTCTCGGCACAAAAGACCCTAACCCATGCCGCCGCACCGATTCGCAGAAATGCTTGCGTGTCAGCGGAAAGCACAACGACCTTGAGGAGGTCGGACGCGACTCCGCCCTGTCCCACCATACCATGTTCGAGATGCTGGGCAACTGGAGTTTCGGCGATTATTTCAAGGAGGGCGCTATTGACTATGCCTACGAGTATCTTGTCGACGTGCTTCATCTCGACCCCAAGGATCTATACGTTACCGTGTTTGAAGGTGACCCATCCGAGAACATAACGCGCGACGACGAGGCCGCAAAATATTGGGAGAAGCATTTCCCGAAAAACCACATAGTGAACGGCAACAAGCACGACAACTTCTGGGAGATGGGCGACACGGGACCTTGCGGCCCTTGCTCCGAGATTCACATCGACTTCCGCCCGGAAGAGGAGAAGAAGAAGGTGCCTGGAGAGCAACTCGTCAACAAGGATCACCCACAGGTCATCGAAATATGGAACATCGTGTTCATGCAGTTCAACCGCAAGGCCGACGGTTCGTTGGAACCGCTGAAGATGCACGTCATCGATACGGGCCTTGGCTTCGAGCGTCTCGTCAGACTGCTTCAAGGAAAGGACTCCAACTACGACACCGACATCTTCTCGCCAATCATAGAGGAGATTGAGCGCTTGTCGGGTCATAAATACAACCACACGTTCCCAGAGGGACACAATGGCGAGGGCGTGAACGACGAGGAGAAGGTAGACATTGCCATTCGCGTTGTCGCCGACCACTTGCGCGCCGTGGCATTCGCCATCGCCGACGGTCAGCTGCCAAGCAACGCCAAGGCCGGATACGTCATTCGCCGCATCCTCCGCCGTGCCGTGAGATACGCCTATACATTCCTCGACCAGAAAGAGGCATTCATGTACAAGCTCGTGCCCGTGCTCGTGGCAGAGATGGGTGGCGCTTACCCGGAGCTCAAGGCTCAACAAGAGCTCATAGCCAAGGTCATGAAGCAGGAGGAAGACTCCTTCCTTCGCACACTCGACCGCGGCATAAGCTTGCTGTCAGTTGACATGGAGGAACTGAAAGCCGCCGGCAAGAAGGAACTTGAAGGCGAGAAAGCCTTCCGTCTCTTCGACACCTACGGATTCCCACTCGACCTCACAGAGCTCATCTGCGGTGAAAACGGATTTGCCGTCGACGAAAAGGGATTCGAGGAAGAGATGAAGAAACAGAAGGAGCGTGCGCGCAACGCCGCTGCCGTGGAGAACAGCGACTGGGTGACAGTGAAAGAGGGCGAGCAGCAGTTCGTGGGCTACGATGCCGACGCTTGCGACTCTCACATACTGCGCTACCGCAAGGTGACACAAAAGAAGAACGTCTTTTATGAGGTAGTGCTCGACCAGACTCCTTTCTACGGTGAGATGGGCGGCCAGGTAGGCGACAAGGGTAAGTTCGTCTTCGACGACGAGACCATTGAGGTCGTTGACACGAAGCGCGAGAACAACCAAAGCATACACATCATAAAGAAGTTGCCTAAGGACATCACCGCTGACCTCCACGCTGAGGTTGACACTGAGAAGCGCGAGGGATCCGCATGCAACCACACAGCCACCCACCTTCTCGACTATGCCTTGAAGCAGGTGCTCGGTGAGCAGACAGAGCAGCGCGGCTCTTATGTCGACGAAAAGATACTGCGTTTCGACTTCAACTATTTCCAAAAGGTTTCTGCTGAACAGCTCAGGCAGGTTGAGCGCATCGTAAACAAGATGATACGTCAGGACATTCCTCTCGACGAGCATCGTGACACTCCTTTGGAGGAGGCCAAGAAGCTTGGTGCCGTGGCTCTCTTCGGCGAGAAATATGGCGACAAGGTGCGCGTGGTACGCTTTGGGCCGTCGGCTGAGTTCTGTGGCGGTATCCACGTGAAGAGCACTGGCCACATCGGCTTCTTCAAGATCATCTCCGAGAGCAGTGTCGCCGCTGGCATTCGCCGTATAGAGGCTCTCACGGGCGAGGCCGCCGAAGAAGGCATCTATGCCGTGCAAGACACTCTCGACGTCATAAAGGGCATGTTCAACAACGCCAAGGATCTTGGCAAGGCCATACAAAAGTCTATCGACGAGAACTCCGGACTCAGAAAGCAGGTTGAGCAATTCCAGGCCCAGGTGGTGCAGCAGATGTGCAACCGCCTCGTAAACGACGCCAAGGACATTAATGGCGTGAAGGTCATCAAGGCCATCGTGCCTTTCGAAGCCAACAGTGCCAAGGACCTCGTGTTCAAGATTCGCGAGTGCATTCCAGAGCACCTCGTTTGCGCAATAGGCAGCAATGCACACGACAAGCCAATGCTCTCCGTGATGTTATCCGACGACATGGTGAGCGAGCACGATCTCAACGCCGGAAAGATTGTACGCGAGGCGGCCAAGCTCATCAAGGGTGGCGGCGGCGGCCAGCCTCACTACGCGCAGGCAGGCGGAAAGGATCTCGACGGTCTCAACGCAGCCGTTGACAAGCTCGTGGAGCTCTGCAAGCTGTAATCACACATTATTTATAGTGGACACAGGAACAGCAATATAGACTTCATATTCCAGACTTATAAAAAAATTGCCGCGCTATTCCGCGACGTTTACCCGGACATTTTCTGGCAAACGTGGAACAGCGCGGCTTTTTCGTAAGCAAAACACCATGCAGATTGACATAATATGGCTTAGAGACAACTTCCGCCAGTTCAACAAGCAATATTTTGGCGACAAGCTTCCTGAGCCGCGTTTCTTCATTGGCCGTTCAAGGTCGCAACTCGGTTCCTTATCGTATAAGCGCGGACTCATCTTGGGCAGGCAGCTTTTCAGCCGGGGCAACTCCGCCAACGCGTTCACGCTTTCCATCAGCAACTTCTACGACCAGACCGAATACCAGTTCCGCAACGTCCTGCTCCACGAGATGATACATCTTAGCATCGCCGCGAGCGGGGTGAAAGACTCGTCGCCCCATGGTGTCGTCTTCAGAGGAATGATGGCACGACTAAACCGCGAAGGCTGGGACATACACGTGATGACAAAGATGGAAGGTGTCAAGAAAGCCTACACGGGGTCAAAAACCATTATCAGGCAATTTCTCGTGCTCGCCATAGAGACCACAAACGGCAAGCGTTACCTGTCCTCAGTGAACCCGAAGTTCGCAAGGGAAATAAACCAAAGGATTAGTGAGGCAAAAGGTATCACAGCCTACCGTTGGTACACCACAGACAACCGTTGGTTTGAGAACATGCCAAGGGTCAGGTCGCTTCGCGGACGATTGGTCGAAACCGCTACGTTTGAGAAACTGACAACCTCCATGACGCCAATACCATTCCATTAACAGAGCCCTGTTTTGCCAGAATTAATGGTGCGACTCATTGCTAAGGAGATACAAAAAGCGCGCCACAGGGACCAACTATTTTAGGGTCTACTAATTAAATATAACCAACTGAAGTTCAATAAATTACCTTCCAATATATTTCCGTAGTTCACAGGAAATGATTACCTTTGGGTGTTAAAATCAACAAGAATCGACATGAAATACTACTCCCAATACCACAGTCACGAGCTGTTTGAGCTTCAAGAGTCTCTATCGGGTTTGAGCAAGTCCAACCGCATCGTCAGCATCTACCAGCCGCACCTCCGTCCTATTGTCAGGGGCAAGGCGAAGGCCAAGGTCGAGTTCGGGGCGATGATTGGCGCCAGCATCGTAAACGGTTACACCTACGTCGACCATCTCAGTTGGGACGCCTACAACGAATCGTCCGACCTCGCCATGCAATTTGAACTCTATAAAAAGCGCTTCGGCATGCTGCCACAGGAAGTCCAAACGGACAAGCTCTACCTCGGGAAGGCGAACAGGAATCTTATCAAGACAAGAAAAGGGCCATCGGCGAGAGGAACGAGGGGGAGGCCACATTCGGAACCTCCAAAAGGGGTTACCGGGCATACGACATCAGGGCGAAACTTGACGACACGGCTGACACATGGATAGGAGCTTGCTTCTTCGCTAAAAACGTAATGAAGTTCCTTAGGGGACTTCTTTGTCTCATTTTCGCAAAATTGGGTCTAAAGGCCTTCAAAAGAAGGATTTCATACAGCATTGACTACCTCATGGGAGTTTTAGACCCAACACGAGGCTGCTTAGTCAAAATAATTTAGTGAACCCTAGATAATAATGTTATGCAACGCTACACAACAGAATTGTCGAAGAAAAGCCGTACCTTTGTGCCCGATATGGAGACAAAGATAGAGACAACGAATAATGGCGGCAGGGTGCTTGCCTTGGATTGTGACGAGCTTGTAGGCCGACTGGAGTTTTCTTTTGACGGGAACGTCATGAGTATTGACCATACCTATGCCTTCAAGAAAGGTATGGGCATTGGCGATGTGCTTGTCAGTGCCGCCAACGACTATGCCGTCAGCAAGGGACTGAGGGTAATGACTGTCTGCTCATACGCTTCCGTCTGGTATGAGAGGCATCCGCAGTTTAAGGACTTGCTCGTTACAAATGATTAGTCGGGAATTCCTGCATCGTACAGATCCGATTCGGCTTCGATGATGGCGTTGTCCATGTCGATCTTGTTCATGAGTTCTATCCAGTCGGTGAAGTTATCGTCAAGAACATCGTCTATAAGTTCCTTCGGAGGGATGATATATAATCATCTACGTCGTTTGGAATTTTTTGAAACTGGACGCCCAATATTGAAACAATAGCTCACAGTCCTCCTCTAGGACTTTAATTATCTTGTACTAAATCTTATTTCTCTTATTATCAGTATCAATTAATGCTATTTTTGCTCTATTTTGTTTCGCATAAAAAAATAAATGACTTGATTTATTCATTTGTCAATAGAAAACATTATCTTTGTATATAAAATATGATGCAAGTATGAAAAAGTTTCTCAAACATATTCTAACCTGAATAATTAATATTAACAAAAAAGAAGCTGTATTTCTTGTGTAATTCAAGAAAAAGTAGTACTTTTAAAGTG
>ERZ1023658.153-NODE-153-length-26491-cov-14.780829_pt1 | contig 26491 bp, 25 predicted proteins | sample MGYA00380339_ERZ1023658 | MGnify/ENA primary metagenome ERZ1023658 (study PRJEB33179, sample SAMN07448981) | human gut metagenome | biome: Human-gut; feature: Human associated habitat; material: Faeces | host: Homo sapiens | place: India: Bhopal | collected... | reverse complement strand
TAGTACCAGTAATTGGTTTTACTCTTTCAACAGCAGTGCTAAATATTATAAGGAAATTCTAGGAAAAAAAGATAAAGTAATAAACATTTATAATTTTATAATATAATAACTAAGAGGTAATAATATGTATACAATAAAAGACTATATAAATTTTTATAAAGATAATACAATCGAAGAAGTACATTGGAATGACCAAGATCTTCTCCTTTCAGCAATTCTTGCTTATCTCCCAATTAAATCATTTGAAGAGTCAAAAAGTTTAAAAGAGTTTTATGACTACGCCATATCTTTTAAAAAAGATAAGTCATCTGGAGTAATGGCTCCATTATCATATGAAGTATTAGAGTTAATTAAAGATTCAAAAAGATATAAAAACTTAAAAATATCTAATTTTGAAAAAATAAGAAATAACAATACGCAGTTTGGAGCAGTAACCCTTCGAATTAATCATCTAACTATTATTAGTTATAAAGGTACAGATGGATCACTAATCGGTTGGATAGAAAACTTACGTCTAGGCTATGAGTATCCAACCTATACTCAAGTCCTAGCACAAAAGTATCTTTTAAAAGTATTAACTAAAGAAGATAAAAGAATCTATGTAACTGGTCACTCTAAAGGTGGTAATCTTGCTATGGCAAGTGTTATGTCAGTAAGTGATGATATTTATAACAAAGTTTCAGCAGTATATAACTTTGATGGACCCGGCTTTAGAAAAGAAGAGTATCAAAGTCCAAAATATGAAAGACTTCATAAAAAGTTAGTAAATATTATTCCAACTGGTTCAGTGGTAGGAACTATTTTAAATAATAAAGACTATCATGTGATAAAAAGTACAGAATATGCTTTTAATGAGCATTATCCAACTTCTTGGTGCTGCTTTGGAGAACACTTCATCGAAGGAGAATTATCCAACATCAGTAAACAATTTCATGAAACAACGACAATTTCTTATGAACAACTAAATCAAGAAAAAGTCAAAGAAACAATTGAAACTATCTTTGCTAGTCTACCAAGTGACTATTCTAGTGACTTAAAGCTTAATCTTAATGATTTCAAGGAGTTTTATAAAAACATGCGTAATATTGATCCAGACGTAAGAAATTACTTAGACACCATTATTGATTCTATGATAAAATCAACTTATATAAAAGAAAAGGAGTAGTATATGGAAAATAAAAAAGAAAAAAATAGTAAAAAGAAAATTCTAATTATAATTGGTATCATAGTAGCAATTCTAGTTGGGCTAGTTGCCTATGGAGTAGTTGCAGATCTTCACCAAGAAAAGAAGTTAAAGAAAGAACTAGATTATTTATATGAAATAACTAATAAAGAAGATTACGATGAAAAAGAAATTGATAAAATATTAAATAGAACCGTAACAACAGGAGATTACAAAAAGGTAGAAGTGGCATACAAAAAATATACTAAAGATTGCTTTACTATTTTAACCGATATCACAAGTGTTCTAGGAAATGATCGCCTAGCATACATCTTAACTGCTGAGAATTATCAAGAAGATGGCAAAGACTTCATAAAAACAAAAGAGTATTTAAAAAGTGCCAAAGAAACTCTTCAAAGAAGCATGACTAAATATAACGAATATTTTACTGAAGAAAAAGCTATGTCCTACTTAGATAAAGCTTTAGATGATTATTATATTGATTTCTATAAAGATGAAGTAGTAGGTAATCTAGAAAGCGATGAAGAGGATGAAAAGTTATTTGACTCACTAAATAGTATAATTGATTTAATAAATGCTGAAGAAGAAGTTATTCATTTTTTAATAGAAAATAAAGATAACTGGCAAGTAGAAAATGGTTCGATTGCATTTACAACAGATGCTCTAATAGATAAATACAACATGCTTTTAGAAGCTGTAAGTAACGAAAATATCTAATATTAAAAACTTAAATATGATACCCTAAGTATCATATTTTTTCTTTTTCTTGTGTTAAGTGCTACAATCATCCAAATCATAAACATTTACTCCAAAATATTATCCATGTTATAATTAATATTAAGAAAAGAGGTAAATAAAATGCATGAATTAGATATAGAAAATTCTCTTCGTAAAAAGACTTATGATTGGTTTAAATCTTTTAAGAATCCCACTTATGGAATAAATGTTACTATGGATGTGACTAAATTGGTCAACTATTCTAAAGAAACAAAGACATCATTCTTTATAAATATGTTATATATTGTCGTTAATGGACTAAATTCTGTCCCTGAAATGCGTATGCGTTTCGTTGATAATAAACCAGTTATTTTCGATGATATCAATCCTGCAATTACTGTTATGACTGAAAACGATGTCTTTGAAAATGTCCGTTTTGAAAATAAGAAAAATTATCAAGACTTTTATAATCTAGCTAAAAAGAATATTGATGAAGCTAAGTATGAGACTAAATTAACGGAAAACAATTATAATCCTACTAACGCTTGGAACGAATACTATATAACATGTCTCCCATGGTTAAATTTTACTGGAGCTAATCAACCAATGACTGAAGAACTGCATTCTCAAACAGTTCCAAGAATTTGTTGGGGTGAATACGTTAATAATAATGGCAAATATGAAATGACCCTAAATATTACCGTAAGTCATGTCTTTGTTGATGGTCTTCATATTTCCAAAGCCTTTAATAAAATTCAAGAACTTCTAGATGAGGCTACTAAAGTTCTAAAATAGTATACGAAAAAAGTATACTTTTTTAATTTTAACTATTGACATAAATACCATCCCTATAATGTACTTTAGGTGATAACTATGAAAAAAGAGTGTGCAAATTGCACTAGTTCAAAACACAGTACTCCAGAAGAGAAAAAAGCTCTAACCAGCCGACTTCGTATCATTGCTGGACAAATCAATGGTATTGAGCAAATGATTGTAAATAATCGTTACTGTGATGATGTCTTAATTCAAATTTCTTCAACTGTTAATGCTTTAAAAAGCATTGACAATGAAATCTTAAAAAGCCATATGAAAACTTATATGGTTAAAGATATAAAAGATGAAAAATATGAAGTATATGACAAATTAGTTGAATTAACAACTAAATATGCTGGAGGTACTGCTAGAATAGTAAGATAAATAGTAAAAACAATCAAATAATAAATTAAAAAGATAAAAGTTAAACTTAAAAAGAAAGTTTTTCTTTTAACTTTTTCCATGTAAAATCCTAAAAAATAGTGTGAAACAAACAAATAATAATTACATCTATGATATACTTATATTAGTAGGTGATAACAATGAAATTAAAAGATTTGCAAAAACACTATGACAAACTTCAATTAAAATATGGTTCTCCTGATTTAGATTCTATTTATAATGGAGGTTGTGAAAACAATCCCGACATTTGTTTTGTTTTTATGAACCCAACTGGTAGGAATATAGCTTCTAAAAAAACTTGGCATGGCCTAAAGTCCCCTTGGATTGGTACTAAAAATATTTGGGACTTATTTTATGCCGTAAATTTAATTGATAAAGAACTATATAAAACAATAAAGAAAATATCCGGACCATCTTGGTCCGAAGAATTTGCCTCTCTCGTCTATGATGATGTAGCAAAGCATAAAGTTTTTATAACTAATCTTGGTAAATGCACTCAAGTAGATGCAAGGCCTCTACCGGATAGTGTCTATAAAGAATATTTGAACTTATTCCTACAAGAAATAGAAATAGTAAATCCTAAAGTTATAATTTTATTTGGTAATCAAGTAAGTAGTATTGTTTTAAATAAAAAGATATCAGTATCAGCTTCTAGAAAAGAAATGTACCCTTTAAAAATAAAAGATAAAACTTACAAAGCATATCCTGTCTATTATCCAATTGGTAATGGTCGTTTCAACATCAATAAGTCCATCGAAGATATAAATTGGATAATTGAACAAGAACTAAAAGAAATGGTGAGAATAGGAGAGTAATATGTTAATAGCAATTGATGGTCTAACTAGAGTAGGAAAAACAAGTATTTCAAAAAAACTTGGAGAACAACTAAACTGCCCAGTCTGTAATTCTGGAAATATCTATCGTCTAATAACCTTAGAACTATTGGAGAATAATCTTACCCCAAAAGACAAGGTTCAAATAATAAAACATCTACCAAATATAAAAATAAATATTACTTCACAAGGAATGTATTTAAATGGTAAAAATGTAACCAATAGACTTGAAGAGAAAAATGTTTCCCAAAACGTTTTAGAATTCTCTACTATTAAAGAAATAAAAGACTATGTTCGAACTATTCAAAAAGATTTTATTAGTAACAATAAAAATCTAATTATGGAAGGAAGAGACATTTCTGAAAGAATCATGCCCAATGCTGACATAAAGTTCTATTTATATGCCAGTATTAATAAACGTGCTGAACGATTAATTCAAAAAAGAAAAGAACTAACTATTGATCAAGCAATTGAAATAGTAAACGAAAGTGATAAAAAAGATATAGATTCCCTTAATTTCTTAATGCCAACAACCGCTATAGAAATAGACACAACTGCTGCAACTGTTACTGAAATTGTAGACTTTATGTTAGAAAAAATTAAAAATGTAAAGTAAACTTACCAAATTTCCAAGTAAATTTGCTTGAAAGCAACCAATAAAATACAATATAATTACTTTAGTTAAAAAGAAAGGAAACCGTATATGATAAAATTAAAAAACGTTTCAAAATTCTATTATAGTAAAGGAGTTATTGCTTCAGGTTTCACCAAAGTAAATCTAGAGTTTAAAATAGGTGAATTTATTGCGATAACCGGTGAGTCTGGTTCTGGTAAATCTACATTATTAAATGTAATATCCGGTCTTGATACTTATGAAGAAGGAGAAATGTACATTAATGGTCTAGAAACTAGCCACTATCTAGAAAAAGATTGGGAAGATTATCGTCGCAAATATATTGGAAATATTTATCAAAACTTCAATCTAATAAACAGTTATAGCGTCTATCAAAACATTGAACTAGTTCTAATACTAAATGGTCTAACTAAAAAAGAAGCAAAACCCAAAGTTTTGGATCTAATAGAAAAAGTTGGTCTAACTAAATTTCGTAAGACTAAAGTATCTAAATTATCTGGTGGGCAAAAACAACGTGTAGCGATAGCAAGAGCTCTAGCAAAAGATGTTCCAATTATAATTGCCGATGAGCCAACAGGAAGTCTTGACAAAAGAGCTGCTGAAAGCGTTATTAGGCTTCTAAGTGAATTATCAAAGGATAAATTAGTTATTGTTGTTACTCATAACTACGAACAAGTAAGTAATTACGCTACTAGAAAAATAACTATGCATGATGGAAAAGTTCTAGAAGATAAAAAATTAAAAGAAATAAAATATGGAGAAGCCAAAGAAAATCATTATAAAAACATTACCTTCTTTAATAAACTAAAATTAGGTTTTAGAAACACTTTTAATGTTGCTCCTAAATTTATTCTACTATTAATAGTATACTTATTTATAGTTATTGCTCTAATGGCAGAGTACTCATCATTTAAAAAGAGTGAATATGAAACTTCAAAATCAGGTTACAATTATTTATTCAAAGACTTAGATGAAAGTCGTATTATCATAAATAAAGAAGATAAATCCAGCATTTCAGAAGAAGAAATAAATAAAATTTCCTCGCTAGAAAACATAAAATATATTATGAAAAACGATTCTATCGTCGACAAATCATTCTACTTATCATCAAAAGACAATAGTTACTACATAGATGGAACCCCCAAAAGTATTGAACAATTGTCTGGTAAATTAGATGTCGGTAGAATGCCAGAGACTGATAACGAAATAGTTATCGTTGGTAGTAAAAAAGACTATTACCTAGGACAACAATATGATGAATTGATGAGTAAAACATACAACATAGAAAATAATTCTTCTTCTCTTATTCAAGATGATATAAAAGACTATAAAATAGTAGGTATTAAGTATAAAAAAGACATTGAAGACTACCAGTATCAATTATATTTTACAGAAAAAGCTATAGATAAGTTTCAAGTACAAAGTAATGAATCATACAGTACAACTATAGTAAACTTTCTAGGTAAAAACCACAAAATAAATAGTTGGGAGCCAGCATATAAAATAGTTCCTAATAACCGGGTGCCATTAAACGAAGCAGTTATTACTGAAGATTATAAATATACTTGTCCTAAAGAAAATTGTCTAAATCAAAATATAAATATTCATATTAGTAACTTATATTATGAAGATAACGTTGATGTGCGTGTAAGCAAATATTATAACTCTAAGAACATTTCTTCAGTATTAGAATTACCAAACTATAACAAAGATGAATTTGATTCATACAATGGTATAATTTTTATAAATCCTGAAAATTACAACAATCTATACAATAAAGATACTTATCAAATGAGTATTTACGTAAAAGATGCCCACAAAATTGCTGAAACAGTAAAAGAATTAAACAAACTAAATTATAAAACTCTAGTCATAAAAGACACTTTAATTCAACCAACAGCTTCAGTAATTATTAGAGTCTTAAAAATAATAGTTACTATCATCTTAGTCGCAACACTTTTCTTTATCACATACTTTGTTATAAAACTAATCTTAAAATCTAGAAATATTTACTACACAACTATTAGAATGTTAGGTGCTCCTAAAAAAGTAGCTAGACAATTACTAATAATTGAATTGTTTATTGTTGCTAACATCGCATATCTTACTTTTGACTTATGTATTTATCTAAATCATTTAGGTACTATAAAGAATTCAGTATTACAAACTATAAATGAATATTTAACACTTAATGATTACACACTAATATATTTAATACTAGTCCTATTATCTTTCCTAATAAGTGAAAAATATGCTGCTAAAATATTTAAAAAGAGTGTTATGAACTCTTATAGAGAAGAGGTGTAATAATGATAAAAATAGAAAATATAAATAAATATTTTAATCGTCATAAAAAAAATCAAATACATGTAATTGATAATACCTCTCTTACTTTAGAAGATACTGGTCTAGTAGCTTTGCTTGGTCCATCAGGTTCAGGTAAAACAACACTTTTAAATGTTATTGGTGGTCTAGACAAAGTTCAAAAAGGTAAAATATTCATTAATGATCAAAAAATAACTAGTAAATTCAGTTACAAAGTAGATAAAATAAGAAATTTAAATATTGGTTACATCTTTCAAGATTATAAACTAGTAGATAACTTATCTGTTTATGATAATGTTGCCTTAAGTCTAAAAATAATTGGTATTAAAGATAAAAAAGAAATAGATAAAAGAGTGACCTACGTCTTAGAAAAAGTGGGAATGTACCGTTATCGTAAAAGACCTGCCAACATGTTATCTGGTGGTGAACGTCAAAGAGTAGGTATTGCCCGTGCTATTGTAAAAAATCCCAATATTATTATAGCAGATGAACCAACAGGTAACTTAGACAGCAAAAACTCCGTTGAAATAATGAATATTATCAAAGCTATTTCTAAAGATAGACTAGTAATACTAGTAACACACGAAACAAATCTAGCTAACTTCTATGCTAGTAGAATTATTGAAATATCTGATGGTAAAGTCGTTAAAGACTATGAAAATACTCACACTAATGAACTTGATTACGCTATCGATAATAGATTCTATTTAAAAGACTTTAAAAAGTCAGAAAACTTCAAAGATAAAAATAACGATATAACAGTTTATCATGACAGTAATGAAAAACTCCACGTAGAAATAGTAATTAAAAACAATAATATTTATATTCGTAGTAAAAACAATAACTCCATTGAAGTAGTGGATGAAGACTCTAGTATTGAATTTATTGATGATCATTATCATAAACTTGATAAAAAGGAACTAGAAAAATATGAATTTGATTTTGAAAACGTCATCGATAAAAATAGAAATCTAAGATACTCTTCAATATTTAATCCGCTTACTTTTATAACTAATGGTTTTAAAAAAGTTTTTGCATATTCACTAATAAAGAAAATTCTCCTAATTGGGTTCTTCCTGTCTGGTATCTTTATTATGATTTCAACCAGTAGTATGGGAGCAGCATCAAGAGTAAACGAAAAAGAGTTTGTTGAAACAAATAAAAACTATATAACTATTGAGACTAACAAAACAGATCCGATTATATATCAAAAATATGCCGAAGTAGAAGGAGTAAAATACATCTTACCAGGAGGTTCTACAATAAGTATGCGAGTACCATTAAGTGACTATTATCAAACGAGTAAACAAAATATGCTTTTAAAAGGTTCAATGTCTTCAATTAATATGATTACAAAAGATGATTTAATCTATGGTAGAATGCCAGAAAATAATTATGAAATAGTAGTAGACAAACTAACTATCGAAAAGATGTATTCATCAAGCGACGGAGTTAACAAAATGGCCAATGTTAAGACTATTAAAGATGTCCTAAATAGAAAAGCCAGAATAACTTCTATGAATGACTTTACTATCGTTGGAATAACTGATTTAGTATCTCCTTCAATATATGTAAACGAAGCATTGTTTATGGACATATTATATAATTCAAAAAATGTAACTGATGCTTATGCAGAGGAAAATGAAGGAACAACAGGTATTCAAGATTATAACTTATTTAAAGACAAAATAACTATTACCAAGGGTAGAGAACCAACAAATGATTATGAAACTATTGTCAATATAAGTAATGAAGAATCTATGAAATTAAATAAGGAAATTTCAACTAAAATAGGTGAGCGTAAACTAGTAGTAGTTGGTTACTATTCTTCAGCAGATGAAATAAACAATTACTTTGTAAATACCAACACTATAGAAACAAATCTAATTTTTAAAACTAAAAAGCTAACAATCTATACAGACAATAAAACTAAAACAATTGAAAATTTTAGAAATAATTATGAGATAAATATCTATGATAATTATCAAAAGGATAGAGAAAATTATATTGCCTCCAATGCAAAAAGTAATAACATAATGTTAGCTAGTGCTACAATCGTTCTAGGTATATCTCTAATCGAAATATTCTTAATGAGTAGATCATCATTCTTATCAAGAGTAAAAGAAGTAGGAATCTATCGTGCTATAGGTGTTAAGAAAAAAGATATTTATATTATGTTCTCGGGTGAAATTATCGCTATAACAACCCTAACTAGTTTAACAGGTATTCTAATCTGTGCTTACATAATGAAAGTCTTAACGACAGTACCATATATGCAAAGAATTATTATGGTAAATGTTCCAACTGTCTTAGCCTCTATAATAATCTGTTATACTTTTAATCTAATAGTAGGACTAATTCCAGTATTTGCAACTCTACGTAAAACACCAGCTGCTATTCTAGCTAGAACCGATCTAGATTAAAATAAAAAAATACAAAGTAGATAAGTAAAATTGTCTACTTTTTGTTATAATAAAATTATAGGAGAAATATATATGGAAAAAGCTAAAGTATATTTTACAAAAAATTTAACTAGTGAAAGTCTAATAAATTTATATAAAAAAGCTAATTGTTCTTTAGAAGGAAAAGTAGCCGTAAAAGTTCATTCAGGTGAAGATGGTAATCAAAACTTTCTACATCCAGAATATTTTAAAGATATTATTGATTACGTAAATGGTACTGTAGTAGAGTGCAATACTGCCTACGATGGTGCTAGGAATACCACTGAAAAACATAAAAAGCTATTAGAAAATCATGGTTGGACTAAGTACTTTAATGTTGATTTATTAGATGCCGAAGGACCAGATTTAGTCTTGCAAATCCCAAATGGTAAAAAGATAAAAGAAAATCATGTTGGTAAAAACATTAAAAACTATGATTCAATGTTAGTTCTTTCTCATTTCAAAGGTCATCCTATGGGAGGCTATGGTGGAGCTCTAAAGCAATTATCAATTGGTTGTGCTTCATCATATGGTAAAGCCTATATCCATGGAGCCGGTACTCCTGAAAATATCTGGACAGTCAATCATGATAGTTTCTTAGAGTCCATGGCTGATGCAGCCTCATCTGTCGTAAAATTATTCAATAATAAAATTGTCTACATCAATGTTCTAGCAAACATGTCCGTAGATTGTGATTGTTGTAGTGTAGCAGAAGACCCTTGCATGAAAGATATAGGTATAGTCTTGTCAACAGATCCTGTTGCTATAGACAAAGCATGTCTAGACTTAGTCTATAATAGCACCGATCCAGGAAGAGATCATTTAATAGAAAGAATAGAATCAAGAAATGGTCATCATACTATAGATGCTGCTAAAAAACTAGCTATAGGTACAACAGACTATGAATTAATTAATATAGATTAGATATCGTGCATATACTTCCCGTATATGTACTTTTTTATTAAATGTTTAAAAGTTAAAAAATTTGACATTGTATTAAATATATGATATACGATAAGTAATAAAGGTTATATTTTTTAAAAGAAATGATGATAAAATAATGAAATATTTAAAAATAACATTAAGTATCTTACTAGTTACAATAACACTAACTAGCATTTCAGCGTTTGCATCAGCTGGACATTATAGTATCACGTTAAAAGCTCTTAAAGGTGTGACACAATTGGGACCTAAAACAAAGGAAAGATATGGTGCTCAAGCATACTATAATATAGGAACGGTAAATAGTTGTACCGGTAATCGTAACACTGTTGCTGTTATGGTAAAGTCAGAAAGAGGCGGAGAGTCTGCTTGGATACAAGTAACTAACGGTGCCACAAGTAGCTGGGGAAATGATAAAGGAAGTACCTATACCGCAACAGCATATAATTTATATATTAAAAACGACGTAGTAAGTCCTTGCAATGCTTCACATAATGGAGGTTGGTATTTAGACCAATAAATTAAACAGTTTGATAAAATATAGCCTCTATTACTTTAATGGGAGAAAATTATGAAATATAAAAAGAACCAACTGTTTAGCAGCAAAATTTTCATTATATTATGCTTAATCTTTTTAATATATTGCATATTTTGCTGGTATAAAATAGCAATAAAAACAAAAGAAAGTCAAGCTTGGGTAAAAGAACAATACACTTTATGCGAAGAGTACCAATCATTATCAAGTGAACAAGAAAAAGAAAATTTTCAAAATAAAAACAAAGAATTTAATATAAATAATACTACTTGTGAAAAAATAAGTAATTCTAAAGGCTTACCATATAGTACTTATCATGTATATTATAATTTTTTTGTTAACAATGATTATTTATTTATTATATGTACACCAATTATAATACTATTTCCGTCTCTATATATAATATCGAGGGAATTAAAAAACAACGTGATTAAAAATTACTGCTTAAGAAAAGATTATAAAGAATATATAAAATACATATTTAAAACAGCCTATAAAAACATATTTATAATTCCTATATTTGTAATCATTACATTTATAATTTCTTATATCATCTCTGGAAAAAATCTGAATCCAGTAACCGATCAGACACTTAACCTTGCCTTACCAAATATCCAATTTATAAATAATAAAGTTTTTCCGATAGTGTATTTTATTACCTTACTTTCAGAAGTTGGTCTATACATAAATATTGGTTTAATTGTACAAAGTAAAACAAAAAATTATATTGTCGCCTTACTTGAAAGTGAGCTATTTATATTTTTTATCTGGTGTTTTAGTATAATAATATTTAGTAATATAGGAAGTTATTATTTCAATCTTAATCCAAATAATTTCAATTTAATGAATCTATATACTTGGCACGGTATAGACAATATGTATGCACATCTAATTTTTAATATCATTTTATATTTAATAAGTTTATTTTTAGCCATACGTTCATATACCAATAAAGAAAAATTAATCAATATGTGTGAAAGGTAGGTAAAAATATGAAAATCGAAGTAAAAAACTTATCCAAAAAGTTTAAAAATGTAACTGTAGTAGATAACGTTAATATCTCATTTAAATCAGGAAAAATATACGGAATAGTAGGAGCAAATGGCTCTGGAAAAAGTGTATTTTTAAAAATGCTATGTGCTTTTTATATTCCAACCGATGGTTGCATTTTACAAGATGGTTTTGATTATATTAAAGCAAATTCTTTTCCAAAAGATACTAGAGCCTTAATTGAAACACCATCTTTCATTCCAAGCTTAACTGGTTATGAAAACTTAAAGTTACTAGCGAGTATTCAAAATAAAATTACTGATGAAGCTATATTTGATGCCTTAAAGAAATGTAACCTATATGCAGAAAAAGATAAAAAATATGGTGAATATTCTCTCGGAATGAAACAAAAGTTAGGTATTGCTCAAGCTATAATGGAAAACCCACAAGTCATAATTCTAGATGAGCCATTTAATGGTATTGATGAAAAATCCGTAAAGAAAATACGTGATTTATTATTAAAAATGAAAGAACAAGACAAGTTAATAATTATAACAAGCCACATAAAAGAAGATATCAAAAGTATAGCAGATGAAACATATAAATTTGAAGAAGGAAAATTAAAAAAGTATAATGTTAAATAATATAAAAAGAACATTTTCATATACTAAATATATTTTAGATACAGAAAAATTCAAAGTCATATTTTTAACAGTGTTACTAACTTGTTTTTTATGTACATTTAATCTCATGCCAAACATTTCATATTCCGAGGCCATTTTTGATTATATAAGTAGTTCAATGTTTATATTTCCAACGATGATTATCCTATTTATATCATCCAGTATTTTTTTAGAATATTATGATAAAAATTACTCGTTTCTGATAAGATATTTAGCCAAAGAAAAGTATCTAAAGTACTTATTAATATCAGTATCCTTAGGAAATTTAATAATATACGTATCAGCTCTAGCCGTAGGGATTTTATTTGTTAGTCTCCGTTATTTTGGAATGATTAGTTTTACTCAAGTTGAATATTATAATATATCATATATAACATACAGTGCTTTTTTCATGATAAAACTATATATGGTTACAAATATTCTAGCACTAATTGGGATATGCATATATAAATTGTTGGGAAAAATAGTTGGATACATTTATTACCTGATAATTGCTGTTATATATTATTGCGCCCCAGTTTCATCAAGTATAATTAGTAATTTTACATTAAAAAGTTTGAATTTTAAATATTACCTAACTCCGATACCACATGTTTCATTTATAAAAGAAATATCAAATCTTATAATTTTTATGTGTATCTTAGCATTATTATTAATAACACTAACTTCCATTGCAACAAATCTCAAAAAAATAAAAATAGATGAATAATAAATAAGGAATAATATATGAAATACATATTTTTAAAAAATACTATAAAAATAAATACGAATTTAATGAAATTTTTTCTAATGCAAGTACTTTTTACTATTATATATTTATGCATAAATGGAAGTACTATAACATTTCTTGAGGTTGACGACTACATTTGTTATCTAGGCTTAGGAAGTATATATAGAGTAAATATATTTTATACTTTAATAAAAATAATTAGTTATTTAATAATCATTTATTTCATTATAAAAACATTTGTAGATAACATTAAATCATCAATAGAATATATTATGTTGCGGTCAAATAGCAAAAAGTTTGTTCTTTTAGAATGGTTAAACTTCATATTTTACATATTTTCTATGCGAACAATCATTAATATAATAGTAGTCATTTTATTTATAGTATTCAACTCTAATATTTCATACATAAACTATCTTTATATATATCTAAAAGACATATTATTTTTTACCAACTTATCTTTAATAATGACTTTAATATTAAATTTATTAAGTTTAGAAAGATTAAAAAAATACTTAACTATATTTCCTGTTTTACTCATTGTAACAACAATATTCATAAATCTATATAATATTCCTATATGCATCTATCTAATTTCTCTACTGATTTTAATAATAATTAATTTAATTACCTTCATACCGTCAAGATTTTATAGCAAGTATTGTACAAAATAAGAAACAAAAAGGCCAAACAAACTAAAAAGAGACTACTTTTAAACTAGTCTCTTTTCTAATATAAATTATCTGGTAATAATTTATCCAAATAATTTAAAATATCATTCTTTGTATATTTATTTGGTTCTCTAAGATACATAGAACATACATTCATAACCGCACTTACATAAAACATTGTAAGTACCTCAGCAGGTACCTCATTATTATAATTCTTCTCACTCTCAATATGACTTCTAACATCCATTAACAAAGTATTTCTAATCATGTCGTTCGCAACACTATTATTGTTATTCTTAATAATAGAAGAGTAGAAAGATACATTCTCACTAATATGCTCAAATAACAACTCAATCATTTTCATATAAAAATCTTTTGTATTAGAAATATTGGTATTAGACTTTAACTTATCAACTAAAGCAATTTCCATATCTTTCATTAAAGCGTATAAAAGTTCATATTTATCATTAAAATGATCATAAAAAGTAGAACGATTAGTTAAAGCCACTCTACATATATCCGCCACTTTAATATCTTCAAAAGGTTTATCCTTCATCATGACTAATAATCCGTCATATAAACTCTTTTTTGTCTTAATTACACGTAAATCTTCCTTTTTATCCATTTTCCATCACCTATACACTATTATATACCTAAAACTTCTAATGTAAAGATAAACAACACGAAGTTGGTTAAATACACTACTTTTAGCATACAACTGTCGGTTATCAAACATAAAAGAATATATTTTACTGGTCTTTTTTCTTTTAAAGCATAGAATTAATTATGCAAAGAGGAGGAAAAAGTATGAAAAAAATTGCAGAAAAAATAACCAATAACAGTGTTATAGTTCTAGTGATAAGTTTACTTCTTTTCATAGTATCAATATTTGGTTATGTAAACACTAGAGTAAATTATGATATTTTAGTTTACTTACCAGATACAATCGAAACTATAAAGGGAGAAAACATTTTAACTGATGAGTTCGGTCTTGGTTCATATGCCTTCGTAATGACAAATGATAGAGATTCAGAACAAATATTAGCCCTAGAGGAAAAAATAAAAGATATAAAGAACGTTAAAGAAGTATGTAGTATTGCCGATGTCTTAGGAACAACAATTCCATATGATATGTTACCAGATGAAATACAAGATAAATTATATAATGACAAAGAAACAGTAATCTTCATAACATTTAATGGTTCAACGTCTGAAGACTCAACAATAGAAGCAGTAAGGTCCATACGTGAAGTAGTAAAAGACGCCAATAAAGTAAGTAGTATGACTGCTATGGTAATTGATACCATGGACTTATCCAATAGTGAATTAGCAGCCTATGTTTCAATAGCTGTAATCTTCTGTTTACTTATACTTCTAGCAACAACAGATTCTTACATAATACCTTTTTTATTACTAGGAAATATTGGTATAGCAATTATTTATAATATGGGAAGTAACTACTTCTTAGGAGATATAAGTTATATTACAAAGTCTATTTCAGCCGTACTACAATTAGGAGTAACAACAGACTTTTCAATATTTCTATATCACAAATATGAAGATTCTAAAAAGAAAATTAAAGATAAAAAGAAAGCCATGGCCGACGCCATAGTTCAAACATTTAAATCAATATTAGGTTCATCCTTAACTACATTTGCTGGTTTCCTAGCACTATGTACTATGGACTTATTATTAGGTAAAGATATTGGAATTGTTATGGCAAAAGGAGTTTTATGTGGATTAATATGTGTTGTCACAATATTCCCATCATTCCTATTAATTTTTGATAAACAAATAGAAAAAACAAAACACAAAGTATTATTACCTAAATTTGAAAAATTACCAAAGTTTATAATATCAAAACAAAAATTCATTTTAATAGCTTTTGTCCTATTAATGATACCTGCATACATTGGTAATAGTAATTATGATGTTTACTACAAACTTGATGAGTCACTTCCAAAAGATTTAGCCTTTAATGTAGCAAACAACGACTTAGCTAAAAAGTTTGGTATAACATCTCCGGAAATAATTATCATGGATAAGAATGTTTCAAGTAGTGATATTGAATCCCTTACAGATGAATTAAAATCAGTTAAAGGAATAGACTTAGTCTTATCACCAAGTGAATTCGTAAACAATGGTCTAGAAACAATAATTCCAGACAACCTACAAGAAATACTAAACAATGATAAATATCAATTAGTCTTAACCAATTCTACTTATGAAATAGCATCTGATGATTTAAATAATCAGTTAACTGCAATAAATAAAATCGTTCATAAATATGATAAAAAAGCTATTGTAGCCGGTGAAGGTGCTCTAATGAAAGACTTAATAACTATTGCTGATCATGACTTTAACATGGTTAATTATACATCACTTGCTGTAATATTTATAATCATGGTATTAGTATTAAAATCATTAAGTTTACCAGTAGTCTTAAGTTTAGTGATTGAATTTGCTATATTTGTAAATATGTCAATTGCTTACTATTCAGGAACATCTCTTCCATTTATAGCTTCAATAGTAGTAGGAACAATTCAGTTAGGAGCAACAATAGACTATGCAATTTTAATGTCTACTAAGTATATTGAAGAAAGACAAAAAAATGACAGCAAACAAAAATGTATGGAGGAAACTCTTAAGTTTACAATTCCATCAATCATAACATCAGCTTTATGCTTCTTTGCCGCAACAGCAAGTGTTGGTTTCTATACAAAAATAGATATGATTGGTTCAATTTGTAACTTATTAGCTAGAGGTTCTCTAATTAGTATGGCATCAGTAATCTTTATCTTACCATCATTATTAATGTTATGTGATAAGATAATTCTAAAAAATAAAAATGTTAAGAAAGAAGGAAAATAATATGAAAAATATAAATAAAGTTATTTCAAGCATCCTAATATCTAGTATGTTATTAACTCCAATTTCTACTTTTGCCTTAACAAAAGAGGAAACAATTTATACTAACCTAAACTATGATGGTAAAGTAGAAAAGACTACTGTTAACAATCATTTATCTAATCTAGATAAAGGAACAATTAAAGATGATACTGAATTACAAAAAATTCTAAATATTAATGGTAAAGAAAAATATACTCTTGATAATGGTATAATTAGTTGGAACTCAACGGGTAAAGATATTTACTATCAAGGAACATCTAAAGAAAGTCTACCAATCACAGTAGAGGCAAAATACTATTTAAATGGAAAAGAAACTAAAGTAAAAGATTTAATTGGTAAAAAAGGTAATATTACTATTAAATTAAATTTAACTAATAACTCATACAGCCCTTATTACAAACAATATACTCCGTTTGTTGTAACCGTTGGCACAACTCTTTCTAATAAAAACAATTCAAATATTACTGTAACAAATGGTAAAGTAACATCAACTGGTAATAAGAGTATGTTAGTAGCTCTCACTGCTCCTGGTTTGTATGAAAGTATTGGTCTAGAGGATTTAAAGAGTCTAAATAATGTTGAAATTAACTATACAACTACTAACTTCACTTTAAATAATATCTACTTAGTCGCAACTCCAAAATTATTATCTAATAGTGATTTATCTATCTTTAATAAAATGGATAACTTATCTTCATCAATTAATACTCTACAAGAAAGTATGAATAAAGTAGTATCTGGTACTACTGAGTTAAAAGCTGGTACTGAAAAATTATCAATAGGTGCTTCTACTTTAACCAGCAAATATACTGAAATACTTGGTGGAATTGATAAGTTAAAAAGTGGTACCGTTAATTTGACTACCGGTATCGAACAAATCATTGCTAATCTAGAAGCTGTAAAAGAACAACTACTAGCAGAACAAACTAGTTCTGAGGCAATCGCACAAGCTGAATCATTAAAACAATTACAAGCATCAAATACAAAAATGTTAACAAAATTAGAAACTATATTTAATAATGATGAAGCAAGAATTTTAAATGCTAAAAAAGCCGCAGTAGAATGTAATTTAACTACTGAAACAGATGAACAAAAATTAGGAATTTGTCTAATTACACATGGCCTAACAACAGAAGAAATATCAGCACTTCCATATTTATTATTAATCGAAAATAATAGTGCTGCTATAACTACTTTAAATAATAAATTAACTAAATCAGCAACAACAATAAATAGTATGATTCAAACATTAGAAGAAGCCTTAGAAGCAGCAAAAGATGGATCCCTTGGCTTAACTGCTGGTCTTGACGAATTAAAAAGTGGTGTAACTTTACTAGAATCAGGAAGTAAAGAATTATCAACTGGACTAAATTCAGCTTTAACAGGAACAACAGCTCTAGAAGAAGGACTTACAAAAATAAATAAAGAAGGAATAAATAAATTATCTTCATATACAAATACAGTATCTAATTATTCTTCTAAAGTTAAATCCCTTGTAAAATTATCAAAAGAGTATAATGGCTACCAAACATCTACTGCTAAAAACTCAACTTTTATCTATAAGATAAAATCATTAACAAAGTAATAATTAGAATCCAAAAATAGACTATATAGAACTAAGTTCATTAGTCTATTTTTTTCATTTGAAAGAAAAATATTTTACTATAATTTACTCTAAATATGTTATTATATAGGTACATGCAACCCAAAGTTTACAAATTTCCAATCAAAGTTGGTAGAAAGCAACCACTAATTATCGTACTATTAATAGCGAAAGAGGTGAGATTATGAAGTTTGGTGACAAACTAATTAAACTTAGAAAGAAAAATGGCTTTTCTCAAGAAGACTTAGCCAATAAATTGAATGTTTCTAGACAATCAGTATCTAAATGGGAAAGTAATAATACCTATCCAGAAACAGATAAAATAGTTCAAATCTGTAATATATTTAATTGTAGTATGGATGACTTAATTAATGACAAAATTACAGATATAGAAGAAGTAGAAAGAAAAGAAAAAAACAATCTAAACATTGCTATCGATTCTCTATTAGAATTTATTACTAAAACTATAAACATGTTATCTAGAATGAAATTCTCATCTATAGTAAAATGTTTTATTGAACAAGTAATTATCGTACTACTTTTAGCATTCATTGGTATGATAATATCATCTATTATTCCAAATGTTATCTGTAAGACTATAAATTTTATTCTATCAGGACGTTATTATACAGTCTATAATGTCATAAAAGGATTATGTCAAACTATCTGGCTTATCATATCAATAATAGCCATTATCCATATTTTTAAAATCCGCTATTTAAATTATTATGATGAAATAGTAGAAAAAGAAAAAATAACATCTTCTAGAAAGACAAAAGAAGAAAAGAGTGAAAATTACACTAATCAAACTAATTTTACAAGAAGAGAAGAAGAGAAAATCATCTTAAGAGATCCAAATCATGAACCTTTTGCTTTCTTAAGCATCTTATCAAAAATAGTAATTTTCTTTGTAAAAATAACTGTTGCCTTTATTGGCTTATTTTTAGTCTTTACTTTGACACTCTCACTAATCAGTTTAGTAATAAGTATATCTTTATCTCTACATTCCTTAATATTTGCTGGAGCAACACTAACTTCACTTGGCATCATAATAGCTCATCTAATAGTCCTAATTTTAATTATAAATTTTATTATAAATAAAAAAATAAAAGTAGAAATACCTGTAACTATCCTTTTAGTCGCTATAACAATAGCAGGAATCGGTTTAGGTATAGGATTACTAGGTTTTAAAAACGTTAATATTATAGACTTTGGTGAAAAAAACATAAAAGAAAATGAAATAGATTTAACTTATAGAGATAATATGTTAATAATGAATACTTTAGAACACAATTATGAAATTGTAATAGATAACACTATGAGTCTAAATGATATCAAAGTAAGATACAAATATAATCCCGATTACTATAAAATATCTTATAATATAGATTACAGCTACGATATGCGTGAATATGATACATATTTAGCTAATACTAATAACTTTCCCAAACAATTTAAAACTTTTTTAGACGACTTAAAGAAAAATACTATTAGAGACTATTCTACTAGTGAATTTAACAATAGTATGAAAGTAATTGCTAATGAAGAAACGGTTAATAAATTAATGACTAACTTTTCTAAAATATATTTATTTGAACAAGGAAAAACAGAAACCGGTTATAAAATTTCTAATGTTGAGTTCCGTTTAGAAGAAGATGAGCAAGGCTGTTCTGCATACTATAGTGCAGCAACAGATACTCTAACTTGCCCTAGTTGGTGTGAAGGAAAAAAAGAAAAAATAGATACTCCAAAAGGTCAAATTATAAAATTCTATTGTAAAAATAGTAATGATTAAAATAATATCTCACATACTAACATTGTCACAATACCTAAGAGAAAAGAAAATATCGTTGCTTTTCTCTTTTTATATAGCCAAGAATTAGGCAATAATTCATACATACTGATGTGAATCATTATTCCAGCAGTAATACTAAGTATCAAAGCTAACATAAAATCATTTATGTATCTGGCAAGAAATAAGTATGCAAGAATAGCCCCAAATAGTTCCGAAAATCCCGATAAAAATGTATACCAAAAAGCCTTCTTTTTATTATAAGTTGCATAATATATTGGAACAGCAATAGAAATACCTTCTGGAATATTATGAAGAGCAATTGCTAAAGATAAAGTAATACCCAAGGAAAGATTACTATTAGTCGATATAAAAGTAGTAATTCCTTCAGGTATATTATGAAGAGCTAGAGCAAAAACTGAAATAATTCCTAATTTATAAAGATTATTATTGGAAAAATGCTCATCTATTTTCTTATCAATAGAACTAGAAAATATAATTCCTAAAACTACAAAAATAAATACTATCAAAAAAACAAAAAATTTTGTATAATCAAAATAAATTAAACTAACAGACTCTGGTATTAAAGAAGTAAGAGAAATGGTAATCATAACGCCAGCAGAAAAGGCCAAAGATTTACTAATAATACTTTCTCTAGACTTATGTAAATAACATGGTATAGTACCAAGAAGTGTTGCTAAACCAGCTAAAGTTGTAATTAAAAAACTAAATATAATTCTATTCATACTAATTTATATACAAAAAAAATAAAAAATATGATTGAAGTTATAAAAATAAATGTATTTTCTATATTGAAAAATACTAGTTAATATATTATTATAATGAAACGAGGAATATAAAATGAATCTAATATTTATGAGACATGGCGAAGCCACTAATAATAAAGAGAAACTTTTATCGGACAAAGAAATATATTGGTCAATTCTAACGGAAAAAGGCATAAAAGAAGTAAAAGACTCAATAAATATCTTACCAAAAAGTATTAATAGAATTTATGTTTCACCTTTACCAAGGACTATTGAAACAGCTCATCTAGTTTATAAAAAATATAAAGCAACTGAAGTTATTATAGATAACCGTTTACGTGAAATAAACTATGGAAAATACTCAGGCAAGAAAAATAATGAAGAGCTAGATAATATTCGTTTAAAACAAATTGATGGAGACTATTTTATTAAGTTTGGTGATTATGGAGAAAATAAGTTTGAAATAGAGTTCAGACTATCTACATTCTTAAAAGATATATCAATAGAAAACTCAAAAGACAGTACTATCTTAATCATATCTCACGGTTCCATTACTTCATATATGAAAAGACTTTTAACTATCAAAACACCTCATATTAAAACCGGTAAAATAGAATCATTTACAAATGTTGACTTTACATCAGTATTTACTCATCTAGATGAATTAAACAATTTATAAAAAAGAATAAAAAAAGAAAAAGAGTGATCATATGAATTACGATAAATTAATGACAGAACAAATGTTATCTACTAGAGAAGGAAGTACACTTTTGTTGCATGCTTGTTGTGCCCCATGTTCATCAGCTTGCCTAGAAAGACTAAGTAACTTTTTTAAAATAACAATCATTTACTATAATCCTAACATAACAGAAGAAAAAGAGTATTTAAAACGTCTAGATGAACTAAAAACATTTATAAAAAAAATCAAAGTAAAGCATCCTATAAATATAATAGATACAAGATATAACCCAAAAGAGTTTTTCGAAATATCCAAGGGTCTAGAAAAGGAAAAAGAACGTGGTAAACGTTGTTACAAATGTTACAAACTACGCCTTGAAGAAACAGCCAAAGTTGCTAAGGAAAATGATTTTGACTTTTTCACAACAACTTTAACTCTAAGTCCCTATAAAAAAACAGATTGGCTTAATGAAATAGGGGAGGAATTATCTAATAAATATCAAACTACTTACTTATATTCTGATTTTAAAAAGAAAAATGGTTATAAAAGAAGTATTGAATTATCTAAAGAATATAATTTATATCGGCAAGATTACTGTGGCTGCATCTACTCAAAACTAGAACGTGAAGAAGAGAAAAATAAACAATTACATACAAATTAAAACTTCAAACTAAACAAGACATAAAACATTATGTCTTTCTTTTTTCTAAAAATATGTTATAATATAAAGCCATAAAAAAGGGGATGACTATATGTCAAAAATTATCAATTCATTATCAGGCCTAAATCTAACAGTACCAATTAATGGAGGAAGTTGTAGTAAAATATATAAAGTATCACCTGATGAATATTTTAAATTATTAAATGAAGAGTATAGAGATTTGGCTGAGCCAGAAAATATTGAAGTACTAGAAACTCTATTAGAATTACAAAAAGTAAAAACACCATCGCTTGCAACACCAATTACTATCTATTGTAGTAAAGACAGCCTATTTGGCTATACATCTAAAATAATGCATGGTATATCTTTAGAAAAATTACCAGCAAACACTAAGTTATCTTTACTAAAAAACGCTTTAAAAGGTATAAAACCAGAAATAAAAGAATTAGCCAAACAAGGTATAAAAACAGAAGATATTGGTGGAGACAATATTATGTTATCAGACCACATGAGTATAATCGACTTAGAATTAAGTCTAGTTGCTAAAGGTGCATCATCCGACTATTTATATACAAGAACTATGAATCAAATCCTAAATAGCACTATTTACAGCAGTATAGGTCCTAAAGCAAGGAATAATATACAAACAGCCCAAATCATTTACTTAAGAGAAGGCTTAGAAAGTGGAAAAAATGATGACTTTGAACAACTTTTTGATCTAATGATTAACGAATTAGAAAATGCAGCAAATCAAGAAATAAAAACTATAGGCGAAAGTAAAAAAGCCTATCAAAAAGTAAAGTAGAAATGTAAAGTATTCTTTAACACGTTGCATATTATTAATAGAAATGTTATATTATTTAATGTGAGTTATCACTGGATTTTGATATAAAATTGGATAATATTTTTCCTCGTTATTAAATTTGGAAACTATAATCTTTTTACCTAAAAGTCCAATCTTTAATAAGGAGGTCAAAAATATGGAGTTTGAAGATAAGACATTAGTTTGCCAAGATTGTGGTAAAGAATTTACTTTTACTGCCGGTGAACAAGCATTCTACAAAGAAAAAGGTTTAGAAAACGAACCAAAAAGATGTAAAGAATGTCGCGATAAAAGAAAAACAGCAAGAACAAACAAAGAATTTAAACAAGAAAACTAAAAGTTGATTTATCGACTTTTTTTCTTTCTAAACACTATTAGCTTTACATATAATAGATACTGAAAACTTTACATATCAACTAAAATAGTATATACTTTGGTATGTGCAAGGAAGTGGGATAAATGAAATATTATTGTATTGGTATAAAAGGAACGGGTATGTCAACTTTGGCTCAAATATTGAGTGATTTAGGAAATGAAGTATCAGGCTATGATGATGCTAAAGGTCACAAGTTTACTCAAGATGGACTAGAAGAAAGAAACATTCCAATTTATTATGATGGAAATCATGTACTAGATAAAGATACAATTGTTACATATAGTGTAGCCTTTAAAGAAGAACACCCAGAAATTCAAAGAGTTAAAAAATTAGGTTTAACAGTAAAAAAGTATAATGAAATCATGGGTGATGTAATTAACATGTTTGAAACTATCGGTGTATCAGGAACTCATGGTAAAACAACAACTTCATCTCTAATAAGACATTTTTTAGAGGAAACCATAGGTTGCAATTACTTTATTGGTGCAGGAGATGGTTACGCTACTAAAAAAAATAAATACTATGTTGTTGAAAGCGATGAATTTAATCGTCATTTTACAGCTTATCATCCAACATATGCTATTATAACAAATATTGAAAGAGAACATATGGAATGTTACAAAGACTTAGATGATATTAGAAACACTTTTGAAATATTTGCCAGACAAACTAAAAAACTAGTAGTAGCAAACGGCGATAATGAAGAGATAAGAAAAATTAACTACGCAACCAAAGTATTATTTTATGGTTTTAATGAAAATAATGATGTCGTAATTAAAAATATGAATTTAACAGAAAAGTCTTCTGAGTTCGACTTATTTATAAACAATGAATTATATGGTCACTTTAATATTCCACTATTTGGTAAGCACATGGTAATGGATGCAACAGCAGCTATTATAGTTGTCAAAGAATTAGGTTTAAAAAAAGATACAATCGAAAAGTTGTTACAAACTTTCCATAATGCTAAAAGACGCTTTGAAGAGCAAAGAGTAGGGAATAGTATTATCATTGATGACTATGCTCATCACCCAACAGAAATCAAAGTAACCCTAGAAGCAGTAAAGCAAAAATACCCTAACAAACGTCTTGTAGTAGTTTTTGCTCCAAATACATATTCTAGAACAAAAGATTTTAAAAATGAATTTATTGATGCTTTCAAAGTAGCAGATAAAACATATCTAACAGAAATAGATTGTAATAGAGAAAAGAAAGAAGATTATCCTGGAATAACTTCTCATATAATTACAGACAATTTAAAAGGTAGTGAAATAGTATCTATAGATACAATGGATAAGTTAAAAGATGAAGTATCATCAGTAGTTTGTTTCATGGGTTGTGCTTATGTAGATGGCCTAATTAAAGCCTATAAAGAAGTAATAGAAAAAAATAAATAAAAAACTCGTTACTAAAAACGAGTTTTTTTTATAATATTTATTTTTGTGTGTTTTTTTCCTTTTGCTTGGCAAGCTCAGTTATATCTTTCTTTGTATACATTCTATCAATATGATGATCAGTAGTAACTGGAATATATCCCAATATATATTTAGGATTAACTCTTACACCATTCTCATCACTTATATAAACCTTACTTTTATCAGCTAAATCTTCATCTGGAATTCTAATTATAATTGAACCAGATGAATTTTTATAAGCATTAGCGTACATTGCTTCTTTAATTACAGTTCGATTATCCGGATAATAACTAACTGTATCACTAAGTCTTTTTTCAGAAACAACCATGCCAGCCATATGTCCATCTATTCTTAAACCATTATTAAGAATATCACTAATGTCATCAACCGAAATATCGCGTTTAGTTCTATGTATCCCCACTAAAACATTCTCTTCGGAAACAAGTTCTTCAAGTTCTTTCCTAAGCATCGGAGAAATAGTACCATTAACTGGTCCTAAATATTCAAACCCAATAGTTGAAAAACCTAAAGATTTCAATTTATCAAATCTCTTAGATATCTTATATTGGTAAAGTTCTCTTTCTAAAAGCTCCCTATCTTCTTGAAGCAAAATATTAGCCCGTTTTAATTCTTTTAACGATTTTCTATTTAACTTATCAATTCCAACCTCATAAAATACCTTACCATCAGACTTAACATAATAATATCCCTTATCAGGCCTAAATTTTCTCATTAAAAAATCATCTTTAATATCAAGTTTCTTATCAAATAAACCCATAAAATCACCCTAATGTTAGTATAAAGTATTTTTCATAAATAGAAAAGTCAAAAACAGTAAAGTCCTAAAAATATTTGTAAAGCAACATTATTAATAATTAAAATTAAATCTCCTCTTGTCAAAGTAAATATTCCATGTTAAAATATTAGTGTTCTAAAAAAAAGAACCAACCATATGGCCTGTTGGTGAAGAGGCTTAACACATTGCCCTCTCAAGGCAACATTCACGGATTCGAATTCCGTACAGGCTACCATATTATAAACTAAAAGTAGGAAACTACTTTTTTTCTTTTTTTTACACTTGACAAAAAATATAATTATGACTAAAATGAATAAATGTAAGGTGGCTAACAATTGTAGAAAGGAAGTAATAAAATGGCTGAAATACATGTCTTATATGAAATAAAAGCCTTAGAAAAAGAAATCATCCGTACATTTATAAATAATAAAGATGTTACTATACCTGAGAACGTTTTTCCATCTCCTACACAATTTCAAATAATAGAGTGTATTATTGACAACGAAAATCAAGAAATAAATCAAAAAGACTTAGAAAAACGTCTAAATCTTAGTCGGGCAACTATTTCTGGAGTATTACAAACAATGGAAAAAAAGAATCTCATTAAAAGAGTAACCAATAAAGAGGATGTAAGAACTAAAAAAATTATTTTAAATGAAAAAACTAAAGAAGTTTTTGAAGAAAAACATAAAAAAATTGAACATACTGAAAAAAAATTAATAAAAAACATTTCTAAAGAAGATTTAGAAACGTTTTTAAAAGTATTAAAT